>FUIF01004413.1_pt1 | contig 61336 bp, 101 predicted proteins | sample 1003461 | NCBI WGS metagenome assembly FUIF01 (sample SAMEA80401918, study PRJEB19352) | marine metagenome
TGCCAAGTGTGAGTGGTGTAACATGCTGACATGTCACCACCATCGATGAGTTCAGCTGCTTTCTGAAAAGAATTGAAGTTCTTCACCAGGTTAACACCCAGCCACTGAGGATAGGAGTCCCAGTGATGATAAGCTGAGAGGATGGAACCATCAGAGAGTTTGATTCCAATTCGTCCACGAGTTGCCATGATTTGAGTTGAATGAGTGGTTACACTAAAGGGGAGCTTTGGAGGTAACTAACAATATTAGGCGACTACAACAGGGTTCTCGATGAAATAGTTGTACTCAATCTCAAAGTCAGAGAACAGAGTCTGCTGAATACCACGCTTCAGTTCAGCGACGTACTCATCATGCCACATCTTAATGTCAAGATGACGTGCCTTCTTACGAAGGAGTGACAAGTCATACTTAACCTCACCAGTGAAGTTTGGATGGGTGAAGTGATACGCCTTGAAACCGTATCCAGTATCCTTGTATTCAGTGAAGGTGTATCCTGCTCGCTCGAAGATGGCGATTGCTTCGTTTTTAGTCATGATCAGAATTCAGTTTGGTGTGGTTGATGGTTCATCAGATAGTTCAAACAACGATCTGCTTTAACCTGTTCTTTTTGTGCTTGTTTGAAGTTGAACAACCGTTTTTGGATTTCAACCTCTTTCAGGAGAAGATTGCGGAAGTAGGTGAATTCATCATCACCAAGGTCAAGACGAGGATTCTTGGTTTTCATAATGGTTGAGTGGGTTACTCTAAGGGAGAGCTTTGGGGGTTACTAACATTATTTTCATTAATCTCCAGTTGTTTGAATTGAAGATGGTCATCGCAGGAATCATCATCCTGCAAATCAATCATCTCAGTATCAGTGAGGCTGGTGAGTTTACCGAACAAAAAGTCAATAAACTCATGATCTTCTTGAGAAAACATTAGTCTAGGTGTCATAATCAGTTGAAACAATAATCACCGACGAGTTGGTAATGTCCTTGGACGTTATAATAACCAACTTCTGCATATCCATACTCTTCAGCGAGTGAGAGACAGAGATCCCAAGCCCTGTTGAGATCACTGAAACAATCGGTGTTCTCATAAGGATCAGAGGGACATTTGACGAGATAGTGAATCATGGTTTGAATGAGTGATTACACTAAGGGTGAGCTTTAGAGGTAACTAACAATAATCACTCACCATCGTAGGGGTCGATGTGACCGAGATGAACACCACAGGAGTATACCAACTCACTAGGATTGGGGGTGTCAGTCTCACGATCATCCCACAGAGATTCGGCTACATCATCCAGACGATCGATGACATAATCATCAACATCTTCTTCAGGACGATCATTTTCATCCATCATCTCCCATTGTTCCACAAGGAAAGAACGAATGTTTTCAAATGCTGTTTCTTGGTTGAAAATCATGAGATCAAAGTGGTTACACTAAGGATGATCTTTGGAGGTAACTAACAATAAAAAAGAGAGGATTGCTCCTCTCTCATGAATCACATGTCGATGAGTTTGAAGAACACTTTATCAGAAACAAAGTTGAAAAGTGATCTGATGTCCTCACCGAGTTTCTTTACTTCATAGTTGTGAATCTTCACTCGTGCCTTAAAGTCAAGGGTCAGGAGTTCAAAGGTGGATGAATAGTCATCCAGTTCCATCACAACATTAGGACGAAGGTCAGAACTGGTCATAAAAACCAAGTAAGTTACACTACAGGAGAGCTTTGGAGGTTACTAACAATGTGCTGCTGAGTCTTAGTGCCTTCATTGAGACAAAAGGATTTTAGCATAAAAAAAGAGAGGTTGTAAACCTCTCTCATTCTCATCGGATGTAAAGGAAGGAACCATAAGGATCAACAATCTCAGGATTATCACAAAGATCATCAATCATGAAACGAATGCCTTAGCGGGTGCGTTCAAACCAGCTGGTTTGTAAACGGCTCCAGTCTCTTTGTCGATGAACATAAAGACCCGACCACCATTACGAGGGTTGTAATCTCCACCTTTAGAGGTGACATCACACATCATAACTTTCAAATACTTACGACCCTTGCGGATGAAACATTTGTAAGCGTAAGGGTGACCAGACTCAGTCATGTCCAACCAGAAACGCTCATTGAGTTGCTCAAGGAGAGCTTCGGTCAGGAATTCGACTTTAGTTTGAGTGACTGCCATTTGAATGAGTGATTACACTAAAGGAGAGCTTTAGAGGTTACAAACAATAATGTCACCAAATGTGTGTAAAACGTTTATGTGTTGCCTTGGTCATTCTGCCCTCTTTGAGCATGTTGTCACACACATTGCAGAAGACTTGAAACTTTTCTTCACGAGTGAGAGTGTCTGCATACTCACAGTTCTTCATGATCTTGAGCATGTATGCTTTGGAAGTGATCATCAGTTTGAGAGATTTTGTTGACGTTGTGAATCAGTGAGATAGTTGTTTTGCATAGTTTTTATCAATATCCTGCACACAAAGTCTCCAAATCAATCAAATATAAATTTGATGGATCTGCTGCCAGACAAAATTCTTTCATCTTTGAAATAGGCTCTTTCTGACTCTTCTCATAGTATTCTGCATTCATTTGATCATTCAATTTTTGCATCTTTGATGCATCAATTACATTCATGATTTCAATGCTCAATAATGAGCCAATAAAAAGAGTGCCACCAATGAGATAATTCTTCATGTTAATCAACCTCCGTAGACTTCGTCGAACATGGGAGTATCGAGACCCATTTCTTTGAAGAGGTCAAGACCCTGACGATCATACTCATCTTTGGTGAGCCAGATCTCTTGTTCAATCCATGCAACTTCTGCACGAGCTTTGTTGAGTTTCTGACGAAGTTCGAAGAGTTTTTGGTTTCTTTCAGTGAGTGTCATAATAAATTGTGGTTACACTAAAGGGGAGCTTTAGGGGTAACTAACAATAATCACTTGAGATTTATCAGACCAGCTTGTGCCAGGTCAGAAAGTGTACGACCATAATGACCTTGAAGCCAGGTATATGCCCTGGAGTCATAAATTTGTTGGAACAATTTGAGGAAGTCTTCTCTTTCAAGAGTTCCTTCTTCGTAAGCGATGAGAAGATCAGTGTCGATCATTTGTTGCACTCCTCTTGAATAATGTAGAACTCATTGTCTTCTCCCATGAAGGTGGATTCACAAACACCAGGAGAAACTTCAACATAACCAACAACTCGCCCACCAACAAAATCCTGTTGGTTGCGTTGTTGATCAAAGATGAAAGAGACACCAGCAAGTGCCACAGAACCGATGATGATGGATGAAAAGAATCTGAATGTTTGTTTCATTTTCTTCGTTTTTGGTGTTTCTTGATAAAGTTGAGAGCTGATGATTCGTTACGACAAACTTTGAGTGGTGATCCGTTATGAATGACCATCAGTTGTGTGTCGCTGTTACTCATTGGGACTGCTGCATATTCTCCATCATTGATGACAAACCCGTGAGAGATTTGTTTTGGGTCAAGAATGGAGGGTTTCTGAACAATCCATTTGCTCATTTGATTGTCATCCTGTCGAAAATTAACATTCCAATGTCCGACCTTAATTGTTCATCCATCTCACCATAAAGCTCGGTGAGGGATCTGCCAAGGGCTTCAGACAAGTCTGTCAGGAATTTAGGATCACTGTAGATCTGTTTGACGACAGACTCATGGACTGCAGTTGCCAGGTTAGAAATTGTGCGATCTGAGAGATTTTTCATGAGGAGATCTTTTCAACAAAGATGAACTCATAATCGCCTTCTTCGGGATCCTGACCATCAACGACCCATTCAGAATGGAGTGCCTTAGCGGTTTCTTGATCGTCGTCCAGAAGTTCAGCGAAACGGTCAAAAAGAGTCTGACCCATTGCGTCAATGCTTTTGTCTCGCAGTTGATTGGAGTTCTGTTCGTTCATGTGTTGGGGGCAATTACACTAAAGGTGAGCTTTGGAGGTTACTAACAATAATCAGGAGAATTTACCATAGTTCATGTTGTTGAATGCGAACTCATGACGATTGACAAGTTTCAGAGGAATGTCACCGTGGTCGGAGTAAATAACGAAACCCTCTGCCAGAACCCTCTCAGACCCCACAGAACAGGTCGGAGAACCATAAACGATGAGATCATCCATGAACATCTCTTTTAGAGAAATGACCAGTTGATAGAGGTTAACCAGGTCAGCATCACCGATGATGTCGATGAGAGTTTGGTCATCAAGTTCTTGACCAGAACGGATCAAAGCGTTGATGGAGATGATTGCACTTTGTGCGTCTTTCTGAGAGAGAAAGTTCCAACGAGAGTGGTTGATCTTGAAGGGACGGTGATCACGTTGGAAACGATCAACGAAAGGTTGAATAAACAAACAATCGTCGGTCGAGATGAGCTCACCCTTCAGAGGATGTGGGACTGCTTGACTCATATGAGTGTCAGAATCCACCTCATAGTAAGTATGAGGGGCGACAATGATGGTCTGATGTGGTGCCTCAGAGAAGGTGTAAGTGAGAGTGTTAGGAGTGAAAGCTTTCTGACCTTCACCACCAAAACCAATGAAATCACCTTGGAAGATGCCCTCAGTTACGGGCAAGTTCATGAGACAGGTGATCAGAATGTCTTGGAGTTCATAAACACCTTTGAAGTGCTTTCTGACATCATCAATGGTGTAACAGATTTTGTCCTTTTTCTTGTTGAATGCGGACTTGGTTGAAACAAAGAACTTACCCGTTTGTGGGTGAGTTCCCCAGACAATCGCAGGTGCTCCATCAATCTTGACAGAGATGTGATTGGCTTGATTGGTTAGAGCGTCAACCACCCAGAGCTCACCGGATAGGATGAGGTCTTCTGGGTGTTGGATGTGGGTGAGTGGCTTTGTCATACTAAAGGGGAGCTTTGGAGGTAACTAACAATAACCGAAACCGCCGTTATCATCTCTTGACTTCAAATCTTGTTCAGTTATATGATAAAGTTCCTCAAAGAACTTCTCCCTGGTCATCCTTTCACCATAAGGAGCAATCTTCACATAACGACGGTAATGGTCGTCAGCCGATGCAATTTTGAGAGCCAAGATTGCACCATTCAGAACTTTAAGATCCTTGTTTGTGGATGCCTTCGTCTCTTCCAATAGTTTGGTGACAAGGGTGTATTCTTCTGCTGTAAAGTCAACAAATTTCATGATAGATCTATAATAGTGTCGGAATTTGAGACTTCAAACACTCCAACTTGAGAATTTAGACCAATATTATAACCCTCTGTTCCGAATTTGTCAAGAACATGCCAAGAATCATCATCAACCTTAATGATTACAGAACCGATGAGATCTCCACCAGTGGCACGTTCAACCTCTGCTTCATGAAAAAGACTTTCTGCCTCAACAAGTGAACGAGTGAATGTTCTGCTGTTCCACAAACCTCGGTGGGGTGATTGCCAAACTTTAGAACTCTGTAATTGGGGTCAGTCATTGTCATGATAGTCAAGATAAAAAAAGAGGGGGCGAAACCCCCCTCAGTTTATCACTCCTCGACGGGTTTGCCAGCCTCAGAAGGACCAGACCAAACGCGACCCTGTTCATAGAATTCACTCACTTCACGGCGGCGAAGGTCTGTCAACTCGTCGAGACGTTTTTGTTGATCAGAACTCAGTTTGAAGTCTTGTTCACGCCAAACTTTACGAAGAGATTGAATTGCCAGAAGGGTGCTTGACATGTCGTTTTAGATTAGTGATTACACCAAAGGGGAGCTTTGGTGGTTACTAACATTATAACACATCAAGTGCTCATTCTTTTGTGAACACGACCCATGATCTTGGTTCTTCCCTTAGCGTCGGGGTTTTGTCCTGTTTCTTTCTTATAACGATCTGTCTCTTGTTGCTTCATGATGCCACGGAGTTCAGTCTCACCTTTCCGTGTGACCTTCATTCTTTCCTGACGTGTCATCCTGAAGCCTTGGCTGGCTTGTAATTAGGGTTGACAGCCTTGGTTGTCTTTTCTTCAGAAGTTCAGTTGCCTGCTTCTCACTTGCTTTGGCAGATGTGGTATCTTTCTTCACCTCACCACCTGATTTCTTAGCAGCAATTCTTGCTTGTGCTGCTTTCTTTCTCTCAGCTCTTACTTTATCTGCGTAAGACTGTTTAACCTCAGCAGACCCACGTTCTTTAGTGGGTTGTTGGACATTTGCAGACTTGGGTTTGGGTGTTCCAATGTCAGAACGAGGTTTATAATCCTTTGCAGGGACCATCTTACCGCCACCAGCGGCTTTCATTCTTGTCTTCTGTGATTCGTCTTTCTTCTTAGAGGGTGCCAGTCTGCCACCCTGTCCCATTGTTCTAATCTGAGAACGACCAGCAATATCTGGATCGTAAGTTGCTTCAGACACAAAATCTCTCAGATTCTTCATTCTTCTAAAGACAGCTTCTTCTTATTTATCAATAAACAGTCTCCATTGTTTCCAACTCAAAGTCTCCATCATCATGATCGTGACTCCACTCATCATTTTTTGGATCAAGTTCAATCAGTTTGCGAACTGATTCCCTCATTTCAATGGTCTCATCAGGAATCTCGACAGGAAGGTATGGGAGAAGGACCATTTTACTGACTCAAGTAATACTATTTTAGCATAAAAAAGACACCTTCGTAAGGTGTCTTAACAATTACCAAACATCCACCGAGAGATCTTCGACATAAGATTTAATTGATTCATCTCCTTGAATGTCAAGGACTTTCTCCCAATCAATGTCATTGGGTGAGAAATCTTCAAAAACATCAAGTTCAAGAGTGATGCGATATTTCGTTTTCTGACCCGGCAAAGAAGAAAGTTGCATCGTTCTGACTGGTGAATGTGAGTTAAGTTTACACTGACAGGTGAGGTCTGTCAAGTGTTTTATTTATTCTTAAGATTTGACTTTTCTTATCGGTACCTCCCAGGAATGGTAACATGCATCACACCACAGAGACCCAGTGTCAAGAGTAAGACATAAATTGTTGTCATTTGATGTAACCCTTATCGATCAGAAACTGACGGGTCAGTGGTGTGGGTTCCAAGATTTCCCACATGGGTGTCGGTGAAGCACACGCACGGAGTACCTCAAGGGTCATATTCTCAGTTCTTCCTGCCCATCCTGCTTCTTGTTCCCAGGGAACAGCACTTGGGGGATAAAGTTCTTCAGCCATGTCTTTCCAAAGCTGAGGAATGTCATCGGAATTGTGGATCACAGCGATGTATGAGTTGTTGATGCTTCCAGCCATACAATCTTGTGCTGCATGCCAACCTTCATGACGAACAACAGACATCAGATGATGTTTATGTTGCATGTATTTTGCATTAAGAAAGAAATTGTTCGAAACGGTGTGATAAACACCACGAGTGTTCCGAACAAAGTATTCCTCAGGTGCGATGAAAACTTTGATTCCAATCTTGTCAAAAACTTCCAGGAGGCTTTCAAACTCTGATGGAAGTTCAGAATACTCACCATAATAATCTTTCAGGTCCTGCGATGAGGTGATTTCGACAACTCCAGCAGTGCATTCCTGAAGTAACATGCAACCCATCGAATGGTTTGAGTTGTAATCAACTTCACTGATGGGATTTGTTGAGAAGTCAACTTCATCGGTGTATTGTGTGGCTCCCACAGGAATCATTCCTGACAACAAAAGTGCCAGAGTAAATAAAGTTCGTTTCATTTGAGTCTCATAAGTTAATGTGTCTATTTACTGACCTTTCTGGTCTTGATGTATTCTAACTCAGACCAGTGCCAGTTTTGACATACGAGTAAGTTGTGAATCTTTTTGTGTTTCTCATTCACTGTGTATTGACAATTGGGTTTATCTTTTACCCCAAGTTCGATTGTAATGTATTCATCACCAGCAAAGTAAACCCATCCTTCATGAACCATTCCAGTTGATGTGGTCCACCTCACATAATCATCAACTCTCGGAGTTTCATATTCAAACTGCATCTTTTCTTTACGAGTTTCCATAGAGAATTGATTCCAGTGGGTTTAGGTTGAGTGGCATTGCGGAATAAGGAGATGTTTCTTTCAAGTCAACTTCTTTACCAACCTTTTTGTGGTTGATTGGTGAGTAAAACTTCTTTGACTTTGGTTTGTAGAAACCCCAAACAGATCGTGGAGGTCCAGCACCCTCACGATAGATAAATTCTCTGGATCGATTGAGAATCCAGATGCGTTTGGTTGTGGTGTTGAAGTCGTCAATAACGTATTCGTAACCATCTGGGGCACGATGGAAGAAGAGTTCCATAATCAATCAACAGGTGTAATCGTGTAGTTTTTACAACCAGACTCCAGTATAATGTCTTTATACCAGAGAAGGTCATTCATGTCATAAAATGTTGCTTCTTGGCGCGACCAATGACCCTTCTTCTTGGGCTTGTCATACTTCAGACGGAACTTCATTCGAATCACCTTTTTCATAAGTATAAAGTTGCTCCAGGATTCTTCCACGCCAGAGCATCAATTCTTCATAACAACCTTGGTTGTATGCACAACCTCTCAACTTTGCATCAGGTTTGAGTACACTTTCAATCATGAGATTGAGTGCCGCTTTTTCTTTGTCGGACATTTTGTTTAAATCAACTCAGAGATCAAACTTTTTTGAATGAGGAGAAGCATCTTGTATTAATTGAATAAGTTGTTTTAACTTTTCAATTTCTCTTTTTTGTTTTTCTATCGTGGTCTCCAAATACGTTATGTGTGTTTGGAGATCCACTAACATTTGTTCGGCTCTCATAATCAAACGTCGAAGACCTTACACATCGGAGAACCTGGATGTGTATCGCAGAAGTCATCTAAGAGTTGATCTCGATGCCGTTCATGCCAATCAGCAATTTTGCCGTCGTGTTCAGAGTCCCACTCATCTTCCTTGTGTTCTTCTTTACAGTGAAGACCGAAGTCGTACTCTGAGTACTTGTCGTTTGGATCTTTTTCTTTGGACATTGTTTTGACCTTGAAAAACAATAGTTGTTTCCCTCCAGAATCTATTTAGTGTGCGGAGGTGCTACAGAACCTAGATTAACTCGTTTATGTGAAGTTGCCAACCCTCTGAGTTGATTCCAACGCATTTCTGCAGATTCATCAAAGAGGTGAGGCAGATTCCTCTTCATCCTGAGAAGAATTTTCATTTGTCTCCACTGTTGTTCAGAGAGTTCCACAAGTCTCATCCAGTCGCTTTTCTTCTTCGAGAGCATCTGCGATCTCAGAGTAATTCAGCTCCGAGTAACTGTGAAGATCCTCAATCTTACAAGGGATGACAACATCATTCCAAGCACTTCGGAATGCTTTGTCCCACTTACGAGTGAAGATTTCAAGATAACCTTTCAGAACTGTTGCTGATTCCTTTGCTTTCTCAAAATCCTCACAATCAATCATTCGATCAACATCATCGACAAGTTCTTTGATTGTGGAGATTGAACTGAAAGATTCCTCAAGATGATTCATCTTTTCCCAAACTTTGTTGTAGTTCATTTCTTGTTCCTGTTTCTGTACTTACGTTCGAATTGCCAGTTAGTGATGAAATTTCGTGGGTGAAGTTTAATCATAAGCCACAACTTCCGTAAGTTTAACATGAAAGCTCTGAAGTTGAGGTCAATTCTTGCTGAAAGGAGTTGATCTTGTGAGATCACATACACACCAACCATGAAGATTAGAATTGTTGTGTAGTAACTGTAGATGCTGGTGTTCATGACTCTAAGTATCCTTCATAGAGTTCGTCCTCCATTTCAACTGCTTCCTTTTCCCAGGGTTGATCTTCATAATTTGTATCAGTGTGGTCGATGCCTTTCCAACATCTCTTCTCTGGATAATCGACAAGATCACCTCGGACATGTTGATAGACATGCCAAAGTTCATGAAGAAGAATCTTCACATAAGCGTCCACATCCAGTCTATTGTGAACTTCAACGAGAAACTCACGAGGGTCAATGTCATCAGTCTCAGGAGTACACCAACCAAAGACACCCTCTCTTTTGAGACCTCTGTGATGGACTGTGAGGTCGATTGTGTAATCCTTTAGATACTTAGCGTCAAACCACTGAATAACACTCCTACAGAGTTTCTTTCTTGAGTTGTGACCAGTGATTTCAGTTAAGAGCATGGTTGATCAGAGCTTGAGTTACCCTAACACCCCAGTTCATGACAATGAAGAAGGATGACACAAAAATTAACTTGTCGGAAGCGGTCATAAGAAGGTGCAACACTGGTATCTTACAGGTCTCTCTCCAGGTTGTCAATCATACAACCAACCTGTAACAATGTATTTGTTTCCCGTGTTGGGTGGAACACCCCAGTGAACCATGTTCCATGTTGCTGGGAAGAGAACTAACTTTCCTTCCTCTGGTTGAATGTCTCTCCCTGTGATGAGCCCAGTTGGTCCACCATCAACATCGTTCAGATACCAAATGAATGTCAATATTCTTGTCTGAGGGACTCCGTCCAGGACCATGGTGCTCGAATCATTATGTGGAACATATCCACCAGATTCTGGAGTTGTTTTTTGAATTTGATATCCAGTATCAGTAAGATTATGACGATAAAATGCTTTCCAGCTATGTTTATGATTTTCATCGAAAACATCAAATTGTTTGTAATATTCCTGAACTCCTTTACCTAAGGCATCGAAGAGAATTTCTATTCCAATTTCTTCCACTTTTTTCTTCTTTTTTCTGTTTTGGACTCATCCATGGCGGTACTGACCATCAGATCTAGACTGTCTTTGATGCTAGTATCTAATCCAGATCCAGTTTGTCCAGGAGTGGTGAGATCTATCTCCTTCTCAAACAGATCAATTATTTTTTTACAGACTTTGGGCGATAAGTTGCCTTTATATTCTCTCACAAAATCATCATTGGAATGTACCTTCCTCAGATTTTCAGTTAATTCAAATTCGTAATTCATATCAAGTAATCCAAGTAACAATAGAAAATCTTACCCCTGATTTGATGGGAATAATTGCATGGGGGAACATGAAATTAGAGGGGAAGACTAAAACATCTCCCTTATTCAATCTTAACTTATATCTTTCGTCCCAGAAAGAAACTTCACCACCTTCATAATCATCATTGAGAGCAATAATCATTGTGAGAACTCTGTTGTGAGTTATGCCCTGATCAATATGCTGATCATACTTTCCACCAGGTGTGTACTTTAAAACTGTATAACCATGATCCTCATTGATTTGGGGGTATCCTCCAAGTTCAGTATAATGGATCTCCGATTTTCTTAGAATCTCACCAACCTTACTGTGTATTAAAGAGTCAATCTCTTCTGTTTTTGGAATAAACCATCCGTCACAAACCCTGACACCTTCATATCCTCCCACAGTTTGTTGTGGTTCCCAATCATCCACTTGGATTGCCCTTTTGATGATCTTTTTACATTCTTTCTTTGTAAAGACACCCTTAGAGAGAAAAATCTGAGACTCTAGATCATTAGAAACATCAACACTCGTTATTTTGTTCTTCTTGTCAAAGATTTCATTCTCAAACTTTCCATTCAAAAAGACATAATGTTGAAATGTTTGGACATAAACATCATCATTATTATTTCCAGGAAATGGTGGTCTCCAGTGTTCTGCGTAAGGTGCATCATAGATGATGGCATCACCAGGTTGAAGGATGACTTCGATGTCTTTTCCATCTTTATCAACAATACCAAATGCCCATTCTTTTGTCCCATAAAGATGAACACTTAGAGATACTTCACAGGCAGGTCTGTCTTTGTGTCTTCCGAGATGAGTTCCGGGTCTGTAGACACGAGAATAACAATAACTTGGGACAACCTTTGACCCAAGTAACTTGTTTAGAAACTTGGTTTTCTCAGAAAGAAGAGCAACATGATCTGGATTCATGTATTCGTCGTTGTGGTTTTCTCCCACAAGGTTTCCAGCCTCACCTGGTAAATTCTTTTCGCGAGTTTCTTTCTCAAATTTCTTCCCAAGTCTTATTGCTTCTTTCTTTGAGATGTAATTCGGTATAACTTTATATGAGTTGCCAAGGATGGAAAATAATTTAGATCTCATTTTGGATAATCAATATTTTGACATTGTAATTGATATTGTGATTTATGTAACCTTGATGATAAGTCTCATCTGATATCTATCCAACTCCACACCACTGTTAGAAGATGAAACTGGGTTGTTATTTGTTGCATCAGTGCTGTGAACATGTGGAACATCAGAGTCACTCACCGTCAACTCATGACCATGTGGAGCGTTTGCTGTGTTGATATTGGCACCGTGACTATGGGGTGCGTTCCCTCCCCATGGCAAGCTATGACTATGTGGAGCATTGGCTCCCGTTTGACCGACGGGGTGAAAGTGGGCTCCTGCAGGCCGTGTTCCCTCGGGAATGCGTTGGTTTACGTTCCTAGCTCCATAATTTTGATTCCCAGTTGGCCCACGTTCGACTTCGGATGTTGGAACAGTGCCGACTTGGTGAGTGTGACCTCCTGCATTATTTGTGCTGCCATTATGACTGTGTGGCATGTTGGCTGCACCAGTCGACGCGTTATGATTGTGTGGAGCGTTATTTGTACTGGTATTATTAGCGTTGTGATTATGTGGAGCGTTTACAGCAGAAGCAGTCGCTGTGTGAGTATGAGGAATATTTTCTTTTACGGCTAATGTGTTACTGGGGTGAGAATGGTGAGCGATATGAGGTGTATGTGGACCATCACCAACAGATCCAGAGGCATCACCCATAATGTAGTGATCTCTGGTGTCGGGAAGGTTGAAGGTTGTTGTACCATCACCAGCACCATAATCTGTCCCAATGAGTGCAAATAAATCAGAATAAGTTGTTCTGCTGATTGCCTGTCCATTACAATGCAGCCAATTATTTGGGATATCAGAGCCTTTAATCCACCAGTGCATAAGTCCAACAGGAACATCACCCCAGCTAAACCCACCATTAGAAGTTAGGGTTCCTGTGAAAGTTCCTCCCTGAAATGTATAATCTTGATTGTTATCAATGATTGTTGAAGTAGCTACTTTGAATGACATGATCAGGTCTTAACGATGGGAAGAAGAGCGATGTTTTTTGGTCTGACATAATCACTGGCCCCGCCAGTGTGAGAACCAGCACCGTGAGAGTGTGGAGCGTTAACAGTATTTAAGTTAGCGGTGTGAGTGTGAGGAACATTGACAGTATTGACATTCGAGTTGTGCCCATGGGGAACATTATTATTACTGGTGTTCCCAGGATGGGAATGTGGGGCATTGACAGTGTTGCAATTCGTGTTGTGGGAGTGTCCTCCAGCAGGGAAGGTGTTCGCATTTTGCGACGCGGGCGCTGGACCGTTTACAAATTTGTCTCTGGAGTTGGTGTTGTCGAGTTCGATATCGTCATCTCCTGTGAATTCGTGGTGGTGAGTTCCATTAACACTTGTGTTTGCGGTGTGACTATGGGGAGCGTTATTTGAACCAGCATTTCCTGGATGATTGTGTGGAGAGTTTGCATTACCAGTGTTGGCTGGATGAGTGTGTGGTGCATTGACGCTAGAGAAACTAGATCCAGGATGCTCGTGAGTTGCATTAGCTGGAGAAAGTGAATGATTGTGTGGAGGAATACCACCTGATCCCGTATTAGCGTTGCCGGAGCTGACGTGTTTAAAGAACCGACCTCTCATATCAGGCAACCCGAAGGTTGTTGCACCATCACCAGAACCAAATGTTGTTCCGAAGATGGCGAATAATCTAGAATAAGTTGTTCTGCTGACGTTGGAACCATCAAGTGCAAGCCAACCAGTTGGTGCTGTATTGTCTGCGAACCAAGCTATAGAACCAGTAGGTGCTACGTTTATACCATCAAATGCCGCGGCTGTTGCGACACCAACAAAGGTCGAATTTCTTCCAGATACATCGAGATCATTTTGAACAACTTCTGATCCTGTTACTTTATATGGCATTATAATTCCTCCTTATAATTTGATGATAGCCATCATTGACAGGGCAAGTGGTCTAACTATGACCCCAGGTCCACTTCCACCATCACTACCATTAAATGCGTGTGTATGATCGACACTACTGGCTCCAGCAGTTGTGCTATTTCCATGATTATGTGGAGCATTTGAGTTCCCAACTGAGGTCGGGTGACTGTGGGGAGCATTGGTATTACCAACGTTGGCTGGATGACTGTGGGGAACATTTGCATTTGCGAATCCAACATTGTGGGTGTGTCCTCCAGCAGGACTTAAGAGTCCGCTATCAGCCGGGCTGTTGGTGTTCCAGTGTCCAGAATAGTTATTGCCCGGGTTCGAACGATTTTCTCTTCTATAGATTGGATGTGAGTGGCTGCCTCTGTTGTTAGCGTTTCCACCGTGAGAGTGAGGAGCGTTTGCACCACCAGTATTGGCATTATGTTGGTGAGGCATGTTGGCCCCTGAAACCGAGAACTGATGGTTGTGGGGCATGTTGTTGGTGTTGGAGTTCACCGTGTGATTATGTGGAGCGTCAGCATTTCCTGATGAATGATTGTGATTTCCTATGTCAGCATTTTGTAGTGATCCAAAAGTTCTCCCTGGATCAATACCACCAGAGCTGCCCCAACCTCGAATAAAACGGTTATCATCAATCGTAGGAACGTTGAAGGTTGTTGAACCATCACCAGAACCATATGTTGTTCCAATGAGTGCAAATAAAACAGAATTTGTTGATCTGCTAATCGCACTACCATCACATTGCACCCAACCAGTTGGTGCTGAGGATGCTGGCCACCACAAAACTGTACCAGTTGGATAAGGTAATCCAGCCTGGATACCTCCAGTTAGATGGAAATCGGATGCACTTACCGTTCCACTGAAAGTGCCATCTTTGCCTGTTAGAAACTCTTCACTATCGGCGAGGAGTTCTCCCCCCGCTTGATACTTGTCAGCCATAAGAAATCAACTCCTCCTCCTATTTATTCTCAAGTTCTTCAACTCTCTTCGCAAGAGTCTTCACTGATTCAATGAGGACTCCGATAAGTCCATCATAATTCACTCTCTTGACTTCGTTAACTTCATGGACAAGTTCTGGGAGAACTTTCTCAACATCCTGAGCAATGACACCTGCTGAAGGAAGACCATTCTCTTTCCACTCAAACTTAACACCATTCAGTTCACTCAGAATCTCCAGAGCGTCATCAATCGGATTGATGTTTTTCTTGATTCTTTCGTCAGAACTTGTGTCATAAGTTCCTGCCGTCAGTGTGTTTGTGGATGGGTTGTAAGTCAGGTCGGTGTCAGCCTTTGCTCTTTGACTAGTTCCTGTGCCATCAGCGAACACAATAAGTCGATTAGCATTAGTGGAACCAGAATCAATCTGAATGTTAGTGGAACTTGATGCAGTTGTTGCTGTGTCTGCGTTACCTGTAACATCACCAGTGACATCACCAGTCAAGTTACCAGTCACATTACCTGTAACATTACCCGTCAAAGCGGCATTAACTGTTCCAGTTGTAAGTGTCTGTGATGTGGGAGTGTAACGCAAAGATGTGTCACTCTTCAGTGCCTGTGCTCCTGTTCCACCATCAGTGAAGTTGACGAAACTGGAGGCTGTGGTACCAGCAACAATGGTTGATGTAGCTGCAAGTGTTGATGTGTCTGAGTTACCTGTAACATCACCGGTCAAGTCACCAACAATGTTAGAAACTGAGAATGTGTTTGTTGATGGGACATATGTCAACTCAGTGGATTCGCTGTCAATCTCAACGGCGTCATATTCTGTGTTACTCCCACTAACAAAGAGGATTTGTCTGGTTGTTCCGTCACTTGCAGTGGTAAGTTTGACTGCATCTGATCCAGTCGAAACACCCGTCACATTACCCGTGACATTGCCAGTCACATTACCAGTCAAGTTACCTGTTACATTACCAGTCAAATTGGCAACAACACCACCTGCAGCAGTTATCTTTCCTGTAGATGGTTGAATCCTCGGATAGTTAGTAGTGGAGGCCAAAGCAACACGACCTTCAGTGGTGGCGGCATTTCCTGAGGCTCCCTGGAATAAGATGGCCCGGTTTCCGGTGGCATCCAATCCCTCGATGTTAACCTTGGTAGCGTTAGTGGCTGTGCCAGTCAGATCACCAGTAACATTACCAGTCACATTTCCTGTCAAACCACCACTGATGGTTCCAACTCCAGAGATGTTTAAAGTGTCACCCCCAACATTACCTGTTACATCAATACCAGTTGACGTAGTTTCAAATTTCTTGGAGTTGTTAAAGAAAAGATCTACTGAACCATCTGTATAGAATGCCGCCATTTGTTCGGAGGCACCAGATTTAGTAATTTTTACAACTGAACCATTGCTGTCAAGATAAAGAGCGCCAGTTCCCTCCTCCCTAATCCAAGAGTTTCCACCATCATGATAAATTTTCAGGTCTCCAGTGGCACCTTCTGCTGCTCCACCAATTTGAAGTTGGACGTTATCGAGAATGTGAACCTTCTGAAGGAAAGTTGTAAATCCAACTGAACGCAATCCTTCTGTGAGTGTGGTAACACCAGCAACAGTCAGACCTTGGAAGTCTTGATAAGTTCCATCCAAGTCAACCTCAGATGCTGAGATGTTGGTGAGTGCTGAACCATCTCCAAAGAAGTTGGTTGCACTACAGAAACCACTTACTTGTGCGTCACCAACAACGTGAAGTGAAACCTTTGGATCTGCAGTTTCAAATCCAACTCTCTTATCTCTGTTGTCAACAAGTAACCAAGTTTCTCCATCTTTCTCTGCTTCAAATGTGTCAATGGAGTTGAGGGTTCGAGTCATCTTGAACCGAGTGGTACCAAAACCAAGAGCATCGGTACCAGCAGCGAAGAGAAGTTCTTCGCCATCAACTTTCTGAGACCAAATCCTGTTATCGGCAAGTGCGTCAGATTCCTCAAAGAAGATTTCAGGAGCAGTGGCATAAAGATGAAGCAGAGATCCTGTCTTCGGATCTGCTGTTCCAACTCCAATCTGTGCCTCAAAGTGGGCATCTCCTGTGAAAGTTGAAACTCCAGTGACATCCAGTGTGGCGACTGTTCCGACACCGGAAACGTCCAGATCATCCAGTCTTTGATCTGTTCCATCCAAGTTCACTTCACTTGGATTGATGTTTGTCAGTCCATTACCATCACCAAAGAATGTGACAGCAGTCATTGAACTGGCACAGGAGATTGCTCCAGTGAAATCTGAAGTGGAACCAATGGAAAGACTGCTGGTAACTCCAAGGTGTTCCGTGACAGAACCAGTAATGGCAATGTCTGCTGCAATGGTGCCAACACCAGCACTTGAGACGAACAAGTTACGTCTGACAGTTAGGTCATCAATGTGTGCCTCAGGACCACCAATCGAACTGGCGAAAGCAACTGCTCCACCAAAGGATGCAGTCGAACCAACCGCAAGACTGCTGGTTGCGTTGATGTGAGCACTGATTGCTCCAGTAATCTTTGTCTCACTTGCTAATGTTGTGATGCCAGCAGCAGAGACAAGACAGTGACGATTGACCGTAAGGTCTCTCTGAATCGTTGCTGTCTCATCAACAATCAGGTCAGTGCTGACTCCAATGTTTCCATGCACAAATAAAGTTGTCCCACCAATTCCTGCTGGGTCCTTGACTTCCAGTGGGAATGATGGAGACGCTTCGTTGATTCCAACTTTTTGTGTGTTTGTCTCGGCAGAAATAACTGTTCCACCAACACCAAGGTGAATTCCTCTTTCTGCTGTGGTGAAACCAACCAAACGAATTCCATCGCCTTCAATGGTTCCAGAGACTGTTAACTTACCACCAGGTTGAGTGGACGCAATTCCAACACTGTTAATCTCATCATTGGTAAAGATGAGAGTTTCTGCAACTTCAAGACCCTTTCTTACAACAAAAGACTTTTCTGCCATTTAATTAGCGGTTTCATTATCCACCGCAAAACTGTTATCTTTATTTAGTCTTAATCGGGAATTCTAAATGTCATGAAAGAGTTTGTCGTGTTGTTTCCACCTCTTCTCGACTCCTGGAGAGCGAATGTTCCGTTGGAATAACCACTTCCACCGCCACCACCAGAACCATTCACACCACCATCTCCACCAGTGGCACCACCTCCTCCATTTCCACCATCATTGATTCCAAGACCACGGGTGTCGCTGATTGTGTAACCTGCTTTGAATCCTCTAAAGATTTTGATGCTGTCAACAATCTCTTGTCCGCTGTCATCAAAGAACCTAATTTTATCTGTGGAGTTGTTGGAACATGGAGAGATTCCAAGATCAGTCCAGTAAGAACCTTTGGTACAAGAGATTGACCGTCCACCAGCACTTCCTGTTGCAATGGAATCACCAACATAAGTTGTAATGCTGCTTGTCTTCGAACCAAGGAGAGAACCAAACACACCATTCAACTCCAATGTTCCAGGGTTGGGTGACTCTCCACCAACACCAGGAGTCTTTCCACCTCCTCTCGAACCATCAATGTTGATTCCACCACCATCTCCACCATCTCCAACGGAACCAGCATCACCACCAGAACCAATCACAGCAATCAGTTGTGCCTGTCTGTAAACAAAGATTGATGTGTTATTTGAGATTCCAATGATTGTGTACTCAACATCAACCTCAAGGTCAAGGTCAAATCTTGAGTTTCCACCCTGACCACCTTTATGAATGGATCTGTCCTTTCCAGCAGCGGCGAATGCATCCACTCTCACTCGATCAATGGCAAGTTCAGGTGCAGTGAACTGAATGATTGAATAATCACTTCCAAAGGTGTCACTGTTGAGAGTGAATGTTCCATCAGTCAAGATGTCATGAGTGATTGTCTTATAATTTCCATTTGTGTCATAAGCCTCAAACTTCAACTTACTTTCTGGTGCTCTGATTGTCAGGTCAACAACACTGCTTCCAACACTTACAACTCTGTCCTGAGCTTGAATTTCAGCGTTACATTGGATTGTGGAAAGACCAACACTGTCAAGTGTAATTTCAAGAGTTGTGGTTGCAGAACCAACAACAGTGTCACTGTCGGTCAGTTTGACACCATCCTTTGTCCAGAAGTAAGTAATTGGAAGGAAGTTCTCATCACTCACTTCAGCAACAGCAACGAACCTTGCTGTCTCTTGTTCAGCAACAATAATGGGTTCTGGGTTCTCAACAAACGAAAGTGTGGGAATGATAATCAACTCACCAACTGCAGATTTGAGTGGTTCGTTGATTGCATTACCAGTTGTTGGACCAGGTGTGTAACTCACTTCTTGGTAAAAGTCTCTTCCATTGTTTGCGGAAGAGAAGATGTTACTCAGAGTGAGTGTTGTTGTCGCCGTCCCTGTAATGTTTGCACCATCTTGTAATCTAACATCACCACCAGCCTTCTGTTCAAACCACTGGTAAGTGATGGTTCCTGTGTTAGTTGCCCTTTCGGATTGGGGAAATGTTGCTGTTGCAATTCCAACAAATGTGGCATTACCACCACCAGTGCTGTCAACAATAACATCACTCACATTTTGAAGAAAGGAGAGATTGGGACCATTCAGATCGAGATCTGTCTGAGTCCCTCTGAAGACATTAAAAGCGATTGGGCTCATGAGAAGTTCTGTCCGTTAATTGCGCCGTAAAGTGTTGATCCACCATCAAGAGTCATGAACGAATAAATGTCAACTGCACCTGTGCTCTGTGTTACTGTCGGAACAACGCCACCAGGCCAATAAACATCAATCACAGAACCACCAGGGGTCTTGAAGGTATCGACGGTAATTGATCTTGCGGTTGTTGAATCGTTTGTAATTTTCAGAGTGAATGCTGTTGTGGAATTTGTGGGAACATTCGTGAGTGTAAACTCAGTGATGTCCTCAGTCGCTGTGATGGCGAATGTTTGTGCTTCTGCGAGGTCAATAATTGCAATTCCAGAGTTACTGGAAATTGTTTTTACGATTTCATGATAAGTTTTCAATCTTGTTGAACCATCAATGTCCAAATCTGCATTTGGTGATGTGGTTCCAATGCCGATGCTTGTGCCAGAAGAAACAAGTGTGTCAGTGTTAACAACAATGGAAGTTGTGGTAACAATTCCAGCGTTGATTTGACCACTGGGGTGATCAAATCTGTAAACTGTTCTGATGCTACTAACACCAGTGTTGATTTCAAGTCCACTCCCTGTCGTAAACTCAACCTGGCCAGCAAACACTGCCTTGTTATAAACAAAGAGGTCAGTCTTACCAGTTCCAGGTGAACCCACTGTGAGTGAGTAATTCACATCTGGTGCGGTTGTTCCAACACCAACACCTGCCAGTCCGATAGGATAATAAGTTGTAATTCCAGCCCACTTACTGTCATTGCTGAGGTTTCTCAGTCCAGAACCATCACCAGTGAAGAGGTTAGCGTAAACTTCACCATCAACTCTGAGTGCCACTTCGTTAGCGGTGGTTCCAATTCCAACACCGGTTTCATCAATTGCAACCAGTGAAGAACCAGACCCAACTTGAACTGTCAGTTCATCATCAAGTGTGGCTGTTGCAACACCAACTCTGGTGAGAAGTGCATCACCTTGAGGGTTAAGACCAACACTGCCAAATGTGACCCACTCATTCTGATAGGAATAAACCCATCCAAGAGTTCCACCAGTGACTGGTTCTCCATGATAAACAATGTCACCAACATTTCCTGCCTCTGTTGGGATGACATCAGAGACAGAGATCTTTCTGGAGACATCCAAGTCACCCTGAATGAGGATGTGGTTTGCTTCCAGACCATCATTGGAGGTGGACGTTACCTTGTTGGAGAAAATAACAGGGCCATCAAAGGTTGAGATTGTTGTCTCATCTGGACCACCATCAACACTAATTCCACCTTCAAAGTTACCACTTACAGCATTAACTCTGGTGGCGTTCGGTTCATCTGTAAAGGCACCTCTGTCTTCACCAGTTACTGTTGGGTTTGGAACATCAAAGATGATTTCTTTTCCTGTTACAGCTTCAAACTTTCTGTTGTTGACGAAGTACTCTGCTCTTTCGTTAGTTCCATTGTAATGATCTGACCAGAGTTGGTCTTATTTGCCTGTGAGTGTTTCTGCTCAACAGAGGACAGAGAAATCGCTTGATTATTGGGTGCAGAAGTTGAAAGATTACCAGGTCCAAATCCAACGGAGTTGAAGACGTGGCCATTGGAGGACACCAATGAGGGATCTCTCAATTCCCGTGGGAGAACCTTAACTCTTCTCACAACACTTCCAATCTCGTGAGTTGAAGCTTCAGTTGAGAGAACACCTCTAAACACAGAGACAGGGTTTGATGTTACAGTTGATTTGATCCTCAACAACTCATCATCAATCTGAAGGAAGTCACCAATCTCAAAGTTGAAGTTCTCAACGTTGGAGATTTCAATCTCAGCCACAGATGGAGTTACAATTCCATCAGAGAGTGTGGTTGTAATTCCAGTTGGACCATCATAAATTTTCGCTGCTCTTCCACCCAAATTCTCATTTGAGGAATTGACCGAACCAGCTGCCGATTCGTCGCATGGTTTGTAACCTCTCAGTGTTCCAGAAACTGCAGGGGAGTCAGTTGAAACTCCAATCTTAGCGATGAATGTTGTGAGTCCAACAATTTCAGTTGTTGGGACCAGTTTGTTGTAAAGGTCATCAGTCGCTCCAGCAATTTTAATGGGATTACCAGTAACCAATCCGTGATTTTGAACTGTCGTAACTGTTGCCAATCCAGTTACATTGTTATAAACCAGAGAAGAAATGTCTAGTCTAACTCCAGTCACATTAGTGAAAGAGGAACTTGTAAGTGTTGCACCAACACCAGTAGTAGTGAATCCAGAAACACTCTTTACAGAGGTTACTGAGATTTCTTTTGCTGTTGTGATTCCAGTAACGGCGTAAAGTCCATTGTAACCAGAATAAGTCTCAGAACCAACACCAGCAACCACAACTGTGTCTCCAGTGTTATCGTAAATGTTAGCAACTGTCAGTGTTGCAACCGAGTAACCAGTTGTGGTTGCTGTTCCTGTCACTTCCAGAGTGTCACCAACAGCATAACCTGAACCACCTTCCATCACCTTAACTGCGGTGATTGTTCCAGAAGCATCAACTGTGATTCTGGCAGTTGCTCCTCCTGATTTAGTCGTGGTTGTTAATCCAGCGTTGTAAATGTTCTCAGCACCAACACCGTTACCATAACCTGCACCACCATTTGTGATGGTCAGAGATGTGATTCTGTTGAGACCATGCTCAACATCAGTAAAGATTGTGTGAGTGTCAGCGTCTGTCGAAGTGATGTCACTGACACCAATTCCAACACCAAAGTCGATATAAGACTCCTCAAGTGTCCCTCTGGTGACACTGTTCTTCTGGTCATCAACAACAACTGTTCCCAGTTCATAGGGGAGAGCGTAAAGACTTGCAGGAGGAGGGTTATTGACAGGATTGTCTCTGTCAATTTGAGGATAAAGATCTTTTATGGGAGAACTAAATGAGAACTCATCTTCATCATTGAATGGAGAAACTGTGGGAGTGTTTGACGACTTAAGAACGGTCAAATAATAAATTCCATCTCTCGATCCAGGAATGAAGTCCTGAATGGTTTCTGTGTTGTAAATGTAAAAATCGTAATTACCTTCGTTACGAGAGAAGGTGGGGAGACTTGTTGTTCTTGAAGAGGTGTTGTTACTGAATGTTCCAGGGTTATCCGCAAGAGTGACAGTGAAACCAGTTGCACTGGTGATTCCAGTAACAGTAAACTCTCCATTGTAACCAGAGTTACCAACACCAGTGGGGTTGATGGAGCTGGTGACATTATCAATCTTAACCATGTTACCCACTGCAAGATTGTGTCTCCTCTCAGTGAAGTAAGAGGCAGTGGTTCCACTGTAAGTTGTCTGTTTGATGTAACTTGGGTTTCTTAGTTGACCAGCGTTGGTCATCGAGACGCCACTGGGGCTGTAAAGAAGAGCAACCTCGTCGTTAGTTGCACCACTCACATCGGAGGACGATTGGATGACTTGTCCGTTATAGGGAACTTTTGCTGAAGAGATTCCAGAAGAAACAGGAATGACATAACGATAACGATAAATTCTGTCAGTCAGTGACCTTGTGTCAGGAGTTCTCTCAAACAGAGTTGAAGACGTGGTTTCACCAAGAGCAGCAGTTCCAAGACCAACAACAACGTGGTAAATTGTGTTATCGGTTGCACTTTCTGCAACTGTAATGAACCACTGATTAACAGAGTCATCAAACTGAACTGGGTGTCCAAGATCTCCAGGATCCTTATCAGAAACACGACTCTCAACACTCAGTGTTCCACCCAAGTTATTGATTGTGAGTGCTTCACCAAGAACTGCGTCATTATAAGTCTTTGCAATTTTCAGTTGGTCGGCACTCACACCAGATGTGATTGAGTAATAAACCGAACCAGAGTCAAGACCATCGGGAAGTCTGGCATTGTCACTGATAATTCTGATTGTCTCACCATTCAGAAGCGAATGATTACCAGTGAGTGTCAGAGTGTTTGAGGTGATGCTGTTTCCTGTTGAGACATTTCTGCCAACATCGTAACGCTTTGTTCCAGTGATCTTGATTGCATCCTTCTCAGTCGGAGGCATCACAATGTCAGCGTGATAATCTGACTCATGAATTTTGACCCTCAACTGGTCATTATCCGCTGCACCAATGTGATAACCCTGAAGTGTTGACTTAGGTGGATTGGACTTGTTCGTCTCATTGTAAAGATAAAGTCTGGAGGTGGAACCAATTCCAGCAGTTCTCTCAACATCGATCTGATCCCACTCAAGCTTGACGGGGTCGTTGAGGTTTGCTCTTGGAGAGATGATATGAGAGATGTAACCAGTGTCTTCTCTTGTTGTGGAGGAGTCAGTAAATCCTCTTGAGCACATGGAACTCTGTCCAAAATTAGAGGTCGCAGATCTAGAGAAGACCCTTGCTCCATTCTCTGAACAAATGTGTTGATAACCACCAGTGAAGGCACAACTGTCGAGTTCAATCTCAACATCATTTGTTGCTTTGACTCCGAAATTATAAAAATCAGGTTTGAACTTTGCAGAAGAGTCACTGTGAAGATTACTCACAGAAGTTGAATCGTCAAATGTTCCACTTACAGTGTTATAACGAATGAAAGCATTGTTATCATTCTGGAAAGATTCATAATCAAAACCAATTACCGTTGTTTGTTTTGTTCCACCAATCTTATCTCCATCAAAGAACAGACCAGAGAGACCATAAGATGACTTGACACAAACTTTAGAAATCTTAGGAATTGGGGAATTGATTGTGTCAACAGATAATGTAAAGAATGAACCAGAAGGTGTTGGGAGAGCATTATCAGGAGCAACAAGAGTCTTATAAGTGAATCGAGTTACACCAAAATCATTCTGAGCAAGAACAGTGTCAACAACAAATCTGCCGTTGTAACGGGAATCGGAAACTCCATCAATCTCGATGAGGTCATTGATCTCAATTCCATCAATTGGATCTTCAAGATCAACAGTAATTGTGATTGTTGCATTTGTACCGTCACCGGCTTTGATGCTACTAATTCCAGTTTCTGAAATTTCACTTACAGAGATGATCTCAAATTCATTACTGAGGGGTTGGAGATCAACACCTTCTGCAGGATAAGTGGGGGTGATGGGTCTGTTGGAACTCTCACCATAAAGAATGGAAATCTTCTCATAATACATCTGCAAATCTGTACGATTTGTAGAATAATCAATAAATTCATCTTTAATGTCCACATCATTTACACCATCCACATATTCAATGGATGACAGTTTGTGGTGAGAATAGTCAGGATTAACTCTGGTGGTTGTGTAATCAGTGTAAACAGTGCTTGTTGGGTCACCATCAAAGAATGTCAAACTGTCAATAGAACTTCCACTTGTGATTCTAAAGATCGTTGTTGGAGCAATATTTTCGTTCGTCGTGCTCGGAACATAAAGGGGTCTGATCTGAGTCTTATCCGCATCAACACTTACAATACTACATCCACGGGGAACAATAACACCGCCGTAGATACTATTAATAGTATAAAGTCTGTTGTTAGGATCCTGCAGGTTGAAGTTTGTCCTCGAATTCATCTCCTCGTAAGTGGAAGTAACTTCACCACTTCTGAGTCTGAAGTTACTTCCATCGGGGATCCAACCAGGTCTATTATCAACGTAATAAACTCCAGGCTCAACGACAATGGTTGTGTACTCAAACCTGTCGTTGTTTAGACCAATCTGGTAAGAGAACCTGACCGCTTCAAGAAGTGCTCTTTGAATTGTCAGGAAGGGTCTTGACCTTGAATTGCCTTGGTTGGCAATATCGTCGGTTGCATCCAGGTCATTTCCTGCAACGTAGATTACGTTACCTCTTACGTTTTTGAGGAAGTTATCTAATCGAGATAGGGGCATCTTACCGGCGCACTAATTCTGTTATAACTTATTTAGAACACAAAAAAGGACACCCTAAGGTGTCCTTTCCACGCACAGATAGTGACGCGACTTCCTTCACACGAGGTTATTTATTCTGGTAATTTAGTCTTTGCCAACCACTCGATGGTGTTAGCAATGTCATTCATTGCAACTCTAAGATCCTCCTGACCACCACTTTCTTGGTGATTCTTTTCGTCAGTGAGAGTCCATCTCCATTGGGCGGAGTGACTTGAATACCAGATGTTTACTTTCAAAACTAAACCTCGCTTGTGTTTGTTACCTTGGGATTCTTGAAGTAAATGTCCTCTTCGTCAACGTTGTCTCTAATTGCAGTGAGTGTTTCGATAAACTGTTTGGGAGTCTCACACGTTACATCAGTTTGGTTACCATGATTGGAGAACAAAGTGATAGATCTGGAACAAATGTCAACAAGAACATTATCAAGGTATTCAGGATCTTCTTCAGAAGGATTGTAAAAATCTTCATTCGTAATCATGGAGACCTCTGATGGGATGGTTACATCATAAACCCATCCCATCCAATCTGTCAAGCGTCCTGTTCCACTTCCAGTGGTGCCAGGTCAATCCGAGTTGCTGTAACGTTATAATAACAGTCAATCCGAGAAGCATTCCCAGAACGAACTCTGACCTTGTTTCCCCAATCAACCCCCTCAACAATCAGATCCTGTGAGGAACCAATCTGTGTCAGAGAGACAGTGATGGAGTCTGGATCAACAAGACCTCTCCAATAATCTGGAAGTTCAATAACATTATTGTCTGTCAGACGACCACGAACATAAACTGCAACCTCTGGACCCTCAATGCAGGCGTGAACAAGTCTCTTGTTCTCCTTGGTTGGGTGTGGAATGTCGAAACACTTTGCTCCACTACAGAGAACAGTCAATGCAGTCACATTTCCAGAAAAAGCAACATCAGAAGCAGTTACTGCAAATGCTCCAGTTCCATTGGGACCTTCAATGCCAGTGTTGATTCTAAGACTGTCAATCTTTGCTGTCTTGTGATAAAGTGGGTCACATTGAGCATCCCACTCATCTTCTGGTTTCATCCTGGGTTTCAGGATGTAAGAATAAACTGTTGATGGGTCTCCCCAAACTTGATCGTCAGAACAACTGTCTGAATCTGAATTCCCAGGAACAAATCCTGTCGGTGTTTCACTCATTTTCCTTCCTCTCTGATGTCATAATGATAACCAAGAATTGAATATTCGTCATTGTTTCCAGGATAATCTGCTGGAGATTCTCCTTCATATTCAGGAATCAACCTGTCTCCATCCTTTCTGTCACCAAACACATGATAATGACAGTTGATTGGAATTGCACCTTGTGAAGACAAAATAATCTTATTTCCCTCAATTCTCTTTACATAGATTGATTGAGGAGCACCAACAGGAGTGATGTTTACTGTGATTGATTGCTTATCAACAAACTCAGTCCAATATTCTGGAAGAAGAATGGTGTCACTGTTTTTCAGTCTCCCTCTCACATAAACATCATTATAAGGTGCTTCTGGACAGGTGTGTCTCAGTCTCCACCCTTCTTTTGTTGGGTGAGGAATGTCAAAGTCCTTCTTATTTGACAGGACATGAGCACCACAATTTGACTTGACTTCACCTTGTGCAAGAAGATCGTCTCCAACAATCACATCAGCATTGGTGTTAACATCATCCATGAACGCTGCAGATCCAATGACAGCGAGAGAGAATGGATTTGCTGGAGCTCCATAACAAAAAGACCCAGGAATGAATGGCACTGGAGACTCACTGTTTGCAGTGGGTCCAATCATTGATGTTGCCCAAACATTGGGAAACACTGGGGATCCAGTTAGTGTTGGACCTTCAAGGTAAGCAGATCCACGAATTGCAGCGTCTCCTTGACCAAGTGCAGTGGCCTTACCAAGACCAACAAATAACTGTTTGCCAACATATAAATCAGGTACCTTCATGCTGTCCTCACTCTGTTTTGTTCTTCATTTGTTGATGGTGTTTTGGATCCAATGATCTTTGTGGATCCATCAGCACAATCAAGAATTCCACCATAAAGATTACAGATTGAGTTTCCAATAACATCAACTGTCTTCTCTGAGAAAATCTTGGTTGAGACTTTTGATTGAACATCAAATGCTTTGGTCTTTACAAGAACCTTTTCATTTGCCTCAATCTGAATGTTTCCATTGTTACCATCACCACCAATGGCAAGAATGTCAACGTTGATGGCTTCCATCCGAATTCTTCCATTCGGTGCCTTTATCACAATGTCTCCATTTTCAGCATCAAACACAATGCCAGGAGTGTCTACTGGAACAGCAGATCCTGCCTCAACTTGGAATGACCCAGGAGACCTACAGATGGTTCCATGTTTTCTGTTTGGTCCACCAGTTTGATCAAGTGTTATGTAATGGTTCTTTGATCTACCATTCCTCGCAATGAAAGCAGACTGTTCATTGTCATCATGAAGATGACCAAACTTTATTTCACCTTCAGCGGTGCCATATCTAACCTGGTGCCAATTCTTTCTTTCAGCCACTTGTCGTTCTCCTTAGTTGTTCTGTCATTTATCAATAACCTCCATATCCTCCTCCACCACCTGGTGATGGACTTGGACTTGGACTTGGACTTGGTGATGGAGCAGGGCTCGGAGTTGGACTCGGAGCAGGTGTTGGGCTCGGGGCAGGTGTTGGAGTGGGTGATGGGACCGGAGCTTGGACTGGAGTTGAAGTGGGTGTCGGAGTCGGTGTCGGAGTCGGTGTTGTTGACGTTGACGCTGGTGTGGATGTTGTGGATCTCCTAACTCAACCTCTGGAAGAGGTGTTCGGACGATGGGGACATCCTCGATAAAGTCATGAGGAGAGGAAGTGTGTACCGCTCCCACCATCTTTCTACCATTATGTGTGTGGAATGGACCATAATATGGTTTACCATTTACATATCCAACTGGTCTTGCCCCAACACAGTTGACGACTGTGACCACTTTGTCCTGAATTTCTGGTTCGAACATCTCATCCTTGCCAACCTGTTTTACGCAGAACTTGGCACTTAAGACAGAGTTGAAACCAGTTGCCGATCTGACATAAATCAGTGGCATTTCTTTGAAACCCTCTCCTCCTGCGGTAACTTTAACCTTATTTACTCTTCCAACATTGTCTGCCTCCATGACTGCAGTTGCACCATAAGACGGTTCAATGACAACTTCATCTCCTGTTTGATAACCAACACCAGATTCTTGGATGATGACTTCACAAAGATAAAGAAGAACAGGATATGCACCATCTGATTCTGAAGGATAACTCTCTCCGACTGGTTTGTCAAGTGGGAAAGGAGTTGTAAAGATTCCAGGAAGTTGGACGATGTGAGTGGCTCCACCAACGATTGTCTCACCACCACTTTCACCAGTTGTCTCATCAGGTGAGGTCGGTTCAGTGATAATCTCCGTTCCAGCTGGGAGTTCGACTCCATCACCAGGTGTCACCTCAACTTCATAACCAGGAGGAATGGGTGGGTCAAATGTTTTATCAGGATGAGTGATGAGAGTTTCATTTGAATACTTCCACACTCTTCCAAATCCACCTTTGTTTCCATTTGGTGTTGATATGTAATCTGCTCCAGGATCAAGAACAATCAGGTCAACAACACCTTTGGTTTTCACTTCATTACCTTCATCATCTGTATAGATGTAGTCTTCAATGACTGGTTCAATGACACCACCACTCCCAGTTCCACATTCATCATGAACATAAACAGTTGTGTTTTTTGAATAACCAGTTCCAAAATCAATGGGATCGTAACCAAGAATCTCACCAGATGCACTGACGATGAGATTTCCAGAAGCACCAGAACCACCACCAGTGTTCAAATACTTGATTGTTGGTGGTCCACATTCTATTGCACTGTTGGGTCCACTGTCACAGTTTGGATTATTGAAGAGATTTTGAAATTCTCCCAGAGTATCATTCAAAATACTTTCAATATCATCTGGAAGGGCTGTTGTTATTGCAGCATCAGCTGCTGTTACAGAATCAACAGCGTTTTTCATTGAATCCATCACCCCTGAAATGCCTGGTGATCCACTCGTTTTTGACCCATTCCACAGACTGTAAATTGTGACTGTGTTGCACTTAGGGTCTTCTTCACAACCCAAGAATGACAAAGGATCCTTGACAAAACTTTTAGCACCACTTGTGACATCTGAGATTGCCGATGTTAGATCACCAACAGCTCCAACAACATCACCAACGGCACCAAGAGCTTGATCTGCGGTGTCACCAACAGCTCCAACAATTTCACCAAGTCCTTCACCTAATGAATTGGAGGCGTTACCCACAGCATTACCATACAAGATTCCCATTGCAATCTCAGCAGCACAGTTGTCAGCGTTGACCATTCTGTTTGATGCCAATCCCAACATATCTGCAACTGTTCCTCCCGTGCCATTAACCTGTTCTCTAAATGCACAAGCAATTGCGTCTACAACTTTCTCTGTTGTTTTCATGACATCAGGCACCTCATTAGGGAAGACCTTGTTATAAGATTGTTTTAGTTTTTCATTAGTTTCTCTCTGAATGGATGCCTCAACTTCATTGATTCCATTCTTGATTGTTCCTGCAATCAACTTAGAAGCTTCATCAATCTTGGCATCAATCTCTGCCTGAATATCAGATGTCTCCGTTGACAATGCAGTCCTTGTGTCATAAATTGACCTCTGGAGCTCTTGAATGTCCTGAAGAGTGTTCTGCAACTGTTGTTGAAATTTTCCAGTTTGTGCTGGATCGCACTCTTGTGTTTCAGCAAGAGGTTTATCCCTTTGACCGCTTTTCCTACTCTCTTGAGATTGAAAGTCTGTCTGAGTGTTATTTCCTGTCGTGCTCTCAACGTAATCCCTGTTGGTTGTGGGACCAGATGAGTTTTCTTGCGTTGCAGTTTCTCCAGCACCAGGAGTTGCCTTCACCTGTGTGGTTGGAATCTTTTCACCTGGTTGATGACCAGTTACAGGAACAAATCTCTTATCACCATTCAACTCCTTCATCACTTCTTGGTAATCATTGTTACCAATAATTCCTTGGATGATGGGGAGTTGTGCGTTGGGTCCATCAATAAAGAAACCAATGACGAAGTTACCAGCAGCAATGTTGGATGACTGGTAAGATGCTCTGCCTCCACCACCAGCAGTGACTGGGTACATGATGTATGCCCAGGGGAGCTCGTCATCTGCAACATCAAATGTACTATCAGTGTGATAACCCATGATTCTCACACGGTATCTTTCAGAGAAACCAAGAGTCGAACTGTTATTTGGTTCTGGTTGTCCAGGAATGTTATTCTTCCAGGTCTCCTCAGGAGCAACTTGTCCTACCCACCAGGTGTATCCATCCCGACCAACAAAGTGTTGTCTTAGTAAATCATCCATTATCAGAAACCTCCCTCTTTACCAAACGAATCTCTAACCAAACCAAGACTTGTCAACGTGTCCTTTGGTGTAATTCGATGACAAACAGATGCCACCATATATTTACCACCACTCTGTCTGTTTATTTCTTGTTCTCTTCCACCTTTTAGTTGTGGAAAATCACATTGAACAATGTCTCCACACTTGATACCAAAGTCACCAGGAATGATGATCTCAGCTCTAACAGTGAACATCTGGTTATATCTCATAATGGTTTGAACCATTGTGTCTTCTGCTTTATAGTTTGGTGCAGTTGGATCCTTCTTCTGATTCTTCAGTTGCTCATCACCAGAACCAGCAGGATTGACACCAATGTCAAGAATGTGATTGTAAAGTCTGGTGGGTTCCGCCACAAACTCCTCATCAACGTTGATGTAATCTGGTCCAGCTGTTTTTGCCTTTCCCTCTTGTTCTTCAATACTAAAATCAACAACCTTGTAGTTCATTGCATAAAAATCAAAGTAGATGCTTCTGTTGTTGTAAGCACCGATTGACTGTTGAGTGTGGAGGTCAATGTTACTTCCAATATTATACTTCAACACCTTTGCATCGTAACCAGGTGGGAGATCTACTGTGTCATTCAGAAAATACTTCTTAGTTGGCTCTTGTTCAAATAACTTGTCAATTGATTTGAAGAACAGACCATCTCTTGTCTGATAAAAGAGATAACCAGCTGTCTCACCAACACTTGAGTCTGGAACTGACTTTGATGCCAACCAAGTGACAGTGTAGAATGGTTTCTTTGTGTTACCAAAGAAGTTCATATCCAGAGCTGTCTCATCAATGTCAAGAGGTTCCTTTGTCTTCAAAACCTCTGTAAGAATTGTTCTCACATTGTCTGAGATCTTTCCTTGATATTGTTTCGTAACCCTCGTCTGTTCATTCAGATGATATTCATCAGTTGCAAGATCAAGAACATAAAGATCCTGTCTTGATCCAGGTCTTGCCTTACCAATCTTATTCACTCTCAAAGGATTACGAAGAGTGATGGGTTGTTCTGTGGCGTCTTCAACCTCAATGGCAACCTTCTCACCACCTCGAATGGGAAGTCCATCAATGGTGCTGTCCTGAGCACCTTCACTCGTGTTACCAGTTTCAATCACAACAGCACGCGCAGTGATGTTGTTCGAGAGAACGTTCTCGTAAAAACTGTACTCAACAACACCTGCAGTGAGATCCACAGAGTTACCAGTTCGATTGTTGGTAACTTGGAACTTCTTTATGTTACCTGGACCTGTGCTTGGATTCTGCATTAGCTGGAATAAAGTTGACTATTTGCTCTTTGTCTCGTAAGAGTATTTAACGCACTTTTGCTAGAACGAGCACGGGCTCCACCGGTGTGGCCTCCTCCACCACCTCCACCAAAAGATGGTCTTGCTGATGGGGGTTGAACAATGACAGTCTTTTTACCATAAGAGGGTTCGGTTGAAACTTCCTTCGCTCTGTCACTTGGAGGAACTGGTTTTTGAAGTTCTGGAATCACTTTGAAGAACTCTTCGGCTCTCGCCCTCGGAACTTCCACATGGACATGATCATAGTGGCCAGCCGATCTCCAAATCACTGTGTATCCACGATCTCTCCAGAACTTTGCAACTCGGTCACCCTCTGCAGAACTGTTAGGAACTGGAATATCAAAAGCTCTGTTCTCGTGGTGTCCTGCACCTTTGTGTAGTCCAATCTCATAATTAGTGTCATCAGCCAAAGGACTAATATTATAATTGCCACTTCCATAAACACCCATTTCTCTGATCTGATAATAATCAGGGTTAGCAGTTGGTTGTCTTGTGGCACTTCCACCCATTGAAGTTCTAAACTCTCTAAAATCTTCAATGTCAACTTGACACTCGACTCTCTCCAGGAGCAACAGGTGTTGTACCTCTTGATCGTTGAGATGGTGGCACTAGTCTTGGAGTAGAACCTGCTGCCCTATCTCTCTTCAAAGCGGCCTGGATCTCTTCTGTTGAGATGGATGCTCTGTTTCCACCAGTTCCAGAGTATCTAGATTCATTTCTACTTCTACCAGCTTCATCATATGCCAAACCAACTGATGCAAACTCTCTGGCTATTCCCTGTGCAGCAGCTTCAAGATCATCACTCTCTCCTCTCAAATAAGCACCAATTTCTGGTCTCTTGACATTGATGACATAATCTTTGAACTTCTCTTGTGTTGCCTCATTGAACTTTGCATTCTTATCAATACCTGCACCAGAAACAAACTCCTTCATTGTGCCTGGAATGATCTGATATTTACCAACAGCAAACAATTGACCAGAAGCTTGTGCTGCCATCACCTCACCAACTGTCATATCAGTCAAGTCTTTTCCAAGAACAGACTTAGCACCACCAGGTGTATCACCAGCAGTTCCTCTGTTGACTGAGTTATAGTCTCCTTCACCAGAAGCAATCACATCAAATGTGGCAGCTCCACCACCCTCATATTGTGGTCCTGTTCGACCACCTCCACCAGTGCCTCCACCTCCACCAGGAGATTTACCGTTGCCATCCTTGGTGAATGTTTTGACCAAATTTTCAAAGATTGGAAAGACTTCATCGATCTTACCAAGAGCATCCCCAATCGCATCAATTGTTGCTTGTGTTATGGGATGCTCCAAAATGTCTTTAATGATCGGAGTTCCCTCAGTAACGATCCACTTCAATGCAGTCCACATTGGTTGGAAGACCCATTTGTTCAGCCATTTGAAAATTGGTTCAAGAGTCTCAGTCCAAAGTTCTTCAATGTATTCAAGGATCTTCTCAAGGTTTTTAACAACAGCAAGAACAATTCCACCAATCAGAATGTTCCTGAGATAATCTATCGTTCTATCGATGAGTGGTTTTACTGCGTTTTTAATGAACCCAACAACTCCACCCTCAGTCCCCTCTTCTTTTGCGGTTTCTTTTTGCATCTCTTTCTACTTTTTCTTGTTCTTTATCCTGCTTTTTCCTAAAGGCAACAAGATCCACCATGGACTTCTTGAGAGACTTTGTAGCTTTGTCCAGAGATGCGAAAGAGGATGCAACCTTTTTATCTCCCTCATCTTCGACTTGAATCTTCTCAACTTTCTCCTCAGGTTTAGATGTGCCTGTGAAATTAGCCAGACTCATCCCACCCGATGAACGAGTTGACCTCTTTACAGGAATTGCTTTTGGTTTCTCTTTCGCTCGTTGTTCTTTATCTTGTTTGGTTTGTCTGACGATCGCTCGACTTGCACCCTGCACTGAAGACTTCTTGGCACTTCCACCAAGAAGACCTTTAGCCAAACTTCCAGCGACCATTCCTATCATGTTGCCACCGCCGTTACATTAAAGAGACTCTTCACACCAAGAATTGAATCATTATCAGTGTCCTCAGAAGAGAAGAAAGCAATGTCAGTTCCTGGTGCATTTGAAGCAGTCGATCCAGAGGACCCACCATTTGGTCCAGGAATGACAGTCACGTCACCCTTATCAGTTGATCCAGGGGGATCTGGGACTGGTTGTGTCTTCTGTACTGGAGCAATTGGAAGTTCCTCCGCATCCACTCCCATCGTTTTATCATCCCTAGGGGCGATAAGACCCTTTGATTTCAAATACTCTTCATTATATTCACCTTTAGTCAGAGTTCTTGGTGCAACCTTTTGAGCGACTTCTCCCTCTGATCCAGGAACAACATCTGATCTTAAAACGACTGATGGAATTGTAATCTCTTCTCCACCCTCTATCCTGGACTTTACATCTTCAACCAGTTGATCGAATTCTTCTTTCTTGATTTCTTTTCCATTCCGATTAAAGTATCTCTTTACTTTACCACCAAAAAAGCCACTTGAAGTGACAATCGTTCCAACACCAGGAACTCTTGTTTCGGTTCCAGCTCCTGTTAATGCTAGTGCCTCATCTGCTGCATTCAATCGTTCATCAATTCTGTCAATAGTAACCACACCAGTTCCCTGGACTTGATCACTGAGTGACACACCATCCCTCATGACACTACCAGGAGTGATCTGTTCTGCATCATAGTCTGCTCTAATTTTCTTTTTCCTTTCTTCTGCTTCTTGTTTGATTCTTTCTATTTCTGCTTTTCCCTCCTCTGTAAGAACACGATTACCATAAACATTCTTAATAGTATACTTCGAGTCTTTTTCCTGAATTGCTTCGATTTGCTCTCTTGTTTCTTGATTTACACCAGCAAACTCCGCTCTCATTGCCTCACTGTGATTGTTAATTATTTTTCTTTTTCTCTGAACTTCTTGGAAGATTGCATCCTGTTCTGCTGTTCTTCCCTCACCACGGTCACCAATGTCACCAATGTCTGACGAAATGTTCATCCATCTGGAGTCATTCCTGCATCTCTCAGCTGTTGATTGAGTGCATCATGATCTAATTGAGCCGCTGCACCTTCTCGTGCATCCCTGGCCATGTCTACACCTTTATCAATTAGGATCGCAGCTCCAATCCCAGCAAGGGCAGCAAGCACAACAGGATTCGTCATAAACCCTATAAGTGTCATTAGGACAGGAACAAAACCAGTTACAAATGCAAGAAGTTTCAATCCAAGATCAAAAGCAATTAAGGCAGCAAACCCAGCCAAAATTGCTGGAACAGAATCCTTTAAGAATGTTGTAAATGAATCAATCTTTCCTTCATTCTCAGGATCATTGATCCAATTCAACAATCCTAAGACTGCTCCACCAGCAAGAATGTTTCCAAAGTACCTCTTGATTTGATCCATGAAAGGAATCTTTGGCTTGAAGCCTTGCAAGAAACCCTTAGATTCTTTCGCAACTTCCTTCTCACCCGCTTCTTCTTTTGCCTTTCTCTTTGCATCACGCCTTGCTTCCTTATCTTTTTTTGCTTTTGATTTTTCAGCCCCTAGGATGGTAACAACAACTTTCTCAATGTCAAAGATGTTCTTTGTTATCTTTGTAAGAGATGATGAGACATACTTGTCCATCTTCATCTCTTTTTGATCTTCTGCTTCTTTCTCCTTTTCCTTTTCTTTCAGAGGCTCTGATGGTCTCAGTGCAAGAGCAGAAGATCCAGCAAGCAACCCAGCTGTCTTTGTTGGCTTTGTATTGAATACTTTCTGGAAAGAGACCTTCTTTACCTTTGGTCTAATCTGTCCTTCCTTTCCCTTTACTCTCCTAAGTTCATTCGTGACCTTCTCTGTTGTCTCTCCATCAATTGTTGAATTGACACCTCTTCCCCTGAGCGCAGCTTCTTTTAGGAGAGTTCTGTACTCTCCATATGATAGGTCAAAGTTGTCTTGAATGCCTATTGCTTCTGCGACACTCTCATCAACATCCACAACCTCAGCTGATGTTGCCTTACTTTTTACTGAATTTATACCTTTCTTCTTGGCAGCAGAAGTCGATTCAGATTTACCTGAAATGGACATCTTGTTTGACTTCTTTGGATCTGCCATTTACTCCATTTGCCGTTTCTTCTCTTCTTCAAGATGTTGCTGGAGGAGTGTAACGTAAATGTCCCGTTCCCAGGGAATCATGTTTTCAATCTCCGTCAGTGAGTATTTATGGTACTGCATGAGGCGAAATTCAGTTTGAAATAAGCCTCAAGAGACATGTGTACCATCCCTACGCGAAAAAAGAGTTTAAACCCTCCAACACGATAGGACTCTTAACTTTAGTTTTTGGATTAGTAACTTCGATTGTGTGAATGAGTTTCGGCATCGTCTCAAAGAACTTCTCAATGTCTTTGAACTGCTTCGAATTCATCTGCTCAAGAAACTCTTTGACCTCTTTTGCCGAGACATCAGCAGTATCCCAAACCTCATCTTCGTTGTAGATCTTATCGACACAAGATCCAATCAACTCAAAAGATTGCTCAATGTCTACATTTCCAACATCAAAGTTATTCTTGATGAATTGTTCAAGAGAGGGGTACTTCATGTCCATCCTCAGATTGTCATCAAGGATGATTGTTTTACTGTGACCCTTCTGTTCCTGAACACGAATCTCTTCAATATCAAGTTCAACATCAACTTCTGTGACTCTGTCATCAGGACAAATCAACTTCAACTCAACAATCTCACCAACAGACTTGGCACGAATGTTGAGAAACAAGAACTCAATGTCAAATGTTGGAAGAACTTCAACCTTGATACCTCTGGTCAGAATACATGCTTTCAGCACGTTCTTGATTGCTGTTGTGATCTGTTTCGTATCCTCACTCTCCATTGCGAGAACCAAGAGTTTTTCTTCTTTTACAAGAAAGGGACGATATTTGATCTTCTTCTTTGTTGATGGCAGTTCCAATTCATAAGTTGGAGTTGCAATTTTTGGTAAAGGCATTGTAAAATAATAACAATCTCAGTGTGAATATTTAGGTGGGGTTTATGCGTCTACTCTTTCTCTCACATAACGAATGAAGGTCATGTAGACACTGTATTGTAACATGTTATTTTTGTCCCCATAACCAACTTGCATTGGTTGTGTTGAAATGGGATATGCACCAACCATGGTGTATCTCAATTCTCTTGGTCTTTCACCTCTCAACGATTTCGCATCAATATTCTTCTCAAACTTGGTGATGTGAATGTTTGTTCTATAATCGTTCGCATAAGAAGTCCGATAAGAAGCGTAAGGACTTAGGAATGATGAGGTGTCTTCTTGTCCAGCAATAAAGTCCATCCAACCATCAAACATCTCAACAGCATCATATTGATTATTCACCATAAATGTGAAAGACAGATTGGTATCATATTCTCTACGATAAACCATTCTCTCTGTTACACCAGAATAATCATTCTGTTGTGTATGTGTTTGGAAATTAGAACCAGGAAGCTGAGCCACATTACAGGACAACTCCACATTATAACCATCATCACTGGTATAATTAAAACCCTTAGATCTCAAGTAATCGGCGACAAGCGGAGGTGGTTGCAGTTTGACAATATAATTAGTTGTTGTTGCGACATTTGCAACGCGACTCCTGAGATCAGATGTCCTGATACTCGATGCCCTTGGATTTGAACCGCCTGCAGTAGCCATCTAAATATTGGTTGATTAGTATGCTTTATTTAGTGGGTATGGGGAGACCTATTAAAAGTCGGTTCAAACCGAGTAACCCAAAGAAATATCAAGGTGATCCGAACAACATCATTTGTAGAAGTTCGTGGGAACGTAAGTTCTGCCTCTGGTGTGATAAGAACGAAAACATCCTCAGGTGGGCATCAGAAGAGTTCAGCATTCCTTATCTCTCTCCTGTCGATCACAGAGTTCATCGTTACTTTCCAGATTATCTGATTGAGGTGAAAGAGAAGGGTGGAAAAGTCAAGAAATATGTTGTTGAAGTTAAACCAAAGAAACAAACAATGCCTCCAAAGAAGAGGAGTCGTGTAACTCAAAGTTATATCAATGAAGTGAAGACATATGAAGTCAATCGAGCTAAGTGGAAGGCTGCTGAGGATTTCTGTTTGGATAATGGAGTTGAATTCAAAATAATCACAGAGGACAACTTGTTCAATGGCTAATCCAGAACCAATCAGAACAAGAGATCTTCTTGATCAAACATCCCTCATGCAGGATCCTGATGACAAGATGTTATTGATCATGGATACTCTCAAAGATGTGGATGTTGTTCCGGAAGTGGGAAAGTATTACACATTCATCTACAAAGCGAAGACACCAAACATTATTTACGACGAGTTTCCACTGATTGCTTGTATCGGTATCTTCGAGTGGGGATTCAGGGGTATCAACTACCATTGGGGAGAAGTTCGTAATTATGATTGGGTTGAGACTCAGAGCCAATTTCATATTGTTCGTGAAAGTGAGTTGAGTGACCTCAGATCCATAGCTTATCAAAAATTCACTCTAAATAACTAAAACCCACAATTTCACCAAATGGCGCCAAATAAATCATCTAGAATTTGGGGATTCCTGAAGGTGGATGAGATCACTGATACAGATACAGGAAAGGTGCAACTGTACTCAACAAAGGGGAAACTTCTTGCTGAGTCTACAGATTCAAACTGGACTATCACTGACAGTGAATTGTTCACTCAACTCTATAACAGTAGTCTATCAGGGAGTGAACAATTAACCGTAGATCAGTTAACTGAGAAGTTTTATTTGGAAGGTGTGCCTCTTTTCAATGAGGACAGAGCACTTATCCTCAATGACACAACAAAGTATGAGAGTCCTCTTCAGGCAGAGCAACTTCAAACTCATTATTCCACTAAACAAATGGTTCCTTATGTGGTCAATCCCACAACAGGACAGGTAGTGAACAATAATGGAACAGTTACAAACTTTAACCCATACTCAGCACAGCCTCAAACTCTAACCAGTGGTCCAGTTAATTTCCTCTCTAACGACGCGTTTCCACTGACAGCGTCAGCAAACTTTGGTGTTGATCCAATAGGTGAAACCAGCATTCCACTCACAAATGACTCTGATGGAATTATACCAGCTCAGACCAAAGCCGCGGCCCAAGCAGCATCTGTAAGGGAACTTAGATATCCTTTAGCAAATTTACAAGAACTTGGTTTTGATTACATTAGAATTACTGCTCATGAATATTTTGCACCAGGCGCTGACGCAAACTTTGCTAACTTAGCTGAAAACAGTGGTGCAGGTCGTCTTGGAACTCCTCAGGGAAGTGTTTTACTTCCGATGCAACCAGCAATTCAAGAAAGCACTTCTGTGTCGTGGGGTCCAGACAGTTTGAATGCCATTCAAGGTGCCCTTGCTGCAGCTGCAGGTGGAGCAATTGAGGATTTGAGTAAGTTTGATTTGACAGGTGCAGCCACTGGATTACTTGAAAACATCAAACTGTCCGCTCAGGATCTGATTAGTGATGATAATATGGTACCTTTCGTCAAAGCGTATTTCGCAGGTCAAGCTGTTGGAGCAAACATTGTTGCTCGTTCAACAGGTTCAGTTCTCAACCCAAACATGGAACTTCTGTTCCAAGGTCCCACACTTCGTCAATTTAACTTCAACTTCAAACTCTGTCCAAGAGAATTGGGTGAGGCAGATGTATGTAGAAGCATCATCAAGTTCTTCAAAAAGCACATGGCTCCTCTATCCTCAAAGACAGCTGCTTTCCTCTACACTCCTAACATTTTCACACTTGAATACATCTTTGGAGACAGTAATGAACAACATCCATTCCTTCCAAAGTTTAAACCTATGGCTTTGACAACATTCAATGCCAATTACACCCCTGACAACTTCTACATGACTCACCCTGACGGATCGATGACATCATATGGTCTAACCATGTCCTTCATGGAAATCGAACCAATTTATCAGGAAGATCAGACATTAGAAGAGAACGCACTCAACATGGGTTACTAAAATGGCAAGAAAGTACTTTAGACACGTTCCAGACTTTGATTATGTCAGCCGTCTTCCTAATGCGAAGAATGGTGACTACATCAGAACCAAAAACCTCTTCAAGAGAGCAAGAATCAGACCAGACATTTTCAATAATCTGTTCTATTACACACGCTTTCAGATTAGACCAGGAGATCGTCCAGATGACGTATCTCAGGAAGTTTATGACACCCCTAACTATGATTGGGTGGTGATGCTCGGAAACAACATCATCAATCCTGGGAATGAGTGGCCACTCACTCAAGAGGCATATGATGATTATCTGATGAAGAAGTATGGTTCAGAAGAGAATATTAACGCAACCAATCACTATGAAACCATTGAAGTGACTGACTCATTGGGTAAAGTTCTCATCCCAGCTGGTCTTACAGTTCCTAAGAACTTCACACTTGATTATTATGATTATGGTCTTGGAAGTGAAGCAACTGCATCACAGATCACTGTTGAGGTGACCAATTACCAAGAGGAGGAGAGACTCCAAGATGAGAGGAGAAACATTTATGTTCTGAAACCATTCTACCTCATGTTGATTGAAGATGACCTTGACACAATTATGCCATACAAACAAGGATCAACTCAGTATGTCAGCCCAAGTGTTGTGAAAGGCGACGATATCAGGTTATACACCTAAACAGAAACCCCCTTCAGGTCTGAAAAAACCTAAAGGGGGTCAATTTTACCCAGGAAAAAATTTTAGACCTTTTTTGAAATCAAAGGTCATCTTTCCCTCAGCTTTCTGCGAGTTTACTGAAGTAACTCATCGGATCTTCCTCATCAACAGAGGTGGCAGGTTCAACCTCTCGTGCTGCTTTAGCACTCTCCTCAAGACGACGAAGAACTTCTTCATCACTTGCGGGTTTGACAGTCTCTGCGACCTCAGTGTCGAGATCCTCTTGAGGACGAGCCTTGGGCTTACCGACACCAAGAACAGAGTCGAGACGCTTCTGAAGAGTGTCATAATCTTTGAACTTATCAGGAGCAACGATCTCAGACAGTGAGTACTCCTTCTTCCAGACTGCTTCCAGAGCCTCATCATCATCCAGAAGAGCAGATGGTGCAGCGAACTCACTGGAGTCATAGTTCCAGTAACCTGCAACCTTCTTCAGCTTCAGTTTGAAGTTGGCACCTTGCCAGAAGTCGAAGGGGTTGATGGGAGTCTCGTCCTCGAACTCAGGTTGCATTGCTTCCATGATCTTATCGAAGATCTTACGACCGAAACGATAGAGGAAGACACCACCTTCATTCTGAGGGTTGGCGGGATCCTTCACCACATAAATGTTGGCGTAGAAGGAGAGCTTACGCTTCCGTTGACGGACAATGTCCTTATCAGAATCAACACCACTGTTCCACAGATCACGATTGCTCTCTGTGACAGGGTCTTTCTGGTTCAGAGTGGTCAGAGAATTCTCAATGTACCAACACCGGGACCTTGGAAGGCGTGGTTGAACAACTTCACCCAGGGGAGATCTTCTCCATCAGGTGCAGGGAGGAAACGAATTACAGCGTAACCGTTACCACTTTTGTCCATCTCGGGTTTCCAGAGACGTTCATCGCCTCCTTTATCTCCACCATTCATCTTCTCCACTTCCTTGACCAGTTTGGAAGTGAGGGAACCCAGAGAGGATTGCTTCTTTAGACTTTCGAACGACATGTGTTTTACCTATTTGTTGTATTTGGCTTGTGTGACTTAGCTTAGGGATCGTCCAGCCCACTATTCGTTATTCTTGTTCCTCCAATGCCTCCATCATCAATGTTATCATGTTTGACATCGAAGCGAACATCTTATTTAGATCTGCATCATCAGGGAATCCAAGATTCTTTGCTGACTCACGAATGTTTTCCTTCATCTGTTTTGCTCTGGGATCATCCGAGAGCGAAAGACGAGCATAGAGAATCTTCTGTTTGTCAACAAGGGTTTGAAGGAGTTTGATGTGTTCAATCTTCTCCTTCTTATTCATCGTGAAGTAGGAGTACACATTATCATAGATCTCCTCCTGAAGAGAAGTGATGTCCTCCATTTCTTTTTGAACAATCTCCGAATCAAAGAAACTCATAATACTGCATCTTTTAAAATTTTCTTGAACTTAAAAATGTCTACACTAAGGAATGAATTATACTTAACCATTCTCATGGAAAGAACTTGCCAGACAGGGTCTTTAAGTTTCTTGTCAAACTCTTTCTTAAATCCCAAAATCCTCTCTAATATAATCAAAGTTTCAAGAGAAACCTCTTTTCCTAAATGTTTCTTAACAATCTCAGGGTGACGTGACCCATCAATCATAAACACATCATCAAACTTTTTTCCATCAAAGAGTTTCTCAACCTCTTCCTTGAAGTGATAACTCAGAGCTTGGTTTCTCTTCTTCCACTCTGTGTAATTACTTTCTCCATTACGAATAACCTCACCAATCCAGAGAGTTCCAGGGTCATCGCTCATTGAAAAGTTGGCGACGAAGAAGTCGATGACCTCTTGATCATTCTTCTGTCTTGAGAGTTTCTCAAACCAAAATCTGTCCTTTCTTTTATAAAATGCTTGAACAGATGCCTTCGACTTTCCAGCGTACTTATGCCAGTCATAGTTAGACCGGGTAAAGTGGTTCTTAAGTCCAAGGTAGGACTTGTAAGCGTCGAAGGGTTTCACCTTAGGAATCATATGGGAAGTTTAGCTCTGCTTGTTCGTTTCAGTAAATTCATTTCAATCGCTTCACATCTAATCCTCTCTTTCAGAGGCTTAGAGATCAACTTTGGAACAGACTCAATGTCAATGTTGTTGTTATCGCAGAAGAAGACAATGGCATCCATGTAACCCATGGATGGGTTCTCAAGAACGACCTTCTCAATCTCCTCAGAGAATCTCGATGGAGAAAAGAACTTACTTCTCAGAAGATCGTTCAGATTTTCTTCTTCAGGCTTTTGCATATTCCTGTAATTTGAATTGAACAAACTCTCTAATATATTCTGTGAGAAGTCTGATGTACTTGCTCTTGTCATATTCCTCATAGACTTCAACGTCACCATTTTCACATGTCATAATTATAACGAACTTCTTAACAGTTGTTCCTTTCATTTCGTAAAGCATACAAGCATAAGCTGCACACTGAACAAAGTAATCCTCAATCCACTCACGCGGCTTGGGTTTCTTGGAAGTCTTGAAGTCAATGATGGACAACTCACCATCAAACTCAGCGATACAATCAACTGATCCAGCAATCCCAAGTTGATAACTGAACATTGCCTGTTCTTGACACATGATGTTATCAATCTTGTCCAGAGTTGGCTTAGCCTGTTTGAACAGATACTCAGACAAAGGAAGAACCTTAGTCATCTCCTCAGGATCAACGTTGTTCAGATACTCTTCAATCAATGTGTGAGCATCAGTACCACGATGAGTTGCCTTACGAGTGATGTTGTTGGCTTCTTCCTCACCAACCCTCTTCCTCCATTCTTTGAACTTCTCTCTGTTCCTGTGACTGATCACAGAAGTGATTGAAGGTAACCTAACCAACTTATCGGTGCCAGGTACATGGTAGTATCTGACACCATCAATCGTCTCCCTTGACATGGAGTCAAAGTCAACTTCCTTATGAATAAACATTAAAGACCCAATTCAAGTTTAGCAACAATGTACTCTTTGACAAGACCAGAACGACAGATGTCTTCTGCTTCAAACTCAACGACATCAAAGGAAGGCATGTTCCTCAGAATCTTCATAAAGTCTGCAATTCCATTCCTTTCATTCTGTTTTGTCAGATCAGACTGAGTGGCGTCACCACAAAAGAGAATCTTGGAATCGACACCAACACGAGTAATGATGGAGTCGAGTTCGTGGAAGTTCAAATTCTGGAACTCATCAACAATTATAATAGCTTTATCGAGAGTTGTTCCTCTGATGAAGGAGGTGGACCAGAAACCAATCGTTCCTTGTGCTTTGAGATTAGAGTACAACATCTCGAAAGCGTTGTCGTCTGGCATCTCGAACATGTATTTGACCATGTTCTTATAAGGAATCTGATAAAGAGATGACTTATCTTCGTGGTCACCAGGGAGGAATCCAATCTCTCTCGTGGCAACTAGAGAACGAACAATGTAAATCTTTTCGTATGGACTCTTAATGTCCAGAACATCCAGAAGTGCATTATAGAGTGCGATGAATGTCTTACCAGTTCCAGCCACCCCATAAGCAACCATATTCTGATCTTTCGAATACTTATCAAAGAAGTATTCCTGATTGTCAGTAAGAGGTTCAATCTTCTTGATGTAATCAAGATTGATTGGTTTCTTCCTTTTCATCTGCTTGTTGCTCATACCAAAGGGGACAGGATTAGTACTTCCAATCCCTGACTTGCTCTTTCTCGGCATAAAATTAGTCGTAGTGTTTTAGTGTACTTCCTGGTTGCTTCTTAGCTGAACTGATAACATCCTTCCAACCTGGATGTTTCGTGTAAATCTTGCTAAGAGGGTCGCCCATTTCGAGACCCAACATTGGTGAATTGTATGGAGTGTAAAAACGTTCCCAATCGGGATTGTCTTCTCTCCACTGATCCCAATCATGAATACTCATTTGGATCTCTTTTTCTTCACCGGTCTTTTTATTTCTGACAGGATATGTCGCCATGATTAAACTCAGGGGTTAGTTATTTATTCCGCCCAATCCATCGCAGATGCAATGGTTGGAAACTCTTTTGTGAAGATCTCTCTACACGCCAAAGCAATGTCCATGTGTTCTTTCTGAGTTCCATTAGAAGATCTCAGATCAATATAATGCAACCAGCTGCGAATTGAGCCAGTCATGTACATTTTTGTTGGAGTTGCGAGAGGGAGAACAAAGCGAGCACATTCCTTTGCCACACCATGTCCCAACATCTGTTGATAGAGATTGGATGCTGAACTGAACAGAGTTACCATCTGACGATTCAACTTCTCAACAACCTCTGGATCAAGATCATCAATGGAGTTCTGTCTGTTCTTGGTGTCCTGTCGTCTCAGTTCAGGAAGTTCAATGTCATTCAGAAGATTAGTATCTGCATAACGTTGTGAAAATTCCTGGAATGTGAACGAGCGATGGCGCAGGACTTGAGCTGCGATTCCTCTGGTTGTTTCAATCTCCAGAGTCATTGTTGCTTGTTCAAAGATGCTCCAGTGTTGGTGTTTGATACAATAACGAAGCAATCCTTCGAATGAATCATTGTTTTGATTCTGTGGGTTACTGACTCTTGCACAGTAAGCGATGTGCTTCTCTGCATCAGGAGTAACTGTCACTAAACTAACTTTCATTGATGTCAATCCTCCTGTTTTTTAAATTCTTTTCGACATTTCTTAAGTTCTTTAAGTTCTGACTTAATGAGTTGGTAAGCTTCTTCAGCTGTAAGTTTACCACCCATTTCCATACAAGTGTAAACCTCAACTCTTGTTCCAAAGTGTTGGAGTGCAGTTTCAAACTCGTTTAGTTCTTCATACATAACGTTCTGTGTCCACCTTGTTTACATAATAGGCTTGGAAGTAAGCAACGATTCCACTGCTGATCTTATTTCCTTGTGACACCCAGTCATGAGCACACTCATAGATGTCCTGAGTTGTGTAATTGACTTTGTTGGGGTCATCATAACTAAACTTATTTAACAGGATGTGAATACACTCTCCCCTGAGTTTGAGTTTGTCTTCTGAATATCTCCAATCCTCATTCGTCATCTTCAAAGACCTCATCGTAATCAGCAAGTGGGGGGAGATACTCTGATCCTTTAGTGTATGATTCTACATCAGAATAAATCTCAGACTCCAAGACATCGACCAGAGACTTTAAATTTCTTACAATCAGTTTTAGTTTTTCTGTATCCATGATGATTGGCATTATATGACAGTATAAACTAAAAAAGGAGGGGTGTAACCCCTCCCCTCACAAACTATGAGTGACCAATCACCGCATTGCCAGAGCTTTTTGTGCTCCCTGAAGAGCGTTCTGCTTGCGGATGTTCTTACGAACATGTTCGACTTCGAGATTGACACCAGCTTGGTAAGAGACACCACGATAGGTGCGCTCACCAGAGGGTTGGTTGATCTCAGTGTTGGGACGGTAGTCCACACCACGATAAGTCAAGATGGTTTGAGGGACACTCTGTGTGTCATTCTGAATGGTGTATGCAACACCACGATAAGTAGCTTGAGACATTTGTTTACTCCAAAGTTGGTGAACAGTTTTTCTCCTTTAACCCTTTCGGGTGATCCGAGTTAGTTCCCGTTCCTTTGGGCAACGTGTGCGTTTGAGATATGGGTGGTCTCAAATGAACGATCCGTTCCGCGTTGTCCTACTTGCGTTCCTTCAGTCTTCTACCCAAAAATGAAGACTCAAGGAATGAACGAAGGCCAGACACAAGAAGTTCCATGGAACGATTCGATGTTCTTAAGAAGCTGATCTTTGTCCTCCCGAGAGAGCAAATCAGTTTCTAAGATTATCTCACGAACCTCAGAAAACTCCTCGCAACTAAGAGAGGTGTGGTCATCCGCCAAGGCGGCTGAAACACCCAACGAGGGAATCACAATTAGACTCAATAAGAGTTTTCTCATGGTGGTTCCTCCGACCTCATGAGTACATTATAGCACTCTTTGATCTATTTATCAAGTTTCTTCAGACTGAAATAAATTTTATAATACTTTCCCTTCAGAAGATCGATGATTTTCTTGTCTTCTTGCTCATCGAGCAGGTTGAGAATCTGGGAGGACCCTTCCAACTCACTGATGAGTCTAAGAATATTGGTGGGGTTAGAACCCTCCTTCATGAGCTTCCTCAATCATCTTAGACACAACATTCTCTGTTCCATCCATTGTCTTGATAGCAAACAGATTTGACTTCTGATACTTCTTGATCTTTTTATATTGCTTGAGGAGAGCCTGGACCTGATCTGGGTCCATGTCAAGTCCTTCGAAGTCGATATCAAAACCTTTACTCATGACCGATCACCCCAACGAATGTCAGGGAAGGCGGCATCAACATTCGCCTTAGTGATCTTGAACTTCTTGGTCAGTTGTTTATCCTTGATGAGACACAAGAGTTCTGCCTCAGTGGGATGAAGACCTTCAAGAATTTGAATGAACATCGACTCACGACGTGTCTTTGAAAGACTGTCGTTACCACCCTTCACGAAGTGATAAAGGTTTCTCCACTCTTTACGAAGGGAGGTGTGGTCTGTACCAACAGGGACTTCATTCTTCTCAAAGGGGACTTCACCCTCAGGAAGCATAGAGATGATGCTCTCATCAAAGTTCCAAATCAAAACTGCCGTAAGTGCGTCTGTTCTGTATTCTTTCAGAATCTCGACTTTCTTTGTCGGCACTCTTTTGTTTACTCGCCAACTCAAGGATCTCATGAATAAAGGGGTTGGGTGGGAGTTTCTTTGCTGTTGCCATGGTCTTAATAAAATAATCAGTGTTTAGTAATGATCTTCCCCAAGTTCTTCAGGGTTTTCGAATCTCACAGACATAATCTCATCTGCGATGATGTTTCCATCCTCATCCAAGAACTCTGGTGCATGGGATAGAATGCTGTGTTCTTTTGATTAACAATATCTTTTGCTAACCATCCAATAACTCCACCAAGTCCGAGAAACAACAGTGAAATTAAAGCAGACAGTGTAAGGGTGACGGCTATCATCTTACTCCTCCTTTGAGAACTTACCTTTGTTTGTGTCCAAATAGATTTCGAATCCAAAGTGAAATTCTCTACGAAAGAGAGTAATCACTTGCCCTAATCGAAATTGAAACCACTTAGGTTTGGGTTCCGGGCTAGGTTCTTCTCTCCTCCTGTTTTTGTTTCTCATCATTAGTTCAACCCCTCTGTTCATTCGGGGTTGATCTTCATTATTTAGAGGGGCCAGATCTTTTCCTCCTTCCTGGTCGTTTGTCATGTGCGTACTTCCCTGCGTCTGTGATAATGCTGTCAAGAAAGTTTCTTATCTTTCTTGCCTCTGGCTTCCCAAGATGACCATAAGCCTCTCTGAGTTGCTTATGTTCGGAGTCAGAACCTCCCTCAAGATAATCATCGAGATCATAAATCAAAAGGTTGACGTTCTTTGCGGTAGGACTCTCAAGAAATCTCTCAGCGTCCCCTCTTGTTGCCTTGAGTGACTTCAGATATTCATACATGTTGATAGTAATCTTACCTCTGAAAGCGTGGTCAACTGCCAGTTCAACAGCGTTATTGATTTCCAGATCTGGATCAAACATTAGACTAGATTGTTCTCTCGTAGGTATTTGACAGTTTCGGTACAACCACCGATTCGTTTGTCCTCCGTGACAATTTGAGGGAAGGTCGAACCAAACCCAAACTGTTGGATAAACTCACTCTTGTCGAAGTCTCTATTTAGTTTCAACTCGACATACTTCTGTTCTGCAAGTTGCAGAGCCCTAATGACCTTAACACAGTAAGGGCATCCTTGTTTCGAATAAACAGTAAAAGTCATAATACAATAATGAATGGAATCAGAACAACAAATAATGCAATTAGAAATCCTCCCACCAAATTAGCGAGAGGCCCCATACTGTGAGGGTTGTCTTCGTTCTTCATGTGTCGTCCAACCTGTCCCTCACAGAAGGATCTTTCTTGAGTTCCTCAATGAACTCATTCTTTGCCAACTTAGCATCATAGTCAGGATAAAACTTTTCCATGAGTTTAGGAACAGCCATACATCCAGGATAACCTCCCTTGATCCAGACTTCTTTACGATCCTCCAGGACCACATGATTGAATGGGAACTTCTTCATGAACTTCTTAGATGCCCTCTTCAGTTGATTCATAAGTGAACGTTTTGTTTTTGACTTTGGTGTCGAACTCACCTGTCTTACCAGGATTCATCTTACCAGTTTTCATACGCTTATTATAACCTGGGAATGAGGATTTGTTTGTCCCCACCAGTGCCGCATCTCCTTTTGTCTTCTTCTTCAAGAGTACACTGTCTTGGTTATATTTCTTACCAAGGGACTTGATTGCCTTGCAAATCTTTTCTTGCCCATCTTACCACTGGAAATCACATGAGATCTCTCACCAACCTTTCTCTCGCCTTTCTGACCTTTGTTCTCTGTGTAACGACCAGAAACTTTGGTTGCTCCTGGTAGCCCCTTCCCTCTGATGTCTTTGTCAAGTTGCTGGGAACGAGCTCTGTTCTCTTTCGCACTCTTGTCACCTCTCTGTGCTGACATGATTGCCATTCCACCCTTCTTATCCTTACTCATCACACGAGTGAGTGAGGACTCTTCAATGTCAAGCCACTCATAAAGAGAGAGGTTCTTATCAGTAACATTGGTCATGTAATCATTGAGTTTATCAATGTAACCTTTGTTTCTTAGAGACTTGAACACAAGGTTACCCAAGGCAAACTCACCACCCTCAGAAAGGGATTGTCTTCTGAGGTTAAAGAGTTTATTTTTGATGAACTGAAGACGCGACTCATTCGCCACTTCATCATCAATGATGTCATCAATCTCTCCAGCCAGGTTCTTCACCTTACTCACAACTGCAGCATCATTGATCTTTGGAATCTCTCTGCTCGGTTGAGTGATCCACTCATCATTTTTGATTGAGTAACGACCCTGAGCAGCAGGTTTGGGATCACTAACGTCCTCAGCATAAATTTCAACTTCTGTTCCGTAAATCTTTACGTCGTGTTCAAACGTCCAGAGTTTCTTCTTTGATCTTAGATAATCATCCAGGAGTTCTCCACACTCAGAGACCTTATCTTTATCAACGATGAGATGAATGTCAAGGTCAGACTTATCATTATAAAGATAAGAAGCATTACCACCAACCAGATGAATATCCTCCACGGCTGTCATGGGGATATCAGTCCAGTTAGCATAATACTTAGCGATTCTCATCGATGCCTTTCTTACGTCTTCCTTCAGTTCTTTCCCATCCCAGAACTTTGGGTTGAGTTCATCTTTTATAACCTTCGAAGATGATTCAACAAACTGATCGAAACTTCTCATCTAATGATCCTACTCTTCTCTTTATTTAGAGTTTTCCACCAACCACACCATCATAAGATCCACTAAGTGGTTCAGGGAAACCTTCCTTCATCCAGACAATGTGTTGAGCTGTCATCTTCAGAGTCCCATCCTTATCCAATCCAGTCAGAAGCTTAGTTCCATCCTCAAGACCGGTCTGATACAAACCGAATCTTGTTTCCTGAATCCAGAACCTTGTTTCGTTATCGTATGCAATGTAATAAGTACGGTCAGTGTTCATGGAACCCCATTAGTGTGTGTTCATCCTAACATACATTTGTTATTCTGTCTCTCTCTGAGTTTTTCCTCTTCTTCTTGATAGGGTTTCTCTCCACCGAAGCGGAGGTCCCACCCCCGCTTAAGTTCAGGATATAACCATACATCCCAGTCAGTCATACAAGCTTGACGTGTTTCTGGGCTCTGGTTGCACATGGTGAAGAGCATCATTACCATTGTGATCCATCTTCCAATCTCACTAATCATTTTTGATTACTATACCACTGGCTACCATCAGCCTTCCAACAAGGGTGAAAATCTTATCCACTAAGAAAAGAGGATCATTTGAAGCTTGTTCAATTCCATCCTTAAAAAGATAAGGATTCTCTTTTTTCTTGTCTTTTTCTTTAGCGAGAATATGATATACCTTATTTGAAAGACAGGCAATCTCTCTCAACAGAGGATCTGTCACTGAACTCTTAGTCCAAATGACAAGTGCCCTCCTTTCTCCTTTAGTCACAGGACGGACACAATGATCCATTCCTGTTGGATAAGTGACTGCCTCACCAGGTTTCAATCTGTAGTTCTTCACCTCACCAGCAACACGCAACTGAAGTTCACCACCTTCGAAGTCATCATTCAGAACAAGTGACGTACTGTAGTCTCCAAGAACGGGACTGTCTTGGTGTGGATGATAAAACTGACCGAGCTTACTCTTCGACAACATCGGCCGTTCAGTAGTTTGTGCAATGGTTCTCCACCCAAACCCCGAATCCCTATCCAGGGCATCATAAACTATTTGATTAGCACGTTGGTCCTCAAAATAACCATTGTAAACTTGCTTTATTTCTCTGGTGGTCTCAGTGTCACCTCCAGACATTGTCCCAAGATGCAGCAACGTCTGGTCAAAATAATTTAAAAGTTCTTTAACTTCCTTCTTCTTTAGGAGTTTTCTATGATAAGGAAAATATTCAATCATAATTTAGTTTAATGAAGAAAAAGGGGAGTGTTTGTTGGATTTTGCCAACCACTCCCTCAGCGGCAACGATATTCAATGATATTTATTCAACAGACTCTGGCAGTTCATCCAATGATGTGTCACGTCCATCTGCCCAGGCAATGCCACTTGCTTCCAAAGACATGCGTGGGTCATCAGATTGACAGACGGGAACATTGAGTTCGTTATAAGTCTGTCTGTCAATCTCTTGATACTTATCTGTCTGTCCATAAGGATAACCAGGCATGTCCAGAAGAACTTGACCTTGAGGATCATCGTCCAGGAAGACGACTTCACGGATGCAGTAAACGGGATACTGAGGCGCCTCGACCTCGACCACTTCCTCCTTCGGTCCACCACAGGACACAAGGAAAGGAAGGACGAGAAGGGGAATAAACTTTTTCATAAGTCCAAGCAATAAAAAAGGGGACCTCTGGTCCCCTATATTATAACACACTATGCGTGAATCAGAAAGTCCACTTGACGCCGACTTTAGTTCCGAGAGCCAGATCATCCGTGAAGGACTGATCTTCGGTCAGGAAGGAAACTTCACCATAGATGTTGAGGGACTCAGTAACATCAACACCAAGACCAGCCTTACCGGAGATCTCAGTTGCAGCCTCTTCACCATCAACGTTCACCAGCGCGGGGCCGCCCTGAACATACCAGCCAGCACTCTCACCAATGGGACCTTCAAAACCAGCGTGGATGTCGGTAACTGCCGCGGTGTAGTCGTCTCCAACCCAACCAGCATTGGTTTCTACATTAACATAAGGGCCTGCGAAAGCGGCACCAGCGGACATGGACAGGGCAGCGGTTGCTGCGAATACAGATTTGATCATTTTTGTTTACCTTTTTTGTCTCGTAGAGTTTAACCTACGGATGATAAGAGACTCGACATGTCTCTGTTTGTTTAGTTCTTGGGCTAGCGATAGTAGTTGAGCCATTCGCCCAAGGTTTATTTATTATTCTCTAATTCGAATGTTCTTTAATATAATCTAAAACGTAATTGAGATATCTCCTTGCAAGATATTTGTCACTGTCGGCACATGGCTCGTCGTCGAGTCTGTTCATGAGCTTGTAGAGCCGATTCTCAGCTCCAATCTTGTCAAGTCTACCACGAGGCATTGCCATTCTCCATGTCTTTCATTAATTGTTCAATCTTTTGAGATCTCTTTTCCCAAGAGTCCTTATTAGGATACATCTGCCCACCTTTACCCTCTCTTGCTGGATTGATACATCCAGATCCCTCAGGTTGAGAGTAACATACCAAGTTATGGAGTGTTTGTTCATCCCCCTGAGCACCAGTTCCAGACCAGATGTGTTGATCGTTGATCCAGACCGCCTTACAAACAGAACACTCTCTCCTCTTAAGAGAAAAGTCCGATACCTCTTTTTCCATATTTAATAATGGCTAGTTGTTTGTTATGGGGTTTCATTATTTAGCCCCTATTTGCTGACGACTCACTGACACGACCCAGATAAGGATCATAATCCATCAACTCATCAACAGACTTCTGAGCTCCCATGTTTTGCCAGAAGTTCATTTGTGCATCATAATTCCCTTTATGAAATGCGTCAACATGATCAGGATGAATGGATGATCCAAGGGGATATGATAAAGAAGAAGAGGGATTGAGTAAGTGTTTCCAGAGTTATAAAGAAGGTCATCCGCAACGGGACGAGGTCTCACTCCATTGTCCAGCTTATACTTGTCACCTCTACAGTGAAGCTTGATCATCTTCTCGGCATGGTGACGAGTGATAAGATAACAAGCTGTTGAGAACTCATTCACAAATCTCTTATGGATTTTGATGTGAATGTCTCCTGTACAAATGATTGCAATTTGTACGACATCCCAGTCATAAGGAATTCTAGAGTAAAAGTCCTTCCATGTAAAGTTCCAGAATCGAATCAAGTCAAGACTGCAGTCATCTTCCATGATGATTGCATAAGGTTCTCCAGTCTCATAGAACTCCTTGATGGCTTTGAGATGTGATGTTGTACAACCAATCTCACCAGAGGTCATCATGTCAGGGTAACGTCCCTTAATGATGTCACTCAGGTCATCTTCTCGACCATCGTAAGCAGAGATTCTTTTGTAATTATCAATCTCCCAATATTCGAACTGCTCCTCCATAAACTCACGTCTCTCAGGTTGCCCATCAAGATTGAGATAATAAATTGGACCAATCCCTTTTACTTTGGGAAGTGATTTATTCTTGTCTCTAACCATAACAGAACCAATCCGTGTCACTTACAGCTTTGTCGTCGATGAAACATCGGCGTGTGGTTTACCGAAAAGAAGTTCATGATACTTCACTCCCCACTTCTCAAGTTGTTTTTCTGTGAGATCTCTCATAAGATCCTCAGCTTTCTGTCTGTCGTCAGGGTCACCACAGAATCGACCCATCGCTCTTGCAGTAAAGAAGATAATATAATGTCCTTGATCATACATCTCATTGATGCTTGCGATTCTATCAGGGAAAGGTTCAGCAAGTTCGTAACCTCTTCCAACTGTGGGGGTACAGATTGTACCATCAATGTCAATACAATACCTCTTCATTAGTCTCCTTTGATAAGTCTGTGGGAATCTGAATCAAAATGTTGAGTACTGAACTCAAACAACTCTGTGTCAGCAAGAGCAACCATCTGGTGTCTCATCCCACGAGGAACATGAAACTTCTCACCAGGACCAAGGAGAGTCATGTCTGCACTCTCAAGAAGATCATCATTGGAATGATAAACTTCAATGGCACCCCTGTAAACGAAGAAGACTTCATCTTTCAGTTCATGGAAATGCCATGAGCACCTCCTGTCCTTTGCAATAAACAAAAGCTTACCACAATATTCAGGTCCATTGGCAATCCACTTTTCGTATCCCCAACCTTTGGGGACAAACTTAATTGGATCTGCTGCGGATTCTTTCGATGATTTTACTGGAGGAATATCCTCCGACCCGATCGAAAAACCGAGTCTCCTTCGCAAATTCTCGTCCCACTCCATCATGGCGCCATTCTCCTCCATCAATTAGAATGTCAGGTTTGTGTAGTTCAATGAGGTCTTCAAGTTCCTTCCTTGATCCAAATCCAAGAACAACATCAATGTATTTAATACATTCTAGCATGATCTTCCTGTCTTGAAAAGTGTTGATGGGTCTCTCAGGACCCTTATCCACCTTCACCTTCTCATCATAATCGAGACCAACAATCAGCTTTCCTCCATTGGAAAGTGTTTTTCCGATCTTGAAGAGCTCAATGTGGCCAGGGTGGAGGATGTCAAAACACCCATTTGTCCAGACAATCTTACTCATGAATTGACTCCAGATAATCTCTCACAGTGATGAACTGATGATTGAAATCCTTCTTGGCTGAGGTGAAGATTTGATACTTACCATCCAAGTCTTCGGGGAAGGGGACTTTCCTTTATCTTTGCTCCATACTTTGCACAGATCAACTCTGCCACCATCTGGAATGAGATTGGTTGACTTGTTCCAAGATCATAAACACCACTCGGTTCATCATTCTTGATCATCAGAGAGATAACATCCCTCACACAAACAAAGTCCCTCAGGAAGTCCTCTGAACCCCTGAAGACCTTGACAACCCCCTTGGTCTTTGCCTGGTGAATGAATGTGGAAACAGGAGAAGCTGTCCCTTTCCTGACCTTATCTTCCTCACCATCTCCATAAACGTTGAAGAACCTGAATGATTGGATCAAAGGGAAGTGTGCCATGTGTTCCTCAATCCAATAGTCCATCGTCAGTTTGGACAGAGAATAATAATTGAGAGGGTTGACTTCATGAACAAGGTTACCATAAACACTTGCAGATGATGCAGTCTTCACGGGAATTCCATTGATGGCACAAGCTCAAACAAAGCTCGACTGAAGTCAATGTTGTAATTGTAAATCTTATCAAGATCAGTCTCCCTGGTGTCAGAAATTGCACCGAGGTGATAAACAGCACTTACATCTTTCCAGTTATTGAAGTTCTCTAAGAAACTCCAAGCGCTGTTAATCTCAACCCCAAGAGGATCATGACCCATTACCTTCAGGGTGTTATAAAGGTTCCGTCCAATGAAACCTTTATGTCCCGTTACAATCGCCGTCATGGTGTACTTGTTCCTCTTTTAGATACGACTTTGGATGCCATGTGATTGGCAACTTTGATTGCACCAACCACATCTTTATCTTGACACCACCTTACCACAAAAGCAGCTAAAAAGGTGTCACCAGCACCAGAAACATCAATAACTTGTTTCTTTTTCAACACAGGATAAACCTGTCCATCAAACTCACACCCCTCACCACCAAGTGTTTTGATGATGTTGTCTGGCATGTATCTCTTAATGAAGACTTCTGATCTCTCATACTCATGTTGATTGATCTTGATCCACATTGCGTCTGTTGCCCAGACACCCAGTTGTTTCTTTGTGTCCAGAATCACATTATCATGTTTCCGACAGATCTCATCAATGTCAGATCCTGTAAGAAAACCTTTATCGTAATCTGAAATAACAATGCAGTCATAATCAAGGTTGAGTTGACTCACATCACACCTCTCAACCTCTTCACTGTGATCCACACGAACAAACATGTGGTTACTCTTGGAATCAACAAATCGTTCTTTACGAATTGATTTCCAATTAGAGTTTGTAACAATGTCCACATCACTCTTCGGTGTCATCTCAATCAAGTTCTCGTAGACATTCATTGCCATCCCAGGCATCTTATCTACATGAACAGGCTCCAAGACTGGGACTGGACGATCCGGAGCCAGACGTGAAGCCTCACAATAAGTGTAAACGTCTCTACAACTGTCACCAATAACAAGAATACGTTTCTTTGTCATATCAGTAAAGTGATTTCTTCTCAATCAACATCATGGGTTGACCACTCGCAAGTGCTCCATCCACAGCCCAAATCACACCAAGACCATCCTGAGGACAGATGACAGGGAAGTCAACAGCACGTCTAAACATTTCTGTTAGGTTCTGTGAGTGTGTTGGACCAGAGTAGAATGGACCAGCGTCTGCAGTCACAGCTCTCATTATAACAGGAACCTTGAACTCACCGTGAGAAATGCGTTCAATCTTATCAATGTGATTCACAATGGCATCTGCTGCCACCAACATGAAATCATGTCGTTCGAAGTAGATGACAGGAAGGAAACCTTCGAGACTCATTCCGATGGCCAGTCCTGACATTAGGTTCTCTGCCACTGGTGTCTCCACCAGTTGGTCATCAGGAACACCCTCAAGTGTTCCCATCGCCTTTCCATACCTGACGTTGTAACCAATGAAGATGGCACCTCTCTCAGCCAGTTTCTGCATTGACTTCTTAACACCCTCCTTGTAAGTGGGTTTGTCCTCCAGGACCCTTGAAGGGAGGTCAGGATACTTAAAGTCAGGAAGAGGAGGGAAGTACTCTTTGTCGGTCTTCTTGACCTTCAGAGCCTCCTCCAGGTCAATCATTCCAGGCTTACGACAGTGAGGATAAGAACATTCATATTCATACTTGGTCACACAATCAAAGTTCCACTGAAGGTTTGATTGGGTCCCCCAACGATCTTCATTGGATGCTTCCACGGATCGGTTGTTACTCTCGATCACAAAGTTACAAGGAAGATCCCAACCATCAACATAACGAGCAGCCTCAAACAGGTGTCCGTTATCTTCTGTTCCATCACCAATGAAACACCAGACCTTATTCTGACTTCCTTTCTTCTTCAACGCCCAGGCAAGTCCAGCAGCAATGGCAGGAGTTCCACCAATGATTGCAGAGACAAAGAACTTCCGTTGGTTATCGTAGATGAACATGCTTCGTCCATCGATGATTCTTTGTTTGACAATCTCAGGAGGAATGCCATGGAGAAGTGCGTGGTAATGACTTCTGTGATTTGAAATCACCCAGTCTCCTTCATTAATTTGACTGAAGATATCAATGAGTTGATCTTCATTTCCTCCTGAGAGGTGAAACAAGAAAGGGAGTTGATTGTTCTCATAAAGAACACCAATCTCACTCTCAAAGTCAATCAGTTCCTGTTTAGTCCATTGTTTTCTCATTGTTCTTCTCCAATCTTGATCATAATCCTTCCTGCATTTCCACTTCGAAGGAGGTCAAATGCGTCATTCACTTCATCCAGTGTGTATGTGTGAGTGTGAATGCTCTCGTAATCCAGTTTCCCAGCAAGTGCCAAGTCGATGTAACGAGGAATGTCCACAGTTGGATTTGTCATTCCACCCTGTGTTGCCTTGATGGTCTTACCAGAACCCTCAAACATGGAGACTGCATTTGGAATTGCAATTCCCATCTTCGGTGCTGGTTGTCCCACAAGAATCAAACGACCACTAGGATTTAGCCTCTCATATGCCTTCCCAATTACAGATGGGTTACCCGTGGTGTCAATGACAACATCCACATGTTGAAGAGCATCAATGTTGTAAAGGAAGTAATCAGCTCCAAGATCCAGAACCATGTCACCCAGTGACTCATTGACATCCACACCAAAGATCTCATGTGCTCCTTTCATCTTCAATCCCTGAATGAGATTGAGTCCCACACCACCACAACCAATGACAGCAACACTCTCACCAAACTTCAGGTTGATCTCATTGTCAATCAGACCCAGAGCTGTGGTCATTGAACAACCCAACATTGCAGCCAAGACTGTTGGTGTTTTGGGATCAATCTTTGTCAGTCGGTTCTCAGAGACAATTGAATACTCACTGAGTGTTGTTACTTTTCCACTTGAGATTCTCTTTCCATCAAGAATGTAAGAGGGAAACGGTGATTCAATTCCATCACCTGGTCTCCAGTGCATCACAACCTTATCACCAGCCTTCACAGTGTTGACACCCAGACCAACAGACTCCACAATCCCACACCCCTCATGACCCATCAGGTGGGGAAGAAACTTTCCATTTCCCTTGTAACCTTTGATCTCATGGAGTTGAGCTCCACAGATTCCACTTGTCAGTACCTCACGAGAACTTGACCAATTGACAGAGGAGTCAGTTCAACCTCCCGAACTGCCAGTGGTGAGTTCAGCTTCTCAAGAACCGCTGCTTTCATTTCTCTTTCTAAGTACCACTTCACTATTATAAAACGTTTTCCCTCTTTTATCAAGCAGGGAAATAACCTCCTCTGCCACCTCATCAGCGGACATCAGAGTTTCATAATTATCTCTGTTTCTTGTCATTCTTGTTTGAACTGCTCCAGGGAAGACATCAACAATCTCCACATTTCTCCCCAGAGCATCAATCTGAAGTGCCTTCGAGAACCCTAAGAGACCAAACTTAGAAGCACAATAAACAGTCTCTGTCGGTGACGGATGTCTGACACACAGAGAGTTAATGTTGATGATCATTCCATCATTCTTCTCAACAAAGTAATTGTAAACTCTGTTGATAACTTTAATCTGTGAAGTCAGATTACTCCCAATCACTTCATCCACTTCTTCATCCGTTGTTCTTCTCGGAGACTTACTCAGATGAACACCAGCATTGTTGATGAACACATTGATGTCACACCGACGAATAAACTCATCCACCTTATCAGGAAAGTCAGGGTCTCTCAGGTCTCCAATCAATCTTGCAATTGTTGGGTCTCCCTTACGGTAATGGGGAAACACAGCGGATGTCTCACTTGCTTTCTTGTAAAGAGACGCACCGAGTCCACTCCCACACCCTGTAATAAAAACTCTGTTGTTCATTCTGTTACCATGTAATCAACGTACTCAGGGAAATAAAACATCCCTTGTTTCTGAATTCTGTCACTGTTAAATGTGAGCGGTGAAGTAATGCAGAAGATCTTCAAGTCTGGGTTGAATCTTTGAATTGCCGTCGAGAGAACCATCGGTCCACTGTAAAGACAACAGATTCCAAACGAAGATCGAATCACATCGCAGTAATGAAAGATGCTCTCGATCTCCAGAGTCTCATCCACTTCTGGTTCGAACCTGTTTATGTCATCGGCGATGTAATTTTTGAATCTTATGGAGACAAATTTCTTACCAGAAAAAATTTTCCGGACCTTTTGAAAAGTCTTCTCAATTTCCTCCACGGTATAACCAAGAACCTTTCCATCATGACTGATGGAGATACTTGAGAGGTCCACTAAGATAGTGTCACTAAGACTATCAACCTTTTGTGGTTCATAATAAATCTTTGGTCTTGTGTTTGTTGGTTCCAGACCATGAAGTCTTTCCCAGTTACTGATCCAGTTTCCAGTCTTACACTCTGACATGTCAAAGTGAGGAAGGTCACCAGCGTTCCACTCACCCTCCTTCACATCAAGGACATAAGGATTGTGTTCCCAGACGAGTTTATAAATCTCCTCATTGCGGAACTCTGCTCCATCAAGAAGATAAGTCTTTCTTCCTTGTTGTTTGTGAAACTCTTCAGGCAGCGTAGAAAACTGGAGGTGATCCCCCAGTCCTCCAATGCCATGGTCTCAATAAAACATCACTCATAGTCCGTCATCAACTTCCCATCTAAATGATCAACCTCATGTAGAACAATCCTTGCTTGGAGTCCTTTCAATTTCCACTTCTTATACTTACCCTTTCTTGTTTGGAACTTAACCTTGATTTCTCTCGGTCTCTCGATATTAATGTAATGTTCCGGAACACTCAAACATCCTTCCTCCATCATAACACACTCAGGGGATGTCCAGGTGATCTCAGGGTTGATCATCTCAACAATCTCCTCATCAACCGCAAGAATAACTCGTGTGTTGACACCAACCTGAGGAGCAGCAAGACCAACACCATTTTCAATTTTAATAATCCTTCTCATCTCGTCCAAAAGATCACCCAAAGACTTATCAAAGTACTTCACTTTACGAGACACTCTCCTCAAACAAGGATCACCATCATGTCTTAAAGTTAAAGTCTCCATACAATCTGATACCCATCATGAAGGAGTTCTGCTCCAATATTATTCATGAAGTCCTCGACAAACCTTGCCTTCCCACCCTGTGCAAGAGTTGATCTATACTGATCGAACACAGGAGTGTTTAGGTGATCGTCAACGGCAATGATGGTTCCTTTCTTGAGGTTCTTCATACACGCACAGAGTTCTTTCACATGGTGAAGTTGTGAAGGAACAGGATCAGTAGGAACGAAATCGTAGGAATCAAGGTAAAGGAAATCAATCTTTCTCTTTGGAGATAGGCCCCACAGGTACTCAACGGAGTCCTGACAGTAAACTTGTGTCTTATCCGACGTGTTCGCATTGGCATAATCAACATTGACCCGGTTGATGTCAACAGAAGCAACGTCTCCATCATAATAATTGACGAAGTCATCCCAGATGTAAGTGCTGGCGCCATCATCACCAAAGGTTAGGTGTCCATGGTCAGGTCTCATACAACCTGTCTCTACGATAAAAAAGTCTTTGGTCTTCTTCTTATCGAGTTCTTCAAACACAATTTCCAAAGAGGATGCCCTGTCTCTCTGAGGATTGCTTCCTGCTGGTTGAAGAAGTTTAGAAAAGAATTTACTGCTGAATCTCTTAGAATAAGTCATTTAATCAAACGGTTCTCATTATTGTAATTCATATCAATAAGATCTTTATGTCTTTGATAGAATAGTTTCATGTTCTTTTGGTTTGCCTTCAACAACCAAGGAGCAACAGATCCAGACACTCTGGTTCCACCCCACTCGTCTCTTGATTCGAAGTCAATCCAATAACAACCACACACCTTATTTAACTCCTTGTGCATCCTAAACATCAGGTCATGATCGTCCATGTCCTGAGGTGCAAACTCCTCATCAAAGTAATTCAACTTCTTCAGATCAGACATGTCAATCATCAGAGGACCACGATTGGCAGTTGCTCTGACAGCAAATTCATTTCTTGGAGTGTTCTTTCTCTGTGCGTGATCTGTGTGGTGGAGGATGTCACACCAACAGGAGTCAAGGTCTTCCTTCATTCCCAGATGAACTGAGTGAGGATTGGGAACC
>FUIF01015313.1_pt1 | contig 61039 bp, 95 predicted proteins | sample 1003461 | NCBI WGS metagenome assembly FUIF01 (sample SAMEA80401918, study PRJEB19352) | marine metagenome
GAGCCCTGCACGAACACCAGCGGATTGACTGGCATGTCGGCCTGGATACGCCGGGTGCGCCATGGGGGCTCATATGTTGTGTCTCCGCCTACCCAGGTACGTGAGGGCGTTGGCGTAAGCTGCCAGTCGCCGTTGCAGTGCTGGTAGTTTGAGTACCGCAAAGCAGAGTTCTGAATGGTCGGGGTTTCGCTCATTGGGGGTCCTTTCGTAAAGAGCGGGCAGGGCGCTACTCCTGCTGTCCATGTCAGATTTCTGGTCCATCCGTCCAGGCTGCCGTCATCGCACCTGGCCTGTCGCATGGCATTCGCGGCTATGACCTGAGACCGCTAGCGTGTCTCCAAGAGACGCGTATCCGCGCCCTAGCTTTCCACGCCGCCGCTCCACCCTTCATATAGGACACCATGTCCAGGAGGTCAAGCATGCCGACGTTCAATGTCCTAGACTTCCCTGGCCCCACGGACCAGCTCCGGTTTGACCAGGCTGAGGCGGCAGCGGTGGCTGCTGGTGGCGGCGATATCTTCGTGCCCTATCGCGTGATCGAGGGCTCGACCGTTGAGCAGCAGTACGTGATCTCGCAATGGATACGCATCCGCAACCACGACATACGGATCATAGGCGATTACCCGTGGCCCACGCTGCGTTGGGAGGGGCCTGACGACGGCAAGGCAATCATCGCCCTAGATGCCAAGGACAACATGCCGCTGTATGGCTCGTCGGTGGCCAACCTCAAGTTCGACGGCAAGAACCTGAACTCGAACAACAGGGTCAAGAACTGCCTCCGTGTGAACTCGGTGCAGCAGGCCCACTTCGGTGATATCGCTGCCAAGGGAGCGAAGGTTAGCCAGGTCGAGATTAGCTGCGACCCGGACTTCAATAACGGTGGCACGTCCGAGTGCTCGTTCGGCATGATGTACATTGACACGCAGGGTACACAGGCCCACGGCGTGCACATCATGGGCTCGACCTTCTGGAACAACGGCACGATGGAGAACAACGTCCATCACAACGTGTTCAAGGGGATCATCTCGTTCATGGGTTCGGGCGAGTGTCACACGCTTCTGTTGGAGAGCTGCGACAGCAACAAGTTTGGCTACGTGAAGGGCGGGAGCTGGCAGGGGAGCACGGGCAACGTGCTCAGGTGTCAGATCCAGTGGACGGGTGGGTTCCCGCGCTACAACGTGATTGACACGCTCGTCACGTCCAACATGGGCTTCAAGGCTGATGGTGCGCCGATCGTCGACAACTACGTGATGTACAACTGCTCCTCTAATGGGGGAGCGGGTGCGAACAACGACCATGTGTATGGTGGTGCCAATGATGACGGGATCAAGATCGTAAGCGGCGCTTGGGCTAACGCATAGGAGAGAGCATGACCAAACGGACAGAGCTTATTGAGCGCGTGTACACGAACCGTGCAGGCGAGGAGGTAAGGGCGCACTTCGTGCGTATCTATCAGTCGCGTCGTGATGGCGAGGGCTCAGATGATTACGTGGAGCGTAAGGCTACGCAGGAAGAGATCGAGGCGCTGTCAACGATAGCTGAAAACCCTACCGTAGCTACGCCCGCCGAACCCGACCCGGAGCCGGTCGAAGACGACGATGGAGACACTGGGTCGGACGACTAGCGTTGCGTTGAGATGGGCAGTTCTGCGTAGAGGCGTCATGCCACGCGGCTGGTCGCGAAGAGGCGTGTTGTGTAGAGACGCGTCGCGGTGAAATGTCAGGAGACGCATCGTGGCGTAACGACTGGCTGTATCTCGCGCAGTGCAGCGTTGTCACGTGCCGACAGGCCTTAGGTCGCGATGTACGTTAGCCCATGCCCTAGCACGTCGCTCAGACGTTGGCCACGTGTTTCGGCCATAGACGTGCATGCAGTACGGGTAGCACGACTTAGGGAAATAGTACGGTGTCTTGTAGGGGGCTGTGAACTTGCGCTCGCTACGCCCTAGCTTGATCGAGTTGATGCGCGGGTAGCGTCTGCGGTATTCGCGTTGCCAGACTTCAACATACCAGTTCTTTTGCCAGGTTTCGGGGTAGTTGGGTGGGCGGACCCATCCGCCTTTGTCGATGCGATGGTACATGCGTTGCGCTCCTCCTTGCAGATGCGTCTTATGCGCCTGAGCCCCTTCTCGCAGAATGGGCGACACGTCTCACGTGGCTGCTCGCTCTTGAACCAGCGCCAGCAGTACAGGCAGAAGTATTCAGGCGCTGCGATGTCGTGCGCTGTCATATCAGGCCAGGACGCGTGATGCGGATCGTCGAGAAGCGCTGCGAAGCACTAGTTCATGTCCTCTACGTCGATGAGCTTGGAGCTGTCGCCCTTTACCTCGCAGCTATTGCACTTGAAGTTGAACTTCTCGGGCTCATCGAATTGGAAGTAGACGTGCCCGTCACATTTGGGGCACTCGACGTAGCCCTCGTCTGCCTGTGTGTTCATGATCATGGCAAACATCTGTATCATGCTCATGATCTCCTGCATGTCGTCCTCGGACAGGCCTTCTTCTGCGCCAGGTGCGAATGCGATCTTCTGCACGGGCGCGTCCTTGTCATCTGTGACCTTGGTCACCTTTAAATCTTTATCGCTCATAGCTAGGCCTCCTTGGTTCGAGCAAAGCCGACGAACTTACTCGTCCTCGGACAGCTTGTCCAGGCCTTTCCGTAGGCGAGCGGCTGCGCTTAGCAAGCGTCTGAGTTCGAGGTCGCTACGATGACGGGGGCATCTACAGCCTGCATTGGTGTGCAGGCCTTTGGGCGGGCAGATTAGGCACGAGCCGTCACCACAGCCGCCGACTGCCTCCATGACGGTGTCGTAGTCGGCTTTCAGTTGTTCGAGTGTGGGCTTGATCTCAGTCATTTGTGGCACCTTCGATAGGTAGCGTAGCGCGAGCACAGTGCCCACGATTATGATGGCGACCAATACTGCGGCGTAGAGCTCAATCATCGACCTTGGCCATAAGCGCTCTAACGACAGCCAAGCAAATGGCGAGGGGCAGGCTGAGGTGCGATGCAGAGCGAAAGTCCGGGGCCAGTCCTACGTGCCAGGTCCCGATGACTGTGTTGTGCATGATCTTGAAAGGCGTCTCCGGCAACACGGCTTCCGCGAAAGCAAGAGCCGCGTCGACTGATCTAGTGAACGGCAAAGGTAAGCGCTGTAAGTCCACAGTGCGCCGTACCGTCTCCCTTTTATCGTCCGGGACCAACTCCAAAAGCGCTTCTTCTAGGTCGATGACCTCTTGTGCGCGGGGATATTCAGTCGCGCTCTCAAGGGCTTGGGCTATTGAGGATAGGTCAGTCATTGATCAGCTTTGACCTCCTAACCATTTCCTGTGTGTCCATGGGTTTTTGGGCCATCTTTTCTTGCAATGCCGCTGTCAGCTCATCGTTCTCTTTCCGCAATCGGCGGACTTGTCCTTGTAGGCGCCAAATCTCTTCAACGGCTATCCGTAGCTCTCGTGTCCATCCATGCCAGTCGGCGAGTTCTTCGTCTGTCGGTGGCTTGTGGGTCATGACAGCAACGGAGCAATGAGCCAGGCGACGGCAATTAGAACGAACACGTACTCAGCAACTTCCAAAAGTTTGTGGGTCATGACTTGTCCTCGGTTCTCTCGTACTCGCCTGACACATCTACCGCTTCCACGCCTGGCGCACTGACGTGCTTCCATATCCTCCAGACGTAATCGGCGTCTGGGTGTTGCCCTCGCGGGCCTTCGAGTTTGTAGATGCGCCCACTACGGGTTACCCCAGTCATAGCTTCGCGATCGAATGTTTGGATGGGGCTTGACACGCGACCCTGCCCCTCGTCAGCTTTGAAGCCAACAAAGTGGCGGGTGTTGGTGTCTGCTAGCTCCATCACTGACCAGCGAGTTAGGATCACGTGTGGCTGTTCGTCTATTCCGGGTGCGGGTGTGAGGGACACGGTTAGTCCTCCTCTATCGGTATGTTGGTGGTGATCTTGAGCTTGGGTGCGCCGGTCACGGCTGCACGCTCAGGCAGCACGACGATGTCCACGCCTGCGTTGTGGGCGTCTGACATGGCTGTGTTGAGCGCGCGCTTAAGGCGCTGCACGGAATGTGCGAGCGCCTCACGTTCGGTTATGGGTTTGGTCGGCAGTATCACGACAGCCCCTGCTTGCGCATGGCACGCTGTATGAGGTTGAGACGATCGAAGGCCTCGTGAAGCTGGTCGAGGACTTCCTTCGTCCCGCCAGCGAGCACGTTGTCTATGATGTCCATCACGATGCGATAGCATGGCTCGCACATGATGTGGCCGTGAAGCTCGATCTCTTCGCCGTCGCCACCTTTGGCGCCAGCGCAGAACTCGCATAGTAGGGTCATAGCGTACTCCATAGCGCTGCTGTCACGGCAGCGCCAACTGCGACAGCCATTGTAAACAGAGCCACGTACAGTCCTAGCTGGTCTCTCATGGGCACTCCTTTACTGTGATGGTTTCGGGGTAGGCGCGGGACGTGTAGATATCGATCCCGATTACGGCGCACGTGCCCAGCATCACGCAGGCAATGCACACGAATAGAATTGCTATGGCTGCGTTGTTACTCACCAGGCGCTCCCTTCATCCCCTGTCATGACGGACCAGCCTGCCGTAAAGCATTGTGCCTCCGAGGGCGACGGTGCAGCCGAACAGCCAGTCGGGTGTCCATACGGTTGTACCTAATACCGCCTGTCCCAAGGTGACGATCACGTCGGCGACTGCGCATGCGAACCACAGGCCAAGTAGCTCCCAGATTGTGATATTCACAGCTCTATCCATTCGTTGCCTTCCTCATCTCGTCTGCGGTTAGAGGGTACGTGTCTGTGCCAGCCCGTGGGCTCGCTTGGTATTTGCTCGTCTACTAGGTCGGCTGTGAGTGCTTGATCGCACCATGTGAGCAATGCGGTCACGGCCTTAACTATGTTCGTGTAGGACCACTGGTCATCCCAGCCTGTCCTCACTCCGACCAGTGTACCGGACAAGATGTCCGCATGGAAGTTGCGAGGTGCGACGCATACCCAGCGTCCGTCGGGCAGTATGTTCACGGCCATGTACCCCTGGCTGCGCAGGTAGCGCTTGGCCTCGGTCTCGGTGACGATCATATGGCGCGTGTCTTTCATATCCCGACCCACATCCGTGCAAGCATGAGCAGTATCCAGATCAAAACAGCGGCCTCCTGAGCAGCAGGCAGGCGCCTATATCCATCCCGACGCCGCCCCAGCCAATCATGGCGATCGAGCGCAGCACAGGCAGCTCTACCATGGTCGGTAGTGTGAGTGTCATGAGGCCCGCCACGAACACCATCATGCCTGCGTATGTGGTGAGGAAGCCTAGCCAGAAGCGCAGGTCGTCATTCACAGCATCGCTCCTTCTACTTGCCAGCGCGCGAACATAATCACGTAGCCGAGCACGATGAGCACAGCGCCTGTGATGATCGGGTCACGCTCGTGTCGGGCAACGCCTTTGCCTATGTGCCATCCGCCCACGATGAGGGATGTCATTTGGGCCAGCAGCATGGCTCCGATCACCCAGAACATTATTGGAGGTTCCTTTGGTGTGGCAGGTTCTGCTCAGGGTCCTCTCCCAATCGGGCGTGCAGCGCGCGGCAATGCTCTATGAGCTCACCGCGTTGTTCGACAAGTTCGTCGCACCCGTTGATGAGGGATTGGATCAGTTCGTGCTGCTCGTCACTGTGCTTCTTGTAGTCGTTGACAATCCCCTTCCAGGCTTTGGCCGTCACGTGTGACCCAAGCCCGCCACATAGCGAGCCGAACGCGATCACTGTGAACCACGTGGCTGGGTCTCCGTACAGCCACATGACCATGAACCCGAGCATCAGGATGGCGCAGATTGTGTAGTGGATCGTGTCGGCGTGCTTAAGCAGGGCATCTTTCATGGGCATCTCCTTGCCCACCAAATATAGGACACCGTGTCCGGGAGATCAAGATGAGCGAGATGGAGCTGGCTCAGACTATGGCTCAGGCCCAAGGCAGCCAGCGGTCTCTAGGCGACGGAGATCTGCTGCAAGAGGCCTATAACGCTGGCAAAGCGGGCATTCCGTGGGAGGACTTCGCTGAGCCCCACAGAGGCACGATGAACTACCTGAGCACGCCGGATCGGCCGTTCAATCAGAAGGTCTACGAGGCGTACATGCGTGGTGTGGCGTTCAGTCAGGGGGGCGATCCCGAGAGCTACAAGAACCCGAGGTATCCACGCGAATATGAGCGATAGCACGATCGATCGCCTGACCGGACGTAATGCGGAGGATGAGGACGACGCCCTCGCTCGTTTGGTCATGGACCTAGGTCTGCCTAAGCGTGCTGTGCAGGCTGTGTTGCTTGCTGAGCAGGCAGGCGCTGGCGACATATGGGAGGGTCCTGAGGAGATGGGCCGCGACATCGCGGTAGGAGGTGTCAGCCTCCTGTGGGGAGGCAAGCTCGCACGTGACGCGATTAAGAGCATACGACGTACGCGTCAGATGCAGCGCTTAGAGGGCTCGTACGATAAGGCCTACGATCACCTAGACGATCTACATCAGGGCGCACAACGCGCGGCGCGCAATCGTCCGGGTACGTCACCCTCGTCTACATTTGGTGCGGAGGGGCGCCTTGCGCAGTTTGCAGGCAAGGTGGTCAAGCGCACGCTATCGAGCGAGACGCTACGTCAGCCCGAGTTCTGGCGTAAGGCTGCGTATGCCGCAGGCGGTGCAGGTGGCGTAGGCGTTGGTGCAGTTCGTGCGCGTCGCGCAATGAACAGGGACAACGAGGATGAGTGATGATCGCCTAGCACGCTCGCTCGTCGAGGCGCGTCCTATGAGCACGCGCAGGCTTAAGGAGTTGCGTCGTCGACACTTTCCTACAACGCGCGAGCGATTGGATGAGGAGACGGAGGCGGAAGAGGAGCGCATGTGGCGCGAGGCTGAGGATGTGCCGCCCAACCGAACACGAGGCCCAGACGCTAAACCGTTTCACATCATTGACCGTGCGAAGCGCGAGGGCCGGTTCCTTACGGAGGATGAGTTCCAGCGCTGGGAAGCCATCACTGACGACGAGTGGATCGGCGCAATGATGGCAGAGGATGACGTGTTCTTTGAAGAGGTGTTCAAGGAGTGGAAGGAGCGAACACAACTTCCTCTCACCGATCGGATCATTATGAAGCTTACCCTGACCGGCACCTCTGGAATGGCGGCAGCAGCGATATGGGAAGAGAAGATGAGGCCACGTCTCGCGGAGCTGCGCGAGCGTTATTGGAATTGGCTAGAGCAAGAAGGAAAGCTGTAATGGTAGGAGCGACACCGGCTGAGAACCTCATTCCGTTGCCGAAACGGACGGCGGTACGGAAGACCAAGATCAACGTGCGCAAGGACACACTCGAAGTGTGGGAAGCGCGCTTAGAGGGTGATCGCGCATGCGACTACGTCTGCGTTGCGAAGTACAGCCTGGTGCCGCTCTTCAAAGACATGAGCGAGTTCGACGAGGAAGAAGTCGAGATCTGATGTATGGTCTCTCCCGCGAAAGGAGAGGCCCATGCGATTTGATCACAAAATCCTGGATGAAAACAACAACTTAGTAGACGCGTCCACACGCGAGTGGGCGATATGGTTCGAGAACAACATCGACAAGAGACGAGTGGCTGTCACCCGTGTGTGGCCATGTGATGTGTCGACTGTCTTTCTCGGGCTTGATCATTCGTGGGACGACAGCGAGCCGCTCTATTTCGAGACGCTTGTCTTCCCTGAGTGCGAATACATGGTGCGTGCGCCAACGTGGGAAGCGGCTGAGCGGACGCATGAAGACACGGTCAAATATGTGAGGAGGCATAGATGGGCATTCGCATGGCGAGCATTGCGCTCGCGTTATTCGCGCTGGCGGCGGCACCGTCGGTGGCGCAAGATAAAGGGCTAGACCTACCGGGGGAGTTCTCAGGAACGCTCACGGTCGGGAGCGAGTACGTGTACCGGGGTATCCCGCAATCGAACGGGCCCGCATTGCAGGGCTCGCTCCGGTATACGCTTGGGCCTATCTACGCCCAGGCTTGGGCCAGCAACTCCGAGGCCGCGCGTGGTTTCGGCACCAAAGGCGCCAACATCGAGCTCAACTACGAGGGCGGTGTCGCGTTCGATATGGGCTGGGACGTAAGTGCGTCCGCCTACGGACGATACTATCACTTCCCCGACGCTCCGGTCTTCGCGCTCACAGGCGAAGGCGCTGACTATTGGGAGGTCGGTGGCACACTGTCTAAGGACTTCGGCGTATTTGCAGCGGGCGTGGACATTGCGTACTCGCCTGACTTTGGGAACGGGTTCGGAGAGGCGTACAACTACGCAGGCGCTGTATCTGTGCCCGTTCCCATTTTCGGGGATGCGTGGCCGATCGAGCTCGTAGGCGAGGGTGGCTACCAGACGTTCAGTTCTGAGCTGCTGCAAGACTACGGCTACTATGAGGCAGGCGCTCAAACGACCGTCGAGGGCTTCGTGCTATTCGTGGGCTACTCAGGTAACACGCTTGCAGAGACGGCTAATGAAGGTGTGATCGGGCGCGTGACCCGTCCGTTCTAGCGTTGCGATGAGCTGAGACGTGGTGTGTTGCGATGTCGTGCCCTGTCATACGCTGCCTCGCACCATCGTGTCACATATTGCAACGCGGAGCCGTGTCACGTGAAGTGCCGTAGTGCAGAGTGATACGAAGCCGGGAGCTGTGACGCGGAGCCATGCCAAAACGTGTTACGCGAAGACCCACGACGATTGTAACTGCGGATGCTGAAATCATACGGCGTGCCCTTGCCATGTATGCGCGTCATGTACGCGTTGTCATCCGCACGCGCAAGCGTCGCGGTAAAGACGATCTCAAGGAATGGGAGGACGAGCTGTATCGGACGGAGAACCTGATGCGCCGTCTCTCTCGATCTTGATTTCGCATGTGTCATCGCTCACGTTCCATACGAACACGAAGTGTGTCCAGACATCCCCTACGCGCACGTCATAGGGCAGCTCGACATACAATGTGTCATCAGCGGCTGGCTTAAACTCATCGAGTAATGCTTGGCGAGCGCGCCTCTGCGCAGCCGTTATAAATCCTCGCCTAGCCATGACTTGCCTTACCATTCCTCAACATGTGCCGTATCGCGTTATCGCCGAAGTGGCTTGCTAGGTCGCGCGTCAAGATACCACGCCATGCGTTGCGCTGACCCATGAGGGCGGACACTACGTCCATATCCAGGAGAATGCAATGGACTACGAGAGCGACGAAATACTCAGCCCCGTCGCCCCCAAGGACATGTCCGCGCGGCGTGCTGCGCGCATTCGCGCCAAGGATCTGGAGACGGTCGAGAAGCTAGCCGGGAGCTTTGAGTTTGTTGAGGACGCCTACCGTGCAGCCACACTCGATTACATGCGCAAGTACCGTGAGCTGGCGCCCGATGAGGAGGCTGAGTGGCAGGGCCTTGTGGAGAAGTGGGAAGGTGGCGCCGATCCCCTAAGAGGGCTAGAGGGGTTCGAAGACACCAGCAGTGACTGGGCTGGGCAGCTCGCATTCGAGCGCCAGATCATCAATGAAGAGGCCCCTGACGGTATGTCGCTTGATGAGTTCATCGAGTGGCGAAGGAAGAATGCCCCATGAACGACCGATTGCTACGCGCACTCGAAGACGATCGCACGTCTGTCGAGCCCAGCGGCATGTCTTCGCGCAGGTTATTGCGCAAGCGTCCGCAACCTGAGTGGCTTACGCGTGCAGATCAAATGGGCTTCGACACTGATGTCTACTACTTCGACCGTGGAAACGACATGTTCGAAGAGTTTGAGGTTCGGCCCACGTGGGCGCAGCGTGGAGCGTTTGGGTCACCTGATATTTACATGGCCGGTCGGTCGCGTGTGTTCTCGCAGGGCGTAGGCATTGAGGTGAATACGGACCCGGAAGCGGCCACGGACCTGTACGTGCTTTATCTAGAGCGGCTGCGCGATGAGGCGGTCGGTGATGAGCTTAAGACCGGCCTCTCTGGCTTTTGGAAACGACTTGGTCAGGTTCTCGCCGGTACGCACCCAGACAAGGGACCAAGCATTGGGTTCAATCCCAGCGAGAAGGAGCTCACGAATTACGTGCGTTTCCATGGCGAGCGCTTCCCTGGCGGTTTTGTCGTGCCCCTGCGTGCGCGCCTGACTAAGCCGTACACGTACAAGGACGGCAGCTTCTTCATGGGCGATGACGACATCGAGACCCATTTATGGGACCTCGCTGTTGAGTTGGGCGCAGACCCGGATGACGTAGGCGCGCCATACGCCCAAGAGGTTGTCCGCGAGCACTTGATAGGCGAGGGCTACACACATATTCCGCTCGGGCCCAAGCGCGGTAAGGAGCATGCGTTCATCATGCTCGATCCTGCGGAGAACCTCCGTTTCATCAATGCCGAGTTTAGAGCCAGTGGCAAAGGGCCGCTGGCAGGTGCCGTGGGCGGCTTCATCGTAATCGACCAAGCCGCTACCACGAGAGAGGACTAACATGACACAAGAAGACCAACTCGCTGCTGCCATGGCGGCACAAGGAGGCGCAGCACCTCCACCGGCTGCTGCCCCTGGTCCCCCTCCAGGAATGCCTCCTCAAGGTGGTAGTGGCGACCCGCTCATGGACGCTCTGACACAGCTAGGGCTTCCACCTGCCATAGCACAGGCGCTCGTGAGCGATCCGCAGGCACGTCAGGTGATGGAAATGATCTTGATGGCGCTTGCACAAGGAGGTGGTGGCGCGCCTCCTGGGCCCGCTATGGGTGCCGGGCCCGCTGGCGCTGCCCCGCCTCCGCCTGGGCCACCTATGGTCTAAATGAGCGGCACGTTCCCCCCTCCTTGGTGGGGTCTGGCACGAAGCACGCCGGTCAACCAGGAGGAGCCCTCGCTTGACACGAACGCATACCACTGGGCGGAACGACAACTCAACACGCCCCTAGGCGAGGAGGGGTGGGATCAAGTAGCGCAGGAGCTCGGGCTTGAGCTCCAGCGCGGCATAGGCGTGGATGGCACGCCATACGAAAGCTACTTCCACGTTAAGAGCGGCAAGGCCTTGAGCTCACAGGACGTGCGCAATCTCGCGGACCTGTTGGGCATTCCCATCTACACCAACGAGCAATTCGACGCGCTCAAGCAGGCGGACCCGTTCTTCGCGGGCGCAATGGACACGGACAAGGTCGAGTTCGATGACGCAGGCGGCGTCATGCGAAGCGAGCGCTTTGCCGAGCAGATGGGCTTGGGTAGATCACCGCACACGCGCGTCACACAGAACACAACGTATGGCGACCCTGTGCTGCTGGGTACGCACTTCGGGTACAACTACGGGCGTGAACATGATCCGCGTACGGAGTATGGGCCACAGAGCTACGGTAAGAACTATCTTCTCGTGCCCAGCCAAGGTCAAGGCGTAACGCCGGATGGCACGATGGCTACGCCGGACCAGATACTCGCTCATGAGATTGGTCACGTGTATCGCGAGTTCATCGACCAGTATGACCACGTCATCGACATGGAGCCCTACCGCTCGCAGTTCATAGAGCTCGCGCGCTGGTCGCATCCATTGGGCACCGCGTTTCACGAAATGGACCCGAGCGAGATCGATAATGAAGAGCTGGCGGCGGAAGCGTTTCGCGCGATCACACAGCTTGAGGGTGGGCGTGATTATGCGGCGGAGCACACGCCGGAAGTGTTTCGCATGTGGGAAGAGTTCCTGCGCGGCCGCAAAGATCTGACGATCTCACAGCTAGATACAGCAACCACGGAGATAGGTTAATGGGCGGAGGAGGTAAGAACGGAGCTCAGCAGCAGCTCGCGCCTCTCGATCCTATGGCGTTTGTGATTAACAACATGACGCCGAAAGAGAGGCGGCAGTTTTATAGCTTGTCGCCTGACGCACAGAAGGCGGCGATCGACAAGACTGGCTACACGTTCAGCTCGCCCCCTCCTAAATGGGGCGGGTACGGAACACCGCAGTCAACACCCGCTCAAGGCGAGATGCACTACAACCGCTCTGGTGTGCGTTCTCCTGGCTGGTTCCATCAGGACCCCTCACTTACAGCCGCGCGTGCTTGGTACACGCAGGACCAGGCGAACCAGGGACAGATTTCTCGACACACTGCCGAGCAAAAGACTGGCGCCTACAACGTGCCTAATCGCTACAAAGGTCCGCGTACGGACAGCCCGGTTACCAGGAGAGATAAGAACAAATGACGGACCCGGCAGAGAAGTATACCGCGCGCATTATTAGCCCTGAGGAAGCTCAAGACCTAGAGAGCTTCCGCAAGATCAAGAGCCAGATCAAGAAGCGCTTCTTCATGCTCGAACGGCAGAAGGTGAGCTGCCCTTGGTGCTACGTCGGCTACGCGATGATCGACATTCACAAGTACCCAGACGGCACCAACAACGTCGAGAACTTCAACGAGCCGAGACGCTGCGTGTCCTGCAAGAAGTACATCAAGCTCAAGGCCACCATGCATATCAGCGGAGAACGGATCTCATGACGGCGGACGCCTGGACTTTCTACGACGCCTTCCTCATCAACCTTGGCAACAAGGTCATGGACCTGGACGGCGACACGTTCAAGATGCAGCTCCATACGAGCACGTACTCGCCGAGCGCGACAGCGGACAACGTGAAAGCGGACCTGTCCAACGAGGTCGCGAACGGAAACGGATATACGACAGGTGGGTACACGCTCACCTCTATGTCCTGGTCAGGGACGACCACGATCACGTGGGACGCAGCGGACGCAACGTGGACTGCATCAGGCGGGTCCATAACGTGCAGGTATGCGGTCATTGTAGACGACACGCCTACCTCACCTGCGGACCCGTTGTGTTGCTACACGACGCTCGACAATACGCCTGCCGATATCACCATCAATGACACTGAGACGCTTAATGTCCAGTTCCATGCGAACGGGATAATGCAGCTCTCGTAGGAGAGATCAATGTCGACATTGGACGACCTAAAGTCCGCGCTTAATTCGAGCCGGGCTAACCTTAGCGCTGCGCAAGAGCATGTGCTCGACGCGCTTATCACGCACCTTGAAGGCGTTGCTGGCGGTGGTGCTGGCACTGGCGTTGATGCACGACTTGATGCGCTTGAGGATGCCTCAACGCAGGCGCAAGGCGAGCGTGATGATTTGCGTACGGATTTAGATAAGCTGCGCACCCAACTCATGGGCCATGGACATCCGCCTCCTGGAGGTGGTGAGCCGGGTGGCGAGGAGCCTGGCGGCGAAGAACCTGGAGGAGAAGAGCCAGGGGGTGAGGAACCGGGTGGGGAAGAGCCCGGCGGAGAGGAGCCGGGAGGTGAGGAACCCGGAGGTGAGGAACCCGGAGGTGAGGAACCCGGAGGTGAAGAGCCGGGTGGCGGGTCTCCCCCAGTGCCGCCTCCAACAGGCGTGCACGCGCGCCCGCAGGAGCCTACGTATAGCGGTCAGGTGCATACGGTTAGCAATGCCCAGCAGCTTTTCGACGCGAACAAGTCAGCCAACGCTGGCGATATCATCAAGCTTGCGCCTGGCAGCTACATGAACATTCCTGGCGGCAGGGGTATCCAGGTCAAGAAGGAGCTCAAGTTCGAGGCTGCCGATCCAGCCAATCCGCCTGTACTTGGCGGTGGCGCGGAGAAGGGCATATTCCATCTCTACGACTTCACGCCTAGCCACATGTGGGCGACGTTTAAGAACCTCAAGTTCAAGAACGTAGGCAACAGCACAAACATTGCATGTGTGCGTCAGCAAGGCATGTCTCTGTGGATGGAGAACTGCGAAGCGGAGGACTGCGATCAGGGTATCCTTGGTAAGGATTACACGGCTGAGTTCACTGCTAAGTGTGTGGTCATCAACTCCAAGTTCCGCAACTGCGGTTATGGGGGATTTTCGCACGGCATTTATGTCGACAACGACCATCTCTACATCGATGGCTGCACGTTCTGGACGAATGGCAATCAGACTGGCCATCACATCAAGTCACTCGGCATGATCCTGACGGTGCTCAACAGCACGGTCGGAAACAAAGAGAGCCGAGTGTCGATGGCGATCGATTGCAGTGGCAAGGGATCGGCAGAGCTCATCGAGAACTGTAAGGTGATCCTCGGCACGAACGGCAGCAACAACAAGGTGTACTCTCGTTACGCGTCCCGTCCGGGTCAGCAGAGCAGGTATACCCCGCACTTCACGATCAAGAACACGGACACGATCAACTACCGGAAGGGCTCGGGCATTGAGACCCTGACTAAGAACGGCACAGGAGCCGTCTGTAACTACGAAGGCGGCAGCATTAAGTCGCATTCTGGTGAGACGTTCTGGGTCACTTGGGACCAGGGCCGCGTCAATCTTTCGGGCGGCGTAGACGTGCAGGTGTAATGCCCAACGCGTTGCTCTATGTGCGCCGGTTCGATCTCGTGGATGACAATGGGCTCGCGCGTAAGAAAGGCGATGTCCACAACATCGATATCGACCGGCCACTCTCAAGCCTAGGCAATAAGGAGCGCATGGCGGGCTACATAGCTGCGGGCTATGGCACGGCTGCGGATTTCCTGGCGTGGCGCAAGGACGTGATCATCGACATCCGTGACATATCGGACGTGATGATAGGCAACCTGCGCAAGGCGGAGATCGATATAGGGCTTGAGACCATTGGCGAGCGGAGCTGGGGCATCGACTTTGACAAGCTTGAGCGTCGCTTGGGTCCACGAGCAACTCTAACGCGGGAGCTATGGATTACGCGCGACTTCAAAGACACAGGCGTTCCGGCGTTGTTTGCCCGTAAGCCAGGCGTGGTTCATGAGCGCTAATGGGCACATCAACTACCTGCACCAAAGCGTCAGCCTGGGCAGCGTCTACAGCATACAGCATAGGTGATCGTGTAACGAACGACACGCCTACGCGCCTGTATACGTGCACGGGCGCGGGCACAAGCGCAGGTTCTGGTGGGCCCACTGGAACCGGCACTGGCATTAGCGACAATACGGTCACGTGGGACTTCGAGGTCGCGGTTGATTACACGTCTATGAGCTCGTGGGAGAGCAACGAGCAGACCACGCTTTCGGGTGCGACCACGCTTGATCTTTACAAGTCAGGCAACGCCGACACGTCAGTGTGTGCGGTGAATGGATGGACCGCTGGCGGCAGTAACGCAGACTACATCAACATCCAGTGTGCTGTAGCTGAGCGTCATGATACGACGCGCGACACTGGCTACTACATGGATGTGTCGGGCAACTACGGCCTGTGGATGTTCCAGAACCTGCCCTATCGTGTGAACGGGCTCGCAGTCACGCAAACAACGAACGATGGCGCGTTTCGTGTGGAGAGCTCTGGCAATGTGCAGATAGAGAACTGCCTTGCCTATGACACGGGCTCCACAGGTTTCTATAATCGCGGTGTTGCCGGGAACATCGTCATCAACTGTATTGCGTATGGGACAAGTGGTCGATCGTTCTTCTGCAACAGCGGTGACGACTGGGATGCCATCAACTGCACCAACCTTAACGGGAGCTCGACCGGCTTTGACCGGATGACTGCTAACTGCCGCAACAATGTCGGCATGGGCTGCTCGTCTGACGAGGTCATTCGCGAGAACGGTTCGTCTGACTATTGGTTCACCGAAGATGGCACAGGCACGACAGGCGCTAACAGCCAATCGAACCTAGAGTTCCTTGAGGAAGGGGAAACTCCGACCAAGGACTATGTCGCGTTCAAGGACAAGACCGCAGGATCTGAGAATGCGGATATCGTCGACTTAGGGCACGGCACGCACGATAACGTGGCGCTATCAGGCGGCGCGGACGTGTCAAGTGCCACGATGAAGTGGACGACAGAAAACAGCGGCACAGACCCACGCACGGTTGATTGCTTGGGGCGCTCACGCACGACGGCGAGCCCGACTGTAGGTGCGGTGGAGTTCGCCGTTAGCTCTACCGACATCGAGGTGCCGAGCAAGGCCTTGTCGGTCGCAGGCAAGGTGCCTACTGCCAAGATCCAAGTCGATGTCACGGTTGGTGCAGATAGCCAGTCGGTTACGGGACAGGTGCCCACGGTTTCGCGCGGCATACCTGTAGGCAATGCGACGCGATCGGTTACGGGGTTCGCGCCTACGGTTGAGCGCAACATAAGCGTTACGAATGCCTCTCTGTCCGCATCCGGGCAGGCGCCCACGCTAGAGCGAAACATTCCGCTTGCAGCGCCTACTGCACTCTCGGTCACGGGACAGGCACCTACTGTGCAGGTTGTGAACGCGATTGTGGTGCCGAGCACGTCGCTTGCGGCAACAGGCTATTCGATCACCCTTGGCCGCACGATACCGGTGGGCAAGGACGATCAGACGATCACGGCCTACGCGCCCACAGTAACCATCGGTGTGAACCAGTTCATCGAGGTGGTTAAAACAGACGTGGGCATAACCGCCTACGCGCCTTCGATCAGCATAAGCGCATCGCTCGTGGGTACGATCCAAGAGCAACAGATGCTTTCGTTCCTTGCACTCACCACGCAACGCGACCCGGATATCTACAACGAGATCGTGATGCAGGCGGCGCATGAGTATGCGAATGCAGGCGGCGTCTACAATGAGCGCTTACACATCCTACTTAACACGCTCTTGGCTGCATCGTGGGATGCGCTCCCCTCCGCGCAGAATGATATGGCTGCGCAAAAGGGAGCAACGAATTGGTCGAGCACGGGCGACATCAGCCCCGTTTAGACGTGATGCGTTCCCATGTTGCAAGAGACACACGCGCTCGCTTTTCGGGCTGGGCGACCATGCGCAGGTAAACCCACTTGCGCCCAATCTGTACGGTGACAAAACGAGCGCCGGACCCAAGTCGTGGACACTCATCATCGAGCTGTATTCGTCTGAACAATGTTTTCATGTGGCTCTCCTTCATTTGTACACGGAGTATAACACATATCGGACACGATGTCCAGGGGTAAGAAATGGCAACTACGCAAGAAGGTCAGCATACGTCCTATCATGCGCTTACAACGAGCGTGGACCCTGGCCCATACCAGGAGGCGATGATGCTCGCGTCTGAGGACGCGCACTCGGGTGCAGGCACTGCAAACGAGCGCTTGCTCATGCTTATCAACGGCATACTCATTGCGTCACACACAAACCTGAACGATGCGATGGCAGCCATGGCCGCAGACAAGGGCGCAACGAACTTCTCATCTACCGCAGACATCAGCTAGGGACGCCATTCCCCCCTTCCCTACTGGTGAACTGGCGCGCGCCTTCGGGCGCGCGTCTTTTGTGAGGGCGCATGGACTTCGACGATCAGACATACGTGAGCAGCGAAGTGCCCACGCGCGCGATGTCTAGTCGCAGGATCGTGCGCGAGCGTGAGCGCCTCCGTGAAAAGCAGCGGCTGCTAGAAGATATGAGGGGCCCTGCTGAGCAAGATATTAAAGCGATAGAGGCGGGCTTCTGGGAGGATGTCTACCATTGGTCGAGCTCTAAGGACGTGTTTGACACGTTCCGTGTGCGCAATGTGTCGCAGGAGCGCGGCTCAATCACACCGGCATACATCACGAACTTTTTGGGTGTGCACGTGGGCTCGAAGGAGGCGGCACAAGATCGCTATCTCTTCGTCGTCGATAACGTAGCGAACCCGGCCAAGAATTTGGTGAGCTCGTATTGGCCGCTCATGCATAGCCAGCGCATGAGTAAGGCGAGGCGCGACCTCGACAAAGAAGACCTGGGAAAGTGGGCACGGTCAGTCGAGGCTGCTGCCGACAAGGGCTTCTTTGGCGGGTACACGATCCCGCTCAAAGCGCGTCTTAATCATCCGTATCTGTACAAGAGCGGAGACAACGCGCGCCCATTGCGTGAGATCGAAATGATGGCGCTGTTCTCGAAGATCATCCGAGAGCAGAAGCTCGATCTCTACAACGATCCACAGGGCACCATTAATGCCGTTCGCAAGTGGTTCACGGATCGCGGTTACGACCACATCGCCTACTACAACCAAGTCGAAGACCCGCAGAGCGTGTCGTATCTCGTGCTCGTGCCCGAGATGTCGCTGCGTTTTCGCACAGCAGATTTTGAAGCAACAGGCGCAGGGCCGCTTGCTGGCTCGCTCATAGGCGGGACAGTCATATTCAACGAGATGACAGAAGATGAGTGACCAAACCGTCTACGATACCCCAGAACAGTTTGGCACCGACGAAGAGGGTGTGGTTAAGCGCTGGCTTGCTGAGCTTGATCTCGCAGGCCGTGAGTACAAGCAGTGGGAGATGCGCGTCGAGCGGATCATCAAGCGGTACAGGGATGATCGCACGGATAGCGAGGCGGCACGCTCGAACCGTAGGCGCTACAACATCATGTGGAGCACCATCGAAGTGCTCAAGCCTGCGCTCTATTCGCAGACACCACATGCCAGCGTTCGCCGACGCTTCCATGATCCCGATCCTGTGGGTCGCGTAGCCGCAGAGATGTGGGAGCGCGCGGTTGAGTTCGGGCTCGATACGGGCAGTTTTGATCACGTCATGCGGATGTGTCGCAATGACTATCTGCTCGCCGGTCGCGGTCAGGCATGGGTCCGTTACGAGCCCGTCATAACAGAAGGCTCCTCGATTGGCGACGACGATCAGTCGGCAAACGATCCGCTCACTGACCAGGAGATGGAGCCTGAGATGCAAGTCGAGTGGGAGGAGGTCGTTGTCGACCACGTCCCATGGAAAGACTTTAGGCACTCAACCGCGCCTGAGTGGAGCAAGGTGACATGGGTAGCGCGTCGCTCGTACATGACAAAGAAGGCTGTCGAAGAGCGCTTCGACACTGATATTGCGGCAAAGCTGAACTACAACAACAGGCGCCCCGGCGTTACTGACGACGAGATGGAGAGCGATGAGAGCCTCTTCGGTCGCGCGGAGATTTGGGAGATTTGGGACAAGATCAACTACGAGGTCTTGTGGATTGCCAAGGATTACCCGGACAAGCCGCTTGACAAAGAAGAGGACCCGCTTGGCCTACAGGACTTTTTCCCGTGTCCGCGCCCGCTCTACGCCACACTCACGACAGACAGCCTAATCCCAATCCCGGACTACTCCGAGTATCAGGACCAGGCGAAGGAGCTCGACGATCTATCCGAGCGCATTAGCACGCTCGTGCGCGGTCTCAAGCTCACGGGTGTTTATGCGGGCTCAAATACAGATGTCGCCCGCATGCTGAGCGAGGACACGGAGAACGAGCTCATCCCTGTCGACGAGTGGACGCCCTTCATTCAGCAAGGCGGTGTACGCGGCGCCATTGACTTCTTCCCCGTCGACACAGTGGCTGAGGTGATCAGCGGTCTCTATCAGGCGCGCGAACAGGTGAAGGCAGACCTGTACGAAATCACAGGCATGTCTGACATTCTGCGTGGGTACACGGCGCCGCAGGAAACTGCGACGGCTCAGCAGATCAAGTCGAACTTTGCCTCGCTTCGTCTGAGTGAGCGTCAGCGCAACATGGCACAGTTCGCGCGTGATGTGCTTGCGCTGAAAGCAGAGATCATTGCCGAGCACTTCTCGGACGAGCACATTCGTCTGATTAGCGGGTACGACCAGTCGCATCCGCTTTCGGAAGCGCAGGTAAGCGATCCTACGCGCCAGCTTGCAAGGGAGACCGAGTTCCAGTCGGCTCTTGAGCTAATACGTTCAGACAAGCTACGCACGTTCCGCTTGGAGGTGGAGACAGACGCGACTGTAGAGGCAGACGCGCAGCAAGAGAAGGAGATGCGCACGGAGTTCTTAACGGCCGTGGGCGCCTATCTCCAGCAATCCATACCCGCAGTGATGCAGGTGCCTCAGGTGGCACCCATGCTCCTAGAGATGCTCATGTTCGGCGTGCGCGGGTTCCCGATCGGGCGTGAGTTAGAACAAGTCTTCGAGGACGCTGTGCAGCAGTTCACTGGTGAAGAGGGCAACCAGCTCCAACAGCAACTGCAACAGCAGCAGCAACAGTCGGCGGCAACGGAGCAGGGCAAGCTCCAACTCCAGCAGCAGAAGATGCAGCTCGACGCTCAGGTCGCTCAAGCGAACGTTCAGCTCAAGGAGCAGCAGCTCCAGCTCCAGGCCATGAAGGATCAGTTCGAGATGCAGCTTAAGGCCGCGACTGCGCAACACGATGCGCAGATGGGTGAGATGCGCCTGATGCTTGAGCGTGCCTTGGGCGAAATGAAGATCATGAGCGCGCAGAAGGTGGCGGCTGCCCAGATCGAGCAGACGGCAGAGACGGATACGCAACGCATCAAATCGGACGAGCGTATAGCAGCCGCGCAAATCGAGCAGAAAGGCGAGGCCGCAACCATGAAGACGGAGGCGGAGTACGCGGTTGGTATCGCTGGTCTGCAACAGCGTGAAGCTGAGCGTTCGGCCGAGCTTGATCAGCAAGAGGAGCTACGCGAGCAGGAGCTTGCCCAGGACGAGGCGCTTCGTAAGCGCGAGCAAGACTTGGATGCGGAGGTCACCCGCGAGGTTGCGGAGGTGGCCGCACGAGCACAAAGAGCGAACGGGAGCGGAACAGATGGCTAAATATGTATGGGGCCCGGACATGGGCCTGCCTGGGACTGGATGGGTTCCTGTGGACGATCCGCGCCTGCGCCCGCGCGTGACTAAGGGCGATGGCCTCCAAGTTGTTCCAGACATTGAGCCTTATCAATCGATGATCGACGGCTCGACGATCACGTCACGTCGGTGGCACCGGCAACATTTGAAGAACAACAACTGCATCGAGGTGGGCAACGAGGGAACGTCTCACGTCGAGAAGAACAAGCGGCAGCTCAGCAGATCAGAGAGGCGCGCGGACATAGCCCGCGTTTGGAACCAGTACACAACATAGGAGAGAGATGTGGCTGACGAGCATACGGTAGAGAACACTGCGATAGGCGACGCGATCAAGAAAGCGTGGGAGGCGGAAGAGGAGAGGGTCCAGGGTCTTGAGGAGCAGGCCGAGCAGCGTGAGCAAGAGCTCTCTACCCAAGAGGAGAACCGGGAAGATGACCTCGCCGACACGGAAGCCAAGGAGCCGGAACTTGAGCTTGATGCCGAACCTAAGGAAGAAGAACCTGCCCCAGAACCGAGCGATGGGGAGAAGCCCGATACCGAGACCACTGAGGAGCCTGAAACTAAAGACGAAGGCCGGGAGCAATACCGCAGCCCGATTACGGCACCAACCGGGTGGACGCGCAGCCAGAAGCGCGCCTTCTATAAGCTTCCTGAGAACCTCCAAAGTGCGATAGCGCACTCGATGGAGCGCACGGAGCAAGACCTCCAGGCGCAACTCGAAGAGGTTCGTGTCTATCAAGAGCGCTATGCGGACGTTGACCGCATACTTGCGCCGCGTCGTGAATACATGGAGCGCCAGGGCATATCGCCCGCAATGCTCGTGGAACAGATGCTTAACCTGAGCGACTGGGGTGATCGCGACCCCATGGCGCTCATCAACTGGTTTGCCCAACAAAAAGGAATAGACCTGCGCCAAGCGTTTGGAGCGCCTTCTGGTGCAGGTCCCGCTGCGGGGAGCCCGCAATCGCCTAACGCACAGAGTGCACCTGCGCCGCAGGCGAACGCGCTGGACCCAAGGCTCGTTGCTCGACTTGATCAAATTGAGCAGCGTCAGCACTCGTTTGCTCAGCAGGCGGAACAACGCCAGCAAAGTGAGCAGGAGGCGCTCCTAAATGACATGAAGGATCAGATACGCGCGTTCCGCGAAGAAACCGACGAAAACGGCAATCTATTACGTCCGTACTTCACTGAGCTGTACGACGACATGATTGCGTTAATCCGGGGTGGTCGCGCAAAGGACGTTCCTTCTGCCTACGATATGGCGAGCCGAGCTAACCCGGCTGTGTATCACGAAATCCAAAACGAGCGCGAACAGCGTGACCGGGCATTACGTGCGCAGCAACAGCGTGAACGGGCCATGAAGGCAAAGCGTGCAGCCAAGAGCCTAGGCGGGGGTGAGCAAGTATCACCTACATCCCCAGGACCGGGCGACCGTTCTGTACGCGACACACTCGAAGCTCATTGGAGCGCGGCCGAAGACATTGGCCGCGTCTAGGAGGTAGAACATGGCTTCACCGAACCTTTCGGAGATCGTCACAACTACCCTGCGCGAACGCTCGGGAAAGTTGGCCGATAACGTCTCCGATAATACGGCGCTATTGTTCCGCCTGCGCGAGAAGGGCAAGCAGCGTCCGTTTTCGGGCGGACGCACGATTGTCGAAGAGCTCGAATACGCTGAGAACAGCACGTACAAGCGTTATCAAGGCTATGAAATCCTTGACATTTCGCCGAGTGACGTGCTGACGGCTGCCGAGTTCGAGATCAAGCAGGCAGCAGTAGCCATCTCGATCAGTGGTTTGGAGCAACTGCAAAACGCAGGGAAGAACCAAATCATTGATCTCCTTGAAGCTCGCGTGTCGAACGCCGAGAAAACGATGATCAACAACATCTCTGCTGACATCTACTCGGACGGTACGGCCTCGGGCGGCAAGCAGATCGGCGGCTTGCAAAGCTTGGTTGCGGACGCTGGCACGGGTACGGTAGGCGGGATTAACTCGTCTACATACACGTTCTGGCAAAACAACTTCTATGACTTCTCAGATGAGAGCGTGACCGCATCGTCGACCACTATCCAAACGGCGATGAACACCCTCTATTTTGAAGTCGTTCGTAACCAGGACAAACCCGACCTCATCTGTGCGGACAACACGTACTACCGCTTCTACCTTGAGAGCCTCCAGACGATCCAACGGATCACGGAGGATCGCATGGCAAGCGCGGGCTTCCAGGTACTTAAGTACATGGGTGCAGACGTGGTGCTCGACGGAGGTCAGGGCGGTGACGCGCCCGCCAATCACATGTACTTCCTGAACACGGACTATATCTACTATCGTCCGCACAAGGATCGTAACATGGTTCCGATTGGTGCCGAGCGTTACTCCACTAACCAAGACGCGATGGTCAAGCTCGTGGGTTGGGCTGGAAACATGACCGTTTCCAACCGCTCCTTGCAAGGCGTCATCGTGGCTTAATGGGAGGTAGTCATGGTTAACACGAACTACTCGATCAGTGGCTGCCTCGGCGTTGATGTTGACCGGGCGGACGCATCGCTTGAGTTCTCGCTGGGTGATCACCTGGCCGGGAACGACGGCGCTGTGTTCGTTTACTGCTCTGCAAATGGAGCGGTAACGGCCAACGATGTGTGCTTGCTCCCGCAAGATTGGGACGCAGATGCGCTGGATACAACTAACTCCGCGTCCGCTTTGGGCGAGAAGGTTGGTGTTGGAATGGGAACCCTGACCGACAACCAATACGGTTGGTTCATGATCTGCGGCACACATGACAGCATCAACGTGGGCAGCTCGGCTGCGGCTAACGCGCAGTTGAACTCCACAGCGACGGCTGGTCGTATTGATGACGACGCTACTACAGGCTCAGAAGATGTCGAACGGCTCTTCCTGACGACCGCAGAAAGCTCGGGCAATACGGCGCCGGGTGTGCTTACGCACCCGACTGTTGGCGCGACTAACTAAGGGAGAGGGGGGCTTCGGCCCCCCTTTTTCGTATGTCCGATACGCTTGCGAGCGCTCTCGAAGAAGACCAGAAAGTTGTCAAGGCTAGCTTCGGCGGCTTTGGTCGCAAGCTTATGGACTTCTTCCATCTCTCGGATGGGCCACGCCCAGCCCAGGAGTGGGCCCGCAAGCTACAGAGATTACAGGGGTACAGTCGCGAGGCGAAGGACGCCGCGCCGTACCTCTTCTATTCAAAGCTTTACCACAACGTTGCGCAGGCACGCCGGGGAAGGGGCACTGGCATGGAGTGGTTGCGCGAGATCGAGAACTCGGGCGTGCGTGCTGAGGAGCTGGAGGACACGGGGCTCAAACAGTTCCTAGTACAGAACAGCGACCAGCGCATCACGCGTGAGCAAATCATAGATGCGATCACGCCGCGCCAACTGGATGTTCGCGTGATTAATCTGCGCAAAGATAATCCACGCCTCGAATGGAAGCATGGCCGAGGGTATAGCCTCGAAGGTGGGCGCCGGGTGAGCACGTTCGATGCGTACTATACGGATAGCACTGGAGAGCGACAGAAGGCGAAAGAGACATTCTACGCCCGTGCAGCGCCTGATCGTGATGGCGTCATGGTCTATAACGAGCGTGGCTATCCGATCACGATGGCGAATACATACGATGACGCGCTTGCGAAGATAAGAGAGACGCGGTCTCATCTTCATCCCGAGCCTACACCGATACCAGATGCTCATCTGAACAAGTGGGTGCCGGGCGCCAGGAACTACCAAGAGTTTTACTTTGGCATGCCGAGCATTCGCGAGCCACTTGCTGCGGAGATGGATCTCCTTAAGCAGGAAGCGCAAATCTTGCGTGAGCGCATTGGGCTGGCTAACAGGGGTATGTCGCCCGACGACACGCAGCCACTTTTTGACAGGCTTATCGATGTTGCTAACCGGCATATGTTTGCGAAGCGTCAGATAGAGGCAGCGCCTGATGAGTATTACGGAGGTCATGGGGGCTTCCGTAATGCGTTCGCGCTCTTCCGCACAACCGATCGTGAGGTGACGGCGCCTGACGGGCAGGTGCGCAAGATCCTGTATGTCGAGGAGGGTCAGTCAGACCTACACGCAAAAGGGCGCGAGGAAGGCTATCAGGGCTATCCCAACGAGATCCCGCAGAAAGGGAGTGATGGCAACATCCATGTCTACAAGGAGGAAGAGGAGGCGGCCCTTGTTGCTAAGTCGCTTATGGATAGCGGGCAGGGGCAGTTTGCAGCACGTCCGCGTGGCGATGGCTGGATGGTGGTTAAGCAGACGGAAGAGGGCGGCGTTCCTAATGCTCCGTTCAAGGAGAATTGGCCGCGCCCCTCGCTTGCCTACTTAATCGCCTATGCGAAAGAGAATGGCTACGACGGTATTGGGTTCGCGCATGCGGGCATCGTGGGTAAGCGCTGGAATAAAGTGTACACGATTGACCGAGCCACGTATGACCCCGAGACAAAAGCGCTTGTGGTGTCGGGCAGTGAAGGACAGGGGCAAAGGTATAACTCAGTAACGCTTGCACAGCTTGATGAGTATCTCCCGGAAGCGGAAGCTAACAAGATACGCGAGCAGCTCGCCTTCGATGTAGATCAGAATGACGGCACCCTCGCTCTGAGCTCTGACGCCACCGATGAAATGGCGCAGCGCCTTCCTGAGTTGCGTGGGCAGCGAGAGGATATACGACAGGACATAGCGCGCGCGGTTCAGGATGATTTGCCCATGGACTTGCCTGTCCAGCGTGGGCCCATTCCGCAAGAGGCGCGCACATTCACATGGGATGACGTTCTTACCTACAACGTTGACGACGACATTATGGTCGCCCTCAAGGCGAATGCGCGCGGCTACCTAGAGCGAAACGTGGAGGGAGTTGAGCGCTATCATATCCTCAATGCTGACGGAGAGTTCGTAGGTGATATGTTCGATGAGGAGTGGGAGGCGCGTGAAGTAATTGATGACATTGCGCGCGAAGCCGACCGCCACCCAGATAACTATGATGTCATAGAAGAGTGGGCTCTCTACAACCGAGCTACTGGCGAACAGATGGAGTGGCGCGGCGATGAGTATTTTGACTACGACCCGGAAACTGATGCAATCGATGACATCGTCGACAGTCCAGATGAGTGGGAAGAATGGGGTGTTAAGGACAGCATCGATTGGGAGTTCGTGCAAGATCGCACAGACGGCGATCGCCCCCTCGCGCTTATTGATGACGACGGACTAATCGTTGAGGGCTCCATCGACATAGACGAGCCTCGCGTACGTGTATTACCCGAGCCTGATGAGGTTGTGGGGCCTGAGTTCGAGCCGGGCGAAGTGACACGCTACAACCTTGGCCTCAAGGGCGAGGCGACGACTGTTCAAGGGGAGCCTGTCTCGCGTTCAGTCTCTATCGACTTCGATAAGCCTATGTACGTCGAGCAGTCGCCGGGGCAGAACGCAAAGTTTCGTGCGCTGTACGGGTATCCTGGCGAGAAGAGTATTTACAAGAGTACGACACGCAAAATCCTAGGCAAGAAAGCCAAGAGCATACAGGGCACCTTTCAGGCATCGAATGGTGAGACGATCCCTGTCGACTTCTTCACTTTCCCGAATACCGAGATCAAACCTATCTCGCTGTACGGCGGAGCAGCAGGAGCTGTTCTCGGTGCCGAGTTCGTAACTGACGAGCTCGAAGAAGCTCTACGAGAGCAATCACCTCAATAGGAGAGAACTATGGCGAACGCACAATACACTCGGGATGTGCCCGAGTGGGACGGCTCTTTGAACCCGTTTGACGACCAGCGGCTAGACGCGCCCACGCAAGCGCGCGGTATTTTTCCCGAGTTTGAGATCCGGCCGATGATCGATAAGGACGCCACGGAAGAGCGCGGCCGTCCGATCTACAAGGATGTCGAGTGGATCACGCTCTACATCGCAGGCGATAACAAGAACATCATATCGCGCAAACTCTCGGACTATGACAGGCGCAGGTTCCGTGATCAGTACCGCGCGTGGCAGAGCGAGCAAGAGGTGCCTGAGCATGGCACGCCCTTGGAAGAGTGGCCTGCCCTTTCGGCCTCGATCATTCGTGAGCTCAAGCATCTGCACATCAAGACCGTGGAAGCGCTGGCGGACTTGAATGATGGGCAGCTACAGAACCTAGGCCCTGGCGCGTTCAAGCTGCGCGCTCAGGCTCAGGCGTTCCTGGAGGCGTCCGAAGATACGGCAGCGGCACAGAAGCTTGCCATCCGTAACCAAGAGCTCCAGGACACAATCTCTGCAATGCAGGCCCAGATCGAGCAGATCCAGGGTCACGCTGACAAGAATGAAAACCTCACCAAAGAGAACCTCGAACTGCGCCAGCAGCTCCTTGAGGTCAACGAGCGCGTGTCTGCGCTAACCGCTCCTGCGAAGACGATCCAGAAGCAGAAAGTGAAGGCCAAGAGAGATGACGCTACTGACGATAGTGCAAAACGCGTGCGATGAGGTTGGCTTCCCGCGCCCGTCCTCGGTAATCGGGAACACGGAGACGACCGTACGCCAGATGCTCACGCTCACCAACAAGGTGGGTAAGTCACTCATGCGTAAGTATGACTGGCAAGAGCTGAAAGATGAGGCGATGTTCGACGCCGTGGCAAGCGACCAGCAGGTCACGATCAAGACACAGTGGACTGACTTCGATCGCTTCGTGCCTGACAGCATGCATAACCGCACGCAGCAGCGAAAGGTGTGGGGGCCGCTATCCACGCAGGCCTGGCAATGGAACAAGAGCGAGGTCGCGCAGACGCAGTACGACACGTTCTATGTGCGCGAGGGCAATATTTATTTCACGCCCGATGGCACGGCCGGGGATGACATCTACTTCGAGTACATTTCGGAGGACTGGTGCGAGGACAGCCTTGGCACGAACAAGTCGAGCATGACTGCGGACACGGACGTTGCACGCATTGACGAGTATCTGCTGGAGCTTGGCCTGGTGTGGCGCTTCAAGCGCAGCCACGGCTACGACTACGCGGAAGAGTTCCGTGAGTTCCAGCGAGAATGTCAAATCAAGTTTGGCCAACACGGGCCGCGTCCGCGCATCAATATTGCTGGCTGGCGCCGTTTCGATCTCACTGACAGCAACGTGCCGGATGGTAGCTGGAGCTAATGACTGACCCGAAGCCCTTCAATCCAGATGAAGAGCTAGCGAAGGCACTAACCCCTCCCCCACCCGAGACCCTTGAAGAGTACGAAGAGCGTTACGGCCTGCCTCAGCCTTTAGTCACGGGCGAGGATGCCGAGGCGGTTGGGCGTGCGATCGTGGACGCGATCAAGGGGCAGGGCCGTGTGTCCTATGGCGGGCCGGGCGCTATTCCTATGCCTGCTCGCACGCCTGAAATGCTGGACTGGGTATGGGAGACGGGTGACGATCCCATGTGGCAGACGATACGCGCTGCTGCATCTGGATACCCGGAGGCGATGGGCAATCGCTTCTTTAGGTCGGCTGTGGAGTTAGGTCTTGCAGTGCCTATGGTGCCGGGACAGGCGGGGCCGATGACTTCGCAAGAGCTGGCGAAGCAATACATCGCGAACCAAGACCCGCGTGTTCAGCGCATCATACGTAATACGGACCTGATCCCGATCAGTGATTACTGGCGTGGGCGTGAAGGGTCGCCTGCTCGTACGATGCACGAGATAACGGCTACGTTCGCGCCTTTTCTCACAGGATGGGCGCTAGGCAATCTATCCATTCGTGCACTGACGAACCTGGACCCGAAGCGTATATCTACCATGATGGCGTTCGCTGCGGATGGCGCGATCATGGGCGATATGTTTGATGCGCTTGCGGCGGAAACGCAGCCAGGTGCGGAGAGTATGTCGCCTATCCTACAGGAGGCAATCAACTTCGGGCAACGCAAGCTCGGCTTTGATCAGACGTTATTCCCCGACATTTTCCAGTACAAGGAGCTCTCGCCCGACGCGACGGACGAAGAGGCGCAGCGTATCGAGTGGCACAACAAGCGGGCAACCGCGCTTGACATGCTGAGCGTTATCGCTGCGGGTGCTGGCGCCGTGGGTGCTGTGATCGGGGGTTACCGTGGTACGCAGCGCATGAAGGACTTCCTGGCTGACGAGAAGAACCAGGAGGCCTTTGCGCAGTTCACTAACAACCTAATCGAGCAGGCAGGCGATGCGTCGTTTAGGCTCGGTCAGACGGATGCCGTAAAGACAATACGCGCGATCAGGCAGACGCTGCGCGAAGAGAACCCCGTCCTTAAGAAGTACATGAGCCGTGCGCTCAGGCCTATTTCGGACGCGGCGTATAAGGCACTCAGCACAAGTACAGGTCAGCGCTTCTACCAGCGGGCCAAATATTACAGGCAGGAAAAAAGCCCGACACAGGCGCGCGCAGATAACCTCCAAGACTGGTTCGACTTCGATGAGGTTGACGAGCCCGCACATCAGCGACCCAAGATCAGGAAAGACCTGAGCCGTAGCTTCGGGCCTGAGCGTGCGTATCGCCTGTTCGAGGAGATGAGTGCGCATGACTGGGAGAGCGCAACCGAGAACCTTGATAGGCAACTTGCTAAGCGACATAAGACGCGTCGCTCGTGGGGCCTGACGGATCAGGAAATGATCCTGCTCATGCACTACTTCGGCCCAGGCTCTTTCGACATCAACGGTCAAATACGGCGTGGTGAGCCGAGCCAGTCGGCCGAGATTATTTCGCATGCGTTGCGACGCATGCCTGAGCAATTCCATGCAGCCGGACAAACTGTATGGCGCCACGCGAGCAGTAACTGGTATCGGCACTGGAAGCCTGGTGCCATCGTGAAGGAGAAGGCCCTTACGAGTACGTCAGCGCGCCCATTTCACATGCTCAACGAGATGGCAGCGTCGATGATTGACGAGTACGAGCAGGTGCAGATCGTCATTGAAACGCTACCTGAGGGCAGTCAAGGGCGGCGCTTGACCTTCTCTGCTTTCGAGGATCAAGAGGCCGAGGTGTTGTTCCCTGAGAACAGCTACTTCGAAGTAGTGAACGTGGACTATTGGCCGAGCGGCAAGCCGCAAGTCATTACCGCGCGTGAGATACACGAGCTCGATGCCTACGAGAAAATGCCCGGCCGCACGATGAAGCGCCTGGGCGTTGGTGTAGCCGCAGGTGGGGCTGCGACGCTTAAGGGTGATGTGGCTGACGTTGCTGAGCCAGATCCTATGGACGAGCCAGACGTTGCCGAGTTCTTGGAGAACCTTATGGCATTGGGCTTTGAGGAAGAGGAGGCCTTGCGCCTTGCACGCATGTACGCGGAACGAAGTGTTAGCGAGGTATATGAATGAACTGGATTGACCCGCTCTCACCTATAAGGCAGGGGTGGCTTGCACGTGCTCACGTTATCCCTCCGCCTATTGGGGGTCTAAACGATCGCGATGCGCTCGACATCATGCAGCCTCAGGACGCGATCAAGCTTGTGAATTGGTGGCCGCGCACACATGACGTGGTTATGCGCAATGGGTATGAGGAGTACGCAGACACAGGGGAAACGACAGAGATCAAATGGTGTGCGGAGTTCAGATCCGCCTCAGCGAAGAAGCACCTCTGCTCGACGAACAACAAGGTTTTTGACATCACGAACCCTGCGAGCGTGTCAAACATAACCGCAGGCTCGCCTACGTCGAGTGCATGGAAGTCAGCCAACTTCGACAACAAGTTGTGGATGGTTAATGGTGCGGACGGCATCTTCGTGTACGACGGCACAACGCTTGCGGACGATGACGCGAACTGGACGGACGAGCAGGCGACGTTCTTTGATGTGATGTCATTCAAGAACAGGCTGTATTTTCTCGATGCAAATAGCTCCGAGTTCTACTACTCCGACACCAACATCGCGACGAAGACGCTGAGCTCTGTCGACCTCGCCTACATAGGTATCACAGGTGGCGCGATCGTCGGTATGGCTGCACTTACGAAAGACGGTGGTGACGGCAACGACGACGTGATCTGCTTCTTCATGGAGGGCGGCGAGGTCATTGTCTATTCAGGCTCTGACCCTGGCTCGGACTTTACGCTCATAGGTGTGTTCCGTATGGGGCGCCTTATTGACGCGAACGGTGTTCTCAAGCTCGGGTCTGATGTGGTTGCGATCACAACAGACGGGTACGTACCACTCACGCGTGTGCTCCCGTTTGGGCGCTCACGCCAGCAAGGTGCAACGCTATCAGACAAGATTATAGGCACGGCTGTGTCTGCCGTTGAGAACAATGGTTCACAGACGGGCTGGTGCTTTTGCTTCTATCCACGCAGGCGCATGTTGCTCGTGAATGTGCCGCAGTCGTCCTCGACGTTTCATCAGCATGCAATGAACCTGGACACGGGTGCATGGACAACATTCGAAGGCATGAACTCCCGCTGCTGGTGCGTGTATGACGATGATCTCTATTTCGGCGGCACGAATGGAAAAGTCTATAAGGCAGACACGGGCGCAGATGACGATGGCGGCAACATCAATGTTGAGTGTCGCATGGCATGGAACTACCTGGGTCTACGCACCAACACAAAACGCGTCACAGGCATACGTCCGATCATACAGGTGAATGCAAACGTAGACGTAGATATTCGAATGAATGCGGACTTCCACGAAGAGGATACGGGCTTCGGCTACAACGCTTCCATCGATACGGGGGGGTCTCAGTGGTCGAATGGTAACAAGTCCGGTTCATCGTACACCAAGGTACAAAACGCTAAGTGGAGCCTTGGGAACAAAACCGGATCAGGATATGCACAGACGCAGAACGCAACGTGGGCGCAGCTAGGCGACGTGCTGCATGAGTGGCAGTCGGGCTCCAACATGGGCTACGTGTTCTCGTTCCTGTTTAAGGCGGGCTTGAAGGATGACACGCTCCGGTGGATGAGCACGAACGTCACGTTCGAGCCGGGCGGGTTGATATGATCCGTGTCGTAATGGGCATGGACGAGGCCGTGTCCTCGATCGTCGCATCGCTCATACCCAGCATGGATGGCCCGCAGGAGTGGGGGCCTCTCACCACGATCGGCATTGCCATAGAGGACGAGCTCATTGGCGGTGTCGTCTACAACAACTTCACCAAGTGGAGCGTCGAGTATCACTGCTCGTTCATTCGCACTCCCAAACTCACGCGCAGGGTGCTCGGCGTTCTATTCGCATACCCGTTTAACCAGCTTGACGTAGAGCGCATCACCACGATCACGGCTGCGCGTAATAAGCGCGCGCAACGTATCAACAAGGCGATGGGCTTTAGGCTTGAAGGGCAGGCGAGACGGGCCTTCGACGGCATTGATGACGCCATGATCTACGGCATGCTCCACGAGGAGTGCCGTTGGCTCAAATATGCCGAACTACTTCCAACCGACTACATAGGTGAACAGCTATGGGCGGAGGCGGCGGTGGTAAGGGCGGGACACAGCTCCCCCCTCTCCCAGACCCAAACCAACTAATACAGACACAGGCAGGCGCGAACGTTGCTGCTGGTAACCAGCAGCTCGCGGCTAACGCGATGGATCAATACGGTCCAGGCGGGTCTACCGTATGGCTGCGCAATGCAGCGGGTATGCCTACGGGACAGGTGACGACGCTTGCGCCCTGGCAGCAGCGCGCCTTCGATACGCAGTCAATGCTCACCGCAGGCGTGTTGGATGCGGGTGTGGACAAGTACAATCAGATCCACTCGAACGCATTCAGCGTCAACGATCGGAGCATACCCAAGGCGGCGAACTACCATCATGGTGAGCTCCAGCGCAATCGTGTCGAGGACGCGATGTGGAAGCGCCTGCAAGGGAAGATGGACCCGTACTTTGCGGAGGAGCAGAGGCGCAAAACGCAGGAGCTTGCAAACAGAGGCATCCCCGTATCGTCACGTGCGCACGGGAAGGAGTGGGAGTTCATGGCGCAGCGTCATAGGGACGCGCGCTTGGCTGCCGCCCAAGATGCGATCCTTATGGGCGGGCAGGAGCAGAGCCGCCTGTTCGGGTTGCAAGATGCGATGCACCAGACAGGTGTACGTGACGCGCTTACCGAGCGGGGCACGCGGCTGAATGAGCTAGGTACGCTGCTTGGGTTCTCGCGTGGCACGGCTATACCCTCGTTTATTCCGCAGCCGACTGCGGGCTATGCGTCAGTGGATGCGGCAGGCATCTATAACCAGCAGTACCAGAACGCCTACAACGCCTACAACGATCAGGCCAATCGGCGGCAGAGCATGATCGGATCGATCCTCGGCTTTGCTGGTGATGTGGCTGGTGGTTATCTAGGAGGTCTGTAATGCCGCTTGATTACGTTCCTCAGACCCGAGGTCCGTCAGACATCTTGCAAGAGTATGGTGCGAGCGCGCTTGCGCCATACTATCAGGCGTCGTCTGCGAATGCGTCACGCCAAGCGCGCGATGCGTTGCTTGCGGATGCGTTAGCTACGACGCAGCAGCCTGCTCAGCCTGAGCCCTTGCAGATTGCCGAGCAGAAGATCTTTGGTGGTCAGCCTGTCATGCCGGTTGATTATCACAGGCAGGTGGCATCGTCTCTGCTTGGTGCAAGTGGTGGTAGCACAGTCGAGACTGTCTTCCTGAACCTACGCGGCATTGCAAACCAGTGGCTTGCGGCGCGCGCGGAGAAGCGCGACCGTCAGCGTGAAGCACAGCAGTGGGCAGATGCGGCTGCGGCTATCGAGAACTATCGCACAGAGGGCGGGTACGACTACGAGCGCATGTTGGCAGATCCGGCGATTATGGCGCTGCCTCAGTATGCGGAGCTTATCTCTAAGAAGCTATTCGAGAAGGGCGGCGGCGATCAGTGGAAGACTGTCACTTATGGTGACGATGGCACGGCGGTCTCGCAAACCTACCTGAATGGTGAGCCGTTTGGGTCCACGTTTACCGATCCTGAGAAGAGTGCGCAGCCCCACAACTGGCAGAAGATCAGCATCCTTGACGAGGACAATCTGAACAAGTGGTGGTGGGCAGATCCTAAAGATCCGAACAAGCCATTGACGCCTATCATTGACCCGCGCACTGGGGTGCAGGCAGTGGGCTTGCCGGGTGAGGTGAGCTGGATGGATCGCTTGTTGGCGCCGCCAGGCACACCGCAGGATCAGACGTTCGGGCTGCCGGGCGTCACGGGGAACCCCCTAGATAGCCAGTGACCAATACAGACTTCGACCAGTCTCCACCTCTAGAAGATCGGCGGACGCAATTAGCTATGGGCGGGCGCCGCCCGCTCGATTGGCTTCGTAGGGCTCCTCAGGACAGAAGCCAGTCGCGTCAGCGCGAGCGCCCTGATCTGATCCCAGATATGTGGCGCACCGAGAACGAGTTCGGGATGCGCTACGACCCGGAGGATCACAAGTACGCGGGTAACCTGCGCCTCGATAAGTATTGGGTGCCTGACGACATCAAGGTCGCGATGGCCGACATCGCGGAGCAGCACGACAACTTTGAAGGCGCGCGGCGTGGCACGCTGACGCTAGGTGAGCAGGAAGAGATGGCCGACATGTTGGGCATGACGGTCGAGGATCTTCTCAAGTGGAGGCGCGGTCAGGCGTTCAGTGCGGCCGAGGCGATTGCAGCACGTAATATCCTGACCGCGAGTGCGATCGAAGTGAAGCGCCTGGCTGTCAAGGTGGACGGCTACTTCGATGAGGCAGGCGAGTACGTCGGCCCTAACGACAAGGACTATGTTGATTTCCACACGGCGATCGAGCGGCACGTTGCCATTCAAGAGGTCGTGTCGGGCATGACCGCAGAGGCGGGGCGTGCCTTGGGTTCGTTCCGTGTGGTTGCGGAGGCAAGGGACGCGGAGCTGCTCAAGAACGTCATGAGCTCAGGCGCGGTCGATCGCAAGCGCATGGGTATGTTGGCGGCTACGATTGCAGACCCGAGTATCACAGATACGTCCTCGATCTCGCGCATTGCGCCACAGCTACGCGAAGCAACCACGTTCGACAAGTTCCTAGAGATCTGGATCAACTGGGGTCTCTTGTCCGGGCCTGTCACGCACATGGTTAACTTCGGGGGCAACGCTGCGATTGCCTCCACCCGTACGATATTTGAGAAGCCGCTCACGGCTATGCTCTCCCTCAAGCGGGGGCGCAAGGGCATAGACCGCGTACTCTTCCGGGAGCTTGCTGCCGAGCTATACGGCATAAGCGTGGGCATGAAGGAGGGGATGAAGCTTGGCGTCAAGGCAGCCCTCACAGAAACGCCCAGCGAGTTCGCAGGCAAGATAGACCTACGGACCAACCGGGCGATTAAGAACCGTTTCTGGGGGCGTGTCGCGCGCGCGCCTGGAATGCTGCTGCTCTTCGGTGATGAGTTCTGGAAGGCTATTGCACGCAGGCAGGAGCTGCACTCGCTGGCGTATCGTGAGGCGTACAACGAGGGTTACAACATCTACCTGCGCCCGTTCCAGTACAACAGGCGATCGAACCAGATCGTCAAAGAGATCATGGCGGGCACGCACCCGAACGCGATCGAGTACACGAAGCGGGCAGAGAGGCGTGCTCAGTATCAGACGTTTACGAACCCGCTTAACCCGGAGGTCGGCGGGCTCTGGCAGAGGCTCACGAACAACCTGCCTGCGCTGCGTTTAGTAACGCCGTTCATCCGTACGCCGATGAACATCCTCAAGTACAGTGGTGAGCGTACTGTGTTCGCGCTCAAGGACATGGGCTTTGCGAACGAGCAGGTGCAGCAGCGCCTTGCTGGTGAGCTGGGCGAGGAGATGCAGGACGAGCAGATCGCCCGCATTATGTTCGGGTCTATCGTGAGCGCAGGCGCTATCACAATGGCGATGAATGGCGAGATCACGGGACACGGCCCGACCGATCCGCGTGAGCGCTACTGGTGGCTGCGTGAGTTCCAGCCCTACTCCATCAGGATCGGTGATACTTGGTACAGCTACCATCGCTTCGAGCCCATCTCGACGATCGGCGCTGTCACAGTCGACACGCACGTAGATAGCCTTCTGACCTACGGCATGAACGTGCTTGAAACGGCAGGTGAGGATGGGATGGCTGCGGCCTGGCTGGCCATGGTGGCGGATCTCGTCGAGACAGCCGACTACTACGCTGACGACGAGGAGGCGCTGGGTAATGCGATCGGTCTGATCATGGGCTCGGCCTCTAAGAACGTTACAAACAAGACGTTCCTTGAGGGTCTCTCGCAGATGCTAGAGGCACAGTCAGACCCGGACAGATACATGCGGGCTTACCTGTCGCGCTTCGCCTCTACAGCGCTCGTGCCCAACTTGAGTGCGCAATACACGCGCTCAGAGGACCCGTACGTTAGAGACGCACGCAACTTCGTAGATCAGGTCAAGCGCCGCATTAGCCCGAGCACAGCGGAGACGTTACGCGAGAACGTGCCCTTCATGCAGTGGGTGGGTGAGGGCAGTCGTGACTTGGGTATGCGCGTCGATGGCTGGGGGCGACCGCTTACCTACTCGTCACTCGGGCCTGAGTGGATAAGCCCGATCTTCACGTTCAAGCCTGCGAATGATCCGCTCACTCACATGCTCCTGAACATACGTGTATTCCCTGGCCCGCCGCCGCGCAAGCTTGGGCGCGTTCAGCTAGAGGGGAAGGAGTACGAGTTCTACGCGACCTATGCCGGGCAGACGGCGCATGCGCTACTGACGCGCATCATTCAGGCGCCCCTGTGGGAGATCCTGCCCAACCACACTAATCCGTTTGTCGAGAACCAGGCCACGAAGGAAGGCATCGTGCGCATGGTGTTCAGCTACTCGCGCGAGATCGCGGCTAAGGCGCTTGCGCAGAACCTGGGTGTGTCACGCCTGAGCAAGATCGATGACGTGAAAAGCGAGGAAGACCTCACTCGATTGATCGAGGAGATGACGCGTCAGGAGAAGATTGAGGCCAGGGAGTTCTTCCGCGACATCATGCGCATGCAGGACTTATCGCCTGAGGTGCGCGCGCAACTCGAAGACTTAATCAGACGACTAGAATAGGAGCGAGGCATGGGCTGGAGTGGCTCTACCTTTAACCGCCTGTATAGCTGGGTGACAGACTTTCAGGCGGGGGGTGACGCGTTGTACATCGACGCGGAAAAGATGGACGAGGAGTTCGATGAGTTTAAGGAAGGGCTAGAAGCGCTCCTTCTGCGTGATGGTTCGAACAGCCCCTCCGCAAATATCGGATGGGGCAACAACAAGATCACTAACTTAGGTGCGCCCACTGCAAGCTCAGACGCAGCGCGCTATAACGAGGTACTCTTGAGCCTGGGCAAGTATGCAACTGCCACGTTCACGCTCTCGTCCGATACGATTACGCCTACACAAGCAATCTTCAAAATAGATACAGAGAGTGCTGCGTCTACAGATGACGTAGACACGATCACGGCGAGCTCATTCGCTACGGGCAGTGTGATCATCGTGTCTGCGGCTAACGCTTCGCGCGATGTTGTGCTTAAGGATGGCACGGGCAATCTAGAGAATTACAACGACGAAGACATCACGCTGACTGACGTTGATCAGTTCGTGATGTACCACTACGACGGCACTAATTGGGAAGAGATGTGGCGCTCTCGTAGCTTGGAATATTCACAGACATATACCACGTCGAGTGCAGGAACTGTCCTTACCCTCTTGTCCACGGATGCTACTGCGAGTAGTGGCCCGAACCTAGTTCTTAGGCGCGATAGCGCGTCTCCCGCTGCCAGTGATCTTATGGGCACGTTGTCGTTTCAGGGTGACGACAGCGGCGGCAATGCCACAACTTACGCACAGGTCGGTAGTGTTTTGGTGGACCCGACAAATACCAGTGAGGATGGGCGTCTATTTATTCAGACAATGATCGCCGGAACCCTCACCCAGGAAGGTTATTGGGAGGGAGGCCTTGTCCTTGGGTCTGCGACAGGCGCGGCTAAGGGTGTTGGCACGATCAATGCCGCTGGCGACATCTACAAAAATAACTCCGCCTACACGAACCCAGACTATGTGCTTGAGCACTATTTCAACGGCAAGATCGAGCGCTTCGCTGAGAAAGAGGGTGCGGACAAGTATGAGGGGCTGATACCTCTCGACGCTTTGAGGGACTACATCGAGCGACACTATCGGTTACCCGGCATCGACGATGAAGCGGCAGGCGCATTCGCGCGAAGCGATACAGCTCTTCTCAAGATCGAGGAGTTGACGCTCTATATCCTGGAGCTTGAAGAGCGCATTAAGCAGCTAGAGGAATGACCTATGCGAGACGTGTTTTGGATGATCCTGTCTATTGGTTACTTATGGATAGGAGTGTGGACCGTTTGGGCGGTTGAGCATAGACGCACGTGGGGGCACGTCTATGACACGTCGAAAGAAGTAGCGGAGTGGACTAAGGGGCTCGTTCTTTACGGAGTGCTATTTGCAATTATTGGAGTATCGAACGCAGGCAAGCATGCGAGCGATACCATTTTTAACGGACCATCTGAGATCATTTCTGCGATCGCCTTGGCCTCGGCTATAGGGGTAAGCGGGGCCGTGATGCTCTGGCAATGGCAGTTCACGAGGGAGGTACTTCGTTGGAAGGCGCAAGCACAGCAATCATTGCAGGGGGTTTTGCCATTGCGACCGCGCTCATCTCAGCCCTCGTCACGCTCTGGCTCGGAAACCGACAGCGCAGCGTAGACGCACACAGCACACAAGAGGCTGAGCGGAGCAAGTTTCGCGACCAACTCCTTGAGCGTGTCAAGCATCTCGAAGACAAGCTCGCTTCAATACAGGTTGAGCTCGATGATTGTCGCCAAGACCGCATTGGTCTTAAGCGCGAGATTGCGCGCCTTGAAGAGATCATTCGCATGATGGGAGCAAACCCTCATGGCAGTACAGGAGATTAGCCCAGACACCATTCGTCCGCGCAGAGAGGCGCTTGAGTTGGATACACCCCTAGGTGGGATGACTGTTGATTGGCCCATGGAGTTGCAGGTCTTGCTTGTCATGGGCTTGCTCGGGCTTGCATTCATGTTCGTATACGGAAAGTACATAAAGCGATGACATGGGCGTGGGGTCAGGCGAGCCTGGCTAATCTGTCTACATGTCACCCGGACATCAAGCGGGTGGCGAACAAAGCGCTTGAGCTCTCACCCTTTGACCTGCGCGTGATCGAAGGTCACAGAGGCAAGGATGTGCAGGAGCACATGTTTGACAGCGGGCGCTCGAAGCTACGCTGGCCTGACAGCAAGCACAACAAGACGCCGTCGCTCGCTATGGATATCGTGCCGCTTCCGCTCGACTGGAATAACACGCTTATGTTCCACCTGATGGCGGGCATCGTGTTCGCTGCGGCTGAGATTGAGCAGGTGCCTCTGCGCTGGGGTGGCGATTGGGATGGTGATTGGTCGTGCAAGGATCAATCGTTCCATGACCTCCCGCACTTCGAGCTCTTGACGTGACATGGTGTCCGACCCCATATATAGGGAAAGGAGAGCACCATGTCTGAACACCGAACCGAAATCACACCCACGCTTGACGGGGCGTATCCCGTCATAGAGCACACGCCCCCGCATGAGCGTGAGGGCTACGACCAGATGCCTGATTGGACGGCTTACCCCATGATCCTTCTCATGGTGCTTGCCATCGTCGGGCTTAACGTCTGGGTATTCCGATCACAAAAGGAGTGATGACATGACTACGGCGATAGCGGTGATTGTCGCTTTAGGAGTGGGCTTCGCGGCCCACTTTTTTTATGCGCAGCGTATGGGCGGCAAGGTCATTAAGATCAGTGTACAGAACGCCCCGGGTCGCAAGAAGGGAGACTGATAATGGCTCTTCCGATCCTGCCCGTCATAGGCGCAGTCACGGAAATAGCGAACAAGTTCATCCCCGATAAGGGCAAGCGGGATGAGTTTCAGCATGATCTGATGCGTGCAGCAGGCAACCGCAAGAGCGCGCTGACGAAGGGGCTCATGGCGATCGGGCTTGCCGAGGCACAGGGCACGCCGTATCAGCGCAACTGGCGCCCGACGCTCATGTATGCGTCCACGGGACTGATCATCTACTTGGCTGCGATCGCGCCTATCATTCAAATTACGACAGGCCTCGACCTGATCACGCCCACGCAGGCTTCATTTGCGACTGTGCCTGAGGAGCTATGGTGGGTGCTTGGCGTTGGCCTAGGCGTCTTTGGTGCTGGCCGTTCTATCGAGAAGGGCGTCAAAGCCTGGGCGAATGGCAACGGAACAGGCAACGGCAAGTAACCGAATTGTCAACAATCTGACATTGACATTGGGACAGTGCGTCCCTACATAAGCATCGTGGGCTTAGTCGCCGCTTGGCCCACACAGTATAAAGCCGCCGCCGAGGAGCTCCCCCGGTGGCGGCTTTTCTGCGTTAGAGCCCGTGCTTGCGAAAGATTGGGGCGATGTCTTTTTCCAGGTAATCACAGAACGCCGTGACCTGCGATTTCGTGCAAAGGCCGCTCAGTCTCACATGGCGAACTGCATTCAGGTCTCTTTGCACATCGAATGATCGGCTGAGATGAACGTCAAATGCCGTTAGAAGGGGTTGATACTCTCCTTGACGCACGCCATTCAGCGCCTGGATTTTAGCGTTTGTGCATGGGTCTTCTAGAAGCGGCTCTGCCGAGTGTCTTGTTATGCCATAGTCTGCCATTTTTTTTCTAATCCACCCACCTACACCGCGCGAGCGGTACATATAAGCACCCGCGCAACATACGTAGCACATGGCATCGTCGGCGGGCTCTCCCCTGTTTCTTTGTGTGTATACCCACCGCTTCATATGAAACCCGACGTTCGGCATTTTGTTTAGCACGCGCATGTCTTGCGCAACGTGTGTCAGGAACGTGGAGATTTTCTTCGGTAGTGGTCGCTTCTTAACCGGCTCCTCTGCTTTGGGCGGGGGTGCGGGGATGTCCTTAACCAGTCGGTCTTTGACCTTCGTGATTTGCTGGGCCATGGTCTCTCCTTAAATTGTCTTCGTACTGAACTTCTAGTTGATGTGCTCGAAACGTCGACACGATCTGATCCCAGTACGCACGGGCCTGTTCGTTCTCACACAGTTCGCGGCGCGAGCCCACGCCACACATATCGCGGATACGCTCGGCTGCTTCGTGCTCGTCAGCCACTTGCAGCCACGCCCGAAAATCTTTATCGGCGCAGAGTATGCCCGCTTGATTTGTGGGCGTGAGCTCGTCCCAGTCCCTCTTGGCCTTATCCTTCACCTTGGTGTCTGGTGTGTTGGCAGGCGCTTCGTCGTCATTGATACCCTCGATCGCGAGCATGTATCTCTGTCCGAGAGGTGCCTGCAACAGGTCAAGCGGGAGCTCGTCCGGGTGCACCTGGAATGTCACGGAGACCCAGTCACCCTCCTTGTCCTTCTTCTTCGTCAGCCCCCTCAGTCTTACTTCGCAATGCGCTGCCATCGTAGATACCTCGTATGTATGCCTCTGCGTTCTCGATCGCCTTTGCCTGGTCGGAGGCGTTGATGTATATGACGTAAAACGTGAACGCCAACGTGAGTGGGTCGCGGACACCCACGGTTCGATCCCACCATGCTCGTTCATTGCTTCGATGCTGTTCGCTATGGTGATCACAACAAAGAGGCACACAACAAGTGTCACTGGGTTTAGCCCCCATACCGTAAAACCCAATGCGAATATGAGCACACTGAGTATCGCGCCGACCGCAGTTCGGAACGAGGCAGGGGAGCTGGGCAATAAATCGCCTATACTTTTCGTCACGGTAAACTTCCTTGCGTTGCGTCGTTTTCGTCATGCTTCGTTCGGTCTCGCGATAACCAGTCCTGTCAGGCGTAGGCACGCACCATGTTGTCAAGCGAAGCCGCGCTATGACGTGTGACGTGAAGTGATGCCCCAACGCGTGCAGCGATGCGAAGCGTCAGCTTCCGTTGATGAACTGCTTCAACGTGCGCTGCACAGGCAAGCGTGCTTCCACTTCTTTGACCCGCTGCTCGACCTTGCGCACCTCAGATGGTGAGGTCACTTGGTCGATCGTAGCGAAGAGGCTTAGCCACGTGTTGTGCTTCACCTTGTCCGCTGCGTTCAGCTTGTCATAGCGCTTGACATACTTGATGCGCCTGGTCGTCTTGCGCGCCCGGCGACGGATGCCCTTGCGGACACCCTCGCCGATGTTGACGATCTCATGATCTTCAAGGCGCTTGTAGCCGACGCCACGCACGTTCTCAAACACGCACTCTTCGTTCTTCTCCGCACGGTTACGCGCTGCCTGCACACGACCGTCGCCGCCGTCCACTTGGTCATCGATCACGTTGCCAAGCTCTTCGAAGGTGACGGTGTCGCCGACAGCGCATTGTACGAAGACGTTGTAGAGTGCTCGGCCGTCCTCGCTTAACTCGAAGCTAGGACGGCGCCCGTTCTCCATCTCTTTGAATGGCATGGGCTGTCTCCTAAGTTAGGGGTGGCCGCTTACGCAGCGACCACGCCTTCTGCGCCTTCTTCTTCCCACGTGTGGGACACGACCTTAAAGCGACCGTAGTGCCCGTTGTTCCGTGGGCGGAAGCGCCCGATGCCGATAAACAGACCGGCTTTTTTCAGCGTGTCCAGGAAGACATCTTCGGTAATGATGTCGTCCATGATGTACCACGTGACTTCGCCCGACCATTCGTCGATCTTCGGGTAGCACTTCTCAACGCGCTTATCGCCACCGCGCTTACCGTCCGCAGGCACGAACAGCCACTCGCCTTCGACCTCGTCCGCCTTGATAGGCAGCTCGATCGCGTCCGTGACGAGCACGCCCGCTTCGAAGTGTTTGGTGTAGGTGGCCTTGCCCTTGCCAGGGATCTGCGTGGACAGATACTTGGCGGCTTCGGACAGGCAGTTCTTGAGTGCCATTGGCGGAATGAACACGTTCCCGTTCGGGAGTGAGTGCATGCGATTGCGCCAGGTGCGAGCTTCGTAGTCTTTGGCGAGCTCGCGTTCTTTCTTATCCGTCGCGTGGAAGCGCGACTGGCTGTATGGGCTCACGCCCTCCAGTACGGTCTTACAAATGTGCATTGTGTCTCTCCTTGCACTTGCCTTGCGATGCGCAGCCAGGCGTCACGATACATGGTTACGTGATGCCGAGCGGTACGCAGTCACGTTTCAGAATGGGATCTCGTCATCAAACGGGCCCCGGTTAAAGTCCCTCGGCTGCTGCTGCGAGGGGGTGCTACGAGCAGCCGAGGGTGCATAAGCCTGTTGCGTCCGCACAGGTGGTCGCTCGTTCAGGCTTATCACGCGTCCACCAAAGTCGACGACGACTTCGGTGATCCATTTCTTCTCATTGTTTTGCTCATATGAGCGTGTCTGTAGCTTGCCTTCGACGTAGATGGGCTCGCCTGCGCTGAGCTGTCCAACCGTCTCGGCCTTGTTGCCCCACACGACGACGCTATGCCAATCCTGTCGTTCGTGTGGCGCGCCAGATTTGTCTGACCAGCGCTCTGTGGTCACGCAGCGGAAGCGTCCAACCTGCCCGCCCTTCTGCGTCGCCTTAAGCGTGGGCGCTTGCGGGCCCACATTGCCTATGAGTGTGACCCTATTAAGCATTGCCGGATGCCTCCATTGCATTGCCTACGCGCACAAGAGCTGCATCCTTGGCGCTCATCAGTTCCTCGTGCAGCTTCGGATGTCGATCGCGCAGTGCATTGATTGCTTCCTTGTTCGTGATTTCCCACGTGACCACGTGGTTAGGTGTGCTGAATGCGGCGAGCGCTGCAACGTGCGTATTCACAAACTCGCGTGCGGCCCCGCGCTTCTCGTTGTTCTTCTTCGTCGTTGAGCGTTTCTTGTTCGTTTTGTCCGCCTGTCCCTGCGCATCCAGGTCTTCATCACCTTGGATGTTGAGCACGCCCAAGAGGGTATATCGGCGCCCGTACGTGATCGAGCTCCCAATGTCCTTGTCATTCATGGGCAGGAACCCGACTGGGTATGTGCTGCGTGCAATCGTCTCGCCTTCAAATTCGAGTGTAGTGTTAACAACCATCAGCACTTGAGTGGGTGCGTTCGTTGATGCGATCTCCTCGATTGCTGTTTCTGCTCGGCACGACACATTGTGCGTTTTGAAGATGGGCCTCACCTCGTCAAGGATCTGATCGAGAGGCGCATACTGGAACTCACGTGTGCCGATTTGCCCGGTCGTGCTCTTGGCCGGGTTCTTGCAGTCCGCCTGAATGCGCGCCAGTACGGAGCCTTTGGGTTTCGCTGCGGTCATCTAGCACCTCTTCTTAAGTCGCTTGTTGGTTTCATACGCAGCGCGCAGGAGAAGGAATTGTTCCTCCGCGTCTTTCAACTCATCGAAGTGATGGTGGTGGAAGTCTCCCTCGTCGCGAATGAAACGGACAATGTCGTATCCACCTGTAATCCCGTCCTTCATGTACTCGTAATTCTCTTTGAACAGTATACCATAGGCGGCGACCTGGACGAGATACTCAGGGTACAGACCTTTGCCGGTCTTCCAATCGAGGATCGCCAGCTTGTTGCCGATATTGACCGCATCCATTGTGCCCCCAAACTTATGCGTCTCGGACACAAGAGAGAGCTCAGGGTGTGCGGTCGAGAGGTCTTTGTCTTTGACCCACTTGAGGAAGTTGCCAAACGCTTGGAAGGCGCGCTGGGCAGTTTCCTTGTCGCACTCATACATCCGCTCGATGTCGCGCACACGCGTTGGGCGCTTACCTTGTTGGCGGATGTAGCGCTCGACGAGCTCGTGTGCGATTGAGCCCGCAGTGGCCAGGCGCGAGGACGTATCCCTGTAATTGCGCCCGGCCATACCTTCCTGCCAGGCCCAATGCACAAGCCCGCCGGGGTCGTTTGAAGTGCCGAGGATCGTCGTGACCCCCGGCACCCTCGTGCCGTCTTCGAGGAAGTATTTATGCGCGACCATTTAGTCGGTGGTCTCCCTTCTGTTTGTTAGGCCATCGAGCAAATCGAGAAGTGCCTGGGCTGCATCCTCTGTGCTCATTCGCTCATCTAGCTGTTGTTTCTTGCGCTCGCACACTTCGAGGGACTTCGGCGCCATCTCAGCCAGGAAGCCATTCGCATGTTCGAGCATTCTCTCGCCGAGCGCATCCGGGCGACCAGCAAATGGACCCTTGCCGGTTCCGGCCAGCTCGTTCTGCGCAACCATCAGTGCCATGGTGTTGACGATGAGAGCGGCAACCATCTCGGTAGCAGTTACGAGCTGAGGGATCGGTGTCTCGCGCTTGACACACTCGTCCCGCATCCATTGAACGAAGGCAGGCTCAAGCGCCTTGCGTAAGCGCCCGACCGTTGCCCACCCGTCGTCATCATCGAGCGAGTTCTCGTGTGCTGCCATGGTAAGCGCGTCCAAGGCTTCTTGCCACTGTTCGTCGTCAGTCCAATTGCAGGACAAGAAGTCAACGCGCTCCATGGAGTGGGTCTTGTCGTTGCCGCTCACCATGGCTTTGGGGTGTATGCGTTCTCCTGAGCGGAGGTGTTGGCAAGCACGCGGGCATCCGCTTCCGTCTCGCGTGGCGTGAACTCTTGGCCGAGGTTGATAACGACGGCGTTCTGACCGTCCGGTCGCCATTCAACTTCGCACGTCGGCACGCGTCCTTGATTGCGCCACTGGCGTGAGAGGCACAGGTAAAGGGCACGCTCTGCGGGGGTCTTAGCATCTGCTTTGCCGCCAAGGGTGAAGCCTTTGCCTGGCTCCGTGGGCACGAGACGCAGTAGGCCTTCGTCCTTGCCCTCGCCTAGTTGCACAGCGAGTGTGTCGCCTCTGCTCCAGCCGTAGCGCTCTGCCACGTCGTGAGCGATTGTAATGCGCAAAGTGCACACGCCGCTCTTAGTGTTCTGTCCAACACCGAGCTTGATATACCCGGTGCGGGGGTTCCTGCCTGCGAGGTAGCTTTTGTTTGGGGTTAGATCTTGAAAGGGCATGGGTGTCTCCTTGTGGTCATTGATCTGTACAATGTAGGGACGCCATGTCCGGGGTGTCAAGGGTCCTCGTTGATTTTGAGGACGTAGCGTCCATATAATGCGAGACTAAAAGTAAGGAGGCGTCAATGTCTTTTGACCAAAAGTGGGAGCGTATCGACCGGCTCGCTGAGCTGGCCGGATTTCCGCATGACAATCGGCGCAAGTGGCGAGAGAGAGGCGGCGTGCCCTATCACTGGCACCACGTCATTCTCGATCAAGCGGAAGAACAGAAGGTGAAGTTACAGAGGAAGGATCTACGCAGCGACTGGCTGGAACTCCAGGAGGCCTAGCTGGCGGTTGTCCGCCTGCCCTTCCCTCCATCCGTAAACGTGCTGTTCCGTAATAACCAAGACGGACGCGGGGGCAGACACGTAACAAAGCGGTACGAGAAGTGGCGGGCCATCGCTGGGTGGGAACTAGTCCAGCAAGGTATTAAGCCCATGCGCGGGTATGTTCGTGTGCAACTCGTGCTCGTGAAGCCTGACCGACGACGGCGCGACCTGTCCAACTACATCAAGGCCGTCGAAGATCTGCTTGTGGAGCACGGCATTATCGAGGACGACAACATGATAACGGACCTGCGGGTTCGTTGGGGCAAAGGGCCAAGCGGCGGTGCCACAGTTCAGCTCCTACCGGAGAACAAATGACGGGCGGGTCTGCCCATGAGCATACCCGCCCTCGAATACGCCTATCAGCAGGTGCTCCCTCTCGTCGAGAAGAGCGTCCTGTGCGCTCTCGCCTTCCGTCATAATTCACAGACAGGCATCTGCTGTCCAAGCCGGGTACAGCTCATGAATGACACGGGCGCCAGCCTACCCACGATCAAGCGAGCGATCCGCGCACTCGAACACGCAGGTCTCATTCAGGTTACACGCAGTCGTAGAACGAATGGCCTACACAACGTGAACGAGTACGCATTCCCTCATATGGGTATGGGGTCACACAGACCCGATAGTGGGGTCACACAGACCCTAGGGGTGGGGTCAGAGAGAGCCAAGGGTGGGGTCAGAGAGAGCCCCGTAACAGGGAAAGCTAAAAGGAAAGCTAAAGGGAGCGCGGCTAGTGCCTCCTTTCCCATGAAGGTACTAGATCTAGTGGGGGTTAGAGACGACCCTAAGTGGTTAGGCTCGGCAGCTCGTATCCAGGCTTGGGTAGCAAGCGGAGCGACCGAGGAAGACATCATCGAGACAATCAAACGTGTGATGGCGCGGCGATCGGGAAGGCCTCCCCGGTCGCTGCGTTACTTCGATCAGGCGATTGAGGACGCTGTCGCCGCACGCAGCGACCCTCTTTCGCCTGATCGTCCTTTAACCATGGCCGAGCACGTGGCGAGGTCGATAGCCATGTCGGAAGAGCGGCAAGCAAGGAGACAAGCCAGTGGCGAAACTGGAGGAGATACACGAGATCGTACTGACGCCGATGCGGTCCATGTTCGGAAAGCCCCACGGGGTTGAGAGCGCGGACGAGGCGATCTCGCACTACGCAGATACGCTCTCGCGCTTTCACGTGCAGGACTTGCGTGATGGGTGGGATGCGTTCCTGGCCGATGGCAAGGATAGGAGCACGTGGCCGAGCGTGAAGACGCTCATGCGCTTCTGCTACGCTGCACGCAACGCACGCATGGCCGAGCAGGGCAAGGAGGAGCTCCCGCACGAGAAGGAGCGACGCTTACACAAGGAGGCGAATGACCTGCTCAACACGGACCTAGCGGACGAGTGGATAGACCTGGGCATAGCCGGTCAGGTGTGGCGCTACTACCAGACGAACGAGCGCATCCCTGACGAGGCTGCGATCAGGCAGATGGTGGAGACGCGCGTCGAGAGCGACGCCTGGGTAGACGCTCAGACGAACCCTCGCATGAAGCGCATACTCCAGGAGGTGCACCAGCACGAGATCAAGCGCCTGGAGCGTGCCCGGAACGGAGGCCCATACATCCCGCTCGGGGGTGACCGCATGTTCAGCGAGGCCGTGTTCCATCTGAGGGAGCATGAGTAGCGCACCAATGGCTGGGCGGCGGCGTAAGCAAGGCAAGCGGGAGCCTAACGGACGAGTGCAGCGCAACTGGCGCCCAGACCTGGGCACGCCCGAGGCTGCATTCCACAAGCAGGTGGCTGTGGGTTCGGCTGATCCTGTGCTGTCCGCGACCGCTGTGGGTGTCTTGCACGCTCGCCTACCCGGCCTCGTCTCGCGCGCCATGATGGACGCGGGGCTCGCCTATGCCTGGTTACGATACGCCTCATTCGGCCGTCCGTTCCCGAAGACAAGCCGGTATGCGGAGTGCATCCATGATCACCTAACCAGCGAGTACAGCGCCCTACCTCTCACGACGGACGAGGATGTGAGGCGCCGGTACATCGCTGCGGACAAGGTGCTCTTGGGCGTGGCCCGCAAGTGTCGTGACGAGACGTACAATGTATGCGTCGAGGATCGTCTCCCAGGGTGGTTCCAGCGTCGCCGGGGCCTCGTGGTGCGAAAGAGTGACTTCGCCAATGAGTGGGCCCTGACGACCGGCCTGGAGGTACTCAAGGAACACTTTGGGATCGAGGACTAGCCTGTCTGTTCGCTCTCCACGCTTGCGTTCGGGGTTAGGAGGACACGCTCGGCTGCTGCCTTAGCTTGCTCTTGGGCTGTGTCTTTCTTGACCGGGCGGGGTGCGCGCAGAGGCCCGTGTCCTACATAGCCGCTATCGGGTGGGTTTTGCTTGAGCTTGAGCATGCGTGAGATGGCCTCATCGACTGATTGACCGAGGCACTTGACGGCGATGACAAGCTCCTTCATGTGCGCCAGTGAGAAGCCTTCGGTCTTGGCTGCCCATTCGTCGATTTCGGCGTCCGTGAGTTGGGGCACCTTGGCTCGTAGGTACGCGATGCGGGCTTCGAGCTCAGGCATGGGCATCAGCATGACCGTGTCGAAGCGCGACGGGCGATCGAGGAAGCGATCATCCAGACGCTCCGGGTAGTTGGTTGTGGCCAGGTACATGACCCCAGGCACCTGGGCGTTTCCGTCCAGGAGGTTTAGCCAGTCTTGTGCCGAGTTGCCCCGGCCTACGGTGTCGATGTCCTCGATGACCACGAGCATCTTTGTGTCAGGTTCGAGGGTGCGCACCATGCCTATGCCCATGGTTGTGATTGCTGCGTTCGAGTGGGCGAACAGCACAATGCCCTGGTGGTTGTTGACGATTTCGCCTGATAGCAGGTTAATGGTCGTGGTCTTACCCGAGCCTGGAGGTCCCCATAGGAGTATCCCGCGCTTGTGCAGGAAGCCATATTCCTCGAAGGCGTCGGCGCAGCCCCAGAAGCGATCGAACTCCCTGAGGATGTAGTCTTGGTTCTTGTCAGGTAGAAGCAATAGATCGTCTGTCACGACACGTTTCGGTGAGATGTAGATCCCAATCTTGTCGCTGTAGTCGATTGAGTACGTGCCTGGGCGGGCGTTCTGGAAGTGGAAATCTTGAGCTGGGTAAAGCTGCCCCCCTTTGCGTGCCCATACACGCTGGGTGCGCATCGTTCGCATTTGCTCGACGAGGTCATCGCCGAAGTCGCTTTCGGCTAGCTCCATTAGTTGGTCTAAATGATCGGGCATCAGGCCTCTCCTTTTTGCTGTTGACGCGGTTTGTGCAAATCACATACCGTCATTAATGCACGCTGGATGCGTGCGCGTAGAACCTTCCCTTGTGCACCACTTGCGTTACAGCCCGCGCTCCCCCGGCGCGGGCTTATTCGTTGCGATGAGATGCGTGGCCGAGACCCGTGCCGTGACGCTCCGCCAGGCAGTGTTTCGAACAGTGGTAACCGGCCATGAGCTGAGCCAACGGGCTGCGCGCCGACTTGGCGGAAACCGCCTGGTGTTGTCCGGTGTTGCGATGCCATGTCGAGTGACGTGACGCTCGGAGCTGTGATGCCTTGTCCCACGTCGCTCAGTCCTCAAACTCGAAGAAATCACCTGGCCGTCTGAGCATGTGTTTGATGAGCTCGATGGCCATATCCTGCGGCACGCGTGTGCCGCTCTCCCAGGTGCGCACGATGCGCGCGTTCGACACGCCCATAGCCTGAGCCATGGTTGCCTGTGTCACGCCTAGCTTGCGCCGTGCGTCCCGCACAAACTGCTGCTTCTGTTTCGGTGTCATTCCCATGGGTGTCTGGTCTCTCCTTGCGATACCTGGGAAGAGGGGAGGCGCGCCTATCCTCGCGCCTCCCCGTCTACCTGCGCTCTAAAGCACACGCCCGCGCGCGTCCTCGCGCTCCTCATCCAGCTCGCGCTGGTAGAGGACGGAGTGGCGGTACGCTTCGATGAAAGCTTCATGCATGGCTTCGAGGAAAGCCTTACGCGCCTGCGGATTGGAGCGCAGGTATGCCTCCATCTGATCGAGCATGTACTTGAGCGGCACTGTGTGCCAGATGGTTTTCTTCATGGGCAATCTCCTTGCGAAGCGACGAGAGGACTTGACGAGAGCTAACACGACACGCTCCGCCACGGTCGGTAGGGCGTTGCGAGGGGACGTGCTGTCCAGCTACATATAAGGAGCTATGATCCTTGCGTCAACTCCTCGTCTTGGTTTTCGTCATTGTCCTGGTGTTGATCTTGTTTGGTGGCTTTACCTACAGCGCTGAGGCGAACCACAGCATTGCGTAGACCAGGCCGATCGCGATGAAGAACCCTCCAGCGTGGCTCATTGGATCTGCCTCGTGTTCGTGCCCCCGTTGACCGCACGACCCAGGTTGACGCGGTTGCCCGCCTTCACGCCTGCTTCGTATCCGGCAGCGTTCAGGTTGGAGCGCGACTTCGTGTGGCGCAGGTTGATGCCTTCCTCAGCCATGGCGGCTCGGATCACGGCATTCTTCACAGGCACGAGGGCGTTCGAGTGCTTGCCCCCCTCCGTCTTGAGGCGCTCGGCCTTGAGCTCGCGGAGCCTGTGGTTGAGGCGGGTGCACATGCCGTGGATGAACGAGTGCCTGATCGTGCGTCCGTTCGCCCCTGAGGCGATCTGATGCTGATAGGTCTTGGTCTTCTTGAAGCGCGCGTACTCTGCCTTTGAGGCGCCGATGATTACCTCCATCAGGTACTGTGCCATCTCCACGTCATGCGGGAGCCCGAAGAAGCACACGTTGTTCTTGCTGCGATCGAGGTCGCGCCAGGTCTCTACGTCGCAGTAGTCTGCAACGCCCATGCTGGCGGACGTGATCGGGTCACGTGCCTTGCCTTCGAGATCCAGGTACTCCTTCACAGCCTCGCTCTGTTTGACCTCGATGTCAGAGATTTTGAGCTGGTACTTGTCCATCATGCGCCCGGCCATTTTGGCAGCGGCGGCTGCCTCGGCCTCACTGGCGCCTCGGTCGACGGTCTTTTCGCGCAGCGCCTTTATGCGCTTCACGATGTCTGCGATTGATTTGATTGCCATGGGTGCCCTCCTTGCGATGCGCTGAGTGGTGTTATCGTGTGTCGCGAAGCGTGGACGTGTGCAGCCGGGTCATGTCCTGTCGCGTTAGGCCTTGCTTAGTATTCGTCAGGCATCAGAACGGTGGTGGCAGACCGATCGGCCTCGGTGATGATCCAGACCTTCGCCTTCGTGTAGGGCAGGTGGTACGCGCTGAACACGCGCCCCATGCCCCAGCCTGGTTCGCTCGGGTCCTCAGGCGTGGCCTCTTGGTTGGTCTTCACATCCTGGGCGTCCATCTCGGACCAGTCCCCTTGCACGTGGCGCGAGATGTACTTCTGCATTTCCACCTGGGCCAGGATGCGCGTCGCGAAATCCGCGTCCTCGTCACCCTCAGGCCTAATCGGGTGGCCTAGGGGCGGGAGATCGTCTGCGGCTTCGAGCTCGGCCACGAAGGCGTTCAATGCGCCCAGCGTGTGGACGATTTGCCCGAGGGCGAAGAGCTTCTTCTCGGGCGGGATTTTCATGGTGCTTTCAGTCATGGGCATTCTCCTTGCGTTGCGTTGTCACGCGAAAGCTTGACAGGCGTCATGTTGCCAAATGCTGTCGTGCGCTGAGACGTGTTGTAGGACATCGTGTCCACTGTGTATATAAGGTCCTATGATCCTGTTGTCAAGCGGAGCGGGACTTGGTCAGCTCCTGGGCGCGTTGCTTTTCCAGGATGTTGAGGTGCTCGGATAACTCCTTGGCAGCTAGCTCGGTGGATAGCTTGCAGATGGTCCGAATGAACTTCCGCCCCTTGAACTTGTCGATACGCCAGGGCGTGTAGTCTGCACCCGGCTTATCAGGTACGGCACGGAACGTGTGATACGGGTCTTCTTGGGTCATGCGAGGGCCTCCTTGTAGGTTTTCGCATCCATGCGCAGGGAGCGCCGGTATGCCTGGTCAATGATGTTCGGATGCTTGCTGTGAGGGTGGGACAGGTAGCGTTCATGTGGGCGCAGACCCACGCGTCCGATGTCCAGCCGGTCGGCATCCCAACAGGCGAGTATGGTGGGGCTGGCGATCGGGTCATTTGCTGGCGCGCCAGTGTGGCGATCACATGCGATCACGCACTGCATGAGCTGCGCCTGTGTTAGGTCGAATAGGTGGCCGTTGAGATTGATGAGTTGCTTTGCAGCGCGTGACCCGTGGCCGTAGTCCTCGAACTCATTCACACGTTCGCTGTCGTGCATGATGGCGAAGATGTGCATGACCTTGCGGTCGAGTGCCGGGTTCGCGTTGCACAATAGATCCGCGTTGTGCTTCACCCGTGCCCAGTGGCCGATCCCGTGCTCGCCGTATAGGTCCAGGCGGAAGTTGTTCATGGCGTATTCGACCAACGCTGGGGTCCAGTGGTTTTCTCTCATATGAACCTCACGTCTCTGGTGACTGAGCCGTCCGTTAGGTTGTGGACGATGAGTTCGAGCGAGACGGGCGAGCCGTCTTCGTTGAGGGGGTAGATGACGCTGCCGTCGCCATAACTGTCGCGGATGTCTTCGAGCTCACGGATGAGCTGGTCGAGGTCGTCGACGTTCTTAGCGATTTCAATGATGTTGTCTGCCATGGGCGTTCTCCTTGCGTTGCGGTGTGACAAGTCGTGTCGTGGTGCCGCGTGGTGACCCGTGCGTTGACGGACGTTGCGGTAAGTTGCCGTGAGATGTAGCGCGCCGCATCAGCTCGTGTTGTGGTGCGATACGAGGACACGGTGTCCTATAGAGATAAGGACCCTTGATCCTCATGTCAATAGGAATTTTTCAATGGCTGATTTCATGAGCGATGCGGTTCCCGATGGGGAGCCGTTCGATACCCCGTGGCGTGAAGTGCCTCCGCGTGCCATGTCCAGTCGCAAGGTGCTCAAGCCCAGTCAACGCGTGACCGTACGGGGCGATCGCGAGTGGTCGCTCGATCTGGGCAAGCTCCTGGAGAAGGGGCGTGTGGCGAAGGCGCGCCAGCAATTCGCGAAGCAGATGCCTGGGATCATGATCACAACGCGCTCGCTGCCGTATGATCGCAAAACGACGCGTGAGATCCTGCCTGGTGCTCCAACGATCGACCGTGATGGCGTGATAACCGACAGGCGTGAGGGCGTGCAGGAAAGTGGGGCCGAGTACGTCGAGACGTTGCGCGGTGACCCGCGCCCCGGCCAGGGGCACCCAGGCCCAGGCTCTGGCGTGTGGGGGCTTAAGGAGCCGGACAAGGTGCGTGTCGGAGACGTGGGCGGAGACGCCTTTGATGCGGCGCTCATGGACTTCACGCGGCGCGTTGCGACGGCGCAGGATCAGTTCGAGGGCATGGATAACCTGCTCTTCGAGAGCGCTGCGTCGAGCGCACGCGGCCTCAAGGACGCCTACGTGATGGGCCAGCGCAACCTGCAATACCCGACGCAGAAGGAGCGTGAGAAGTTCCACGTTATGTTTGCCGAGTTCCTGGGCATCTACAAGGAAGATCGGGTTCGCTTCATCGATTATGCTGACCAGATCGACGAGATGGGCGAGGAGCAGGCGAGGGCCAAATTCCTCTCGGCCACGGGCCAGGAGGCGGAGGTGAACATACCCAAGAACACGCTCCCGTCAGGGACACGGACGGAGACGCGCGAGGACATTGCGCGGCAGGTGCGTGAGAACGAGGGCCTGCCCACGAAGAGGTGGCTCGATCGATGACGCAAGAGCTGCCCCCTATCCCCCCTGAGGTGCCCGAGGACGCTCGTAGGACGCTCATGGATGTGCTTGAGCAGATTGGGCGTCCGCGAACACCTATCGATCAGGCGCCCCCTCCTGGGCCTCCTGTGGCCGATCCTGTGGAGCAGGGGTACAGACGCATGATGGGCATGAGGTACAGCTATGGGCGACGCGGACAAGGCAGATAGCATACTCGCAAACGTCATGCGTCGGATGGGTTGGGGCCCGAGCCATGCGGTCGTTCCCTCGGGCAGGCGAGAGTTTCCTGGCTTCAAGCAGGGCACGACCGAGGACGTTATGTGGTCGCACCTGGATGAGGTGAGCCGTGGGCGCTTCCGTCACTTTCTGGCGCAGCCATGGGTCACGTCGTCACCTGGCTACACGGCCAGGCGATACGCCCTCGATCTCGCCTACAACGAACAGGTCGCTCGCCTGGATAAGGAGGGCAAGGGCGACGCGTTTCTGGAGCGTGTTGAGCGCGACATAAAGGCGGCGAAGAAAGCGAAGCGTTGAGCGGCCGTGTCTTACGAAGCGCTGCCACGTGCAGCATAGTCCGGTCCATGAGGCGTCCTGGCGTCGTCTTGCTCCGTGTAGCTCTGTCGCATGATGCCACGCATTGCCCTGCTAGGCGGTGCGCCGTCTCGCATCGAGGTGTCTAGTGTCGCGAGGGCATGAACGGTCTGGCCTTACCGGGTCCTGACTTGTCTTGTCATGAGTTCGTTTAGTGTTTCAGCCTGCCGACGTTTACGCTTGGCCTTGGCGTGCCTCTCGAAACGTATGCACGCTTCTTCGATGGACGAGCTGCTTCGAACGTATATCTTCGCTAAATAGGGACCTCCGTACTCGTGAACGAGTAGCCGCATCTCTCGCGGTAAGGCGTCCATGATTTGCATGCGCACTTCTGCGCCGGGCTTAAGCAGATCTCCTCTTATGAATGGTCTGTTGAATGACATCGATTTCTCCTTGCGTTGCGTAGGCTTGACTGGTCTCGCGGTGCCACGTGCTGTGGAGAGGAGCGGCACATAACGAGGAAGCGAAGCGCAAAACACCGTGGCGTGTAGCCGAGTAACGCATTGACACGTGTCGCCAGGACAAGCCGCGAAGCGTCGTGTGTAGCCAAATCGCGTGACGCACAGGTGCGCGTGTTACGCACTGTTACCCATATAGATTTGATCGGACACTATGTCCATAGGGCACATGGCGCAAGGCGCGGTTGCCCGCAACCAGGCATAAAAAGGAACACTGTGTATGACGGCGAATGGCAAGAAGCCGAACGGCACGTCATCAAAGGATGTACATGCGGTCATCAGCGATACTGGCTTGAGCGCTAAACAGGAAGCCTTCGCAAACGCTTATGCCCTGGGCGCTTCTGGCACGCAGGCAGCTAAGGAGGCAGGCTACTCGCCCGGCTCCGCAGCCAACCAGGCTGTGCGCCTGTTAAAAAATGCAAAGGTTAGAGAGGCCGTAGCAAAGGCAAAAGCGCGGCTTCGCACACAAGTGCGCATGACTGAGGACCAGATCATAGCGCAGCTCGAAATCGAGGCCCTTCGCGAGGGATCGGGCGCATCGCATGCGGCGCGCATCAAAGCGCTAGAGTTACTGGCCAAGATGAAGGGGATGCTGGTCGAGCGGCAGGAGACGGAGACCGTCCATCACTTCGCGGTGTCGGACACCCCCGAGCTCACCACGGACGAGTGGGTCGGGGAATACTGTCAATAGCGGGGCCATGCGATATGAAGCGACGAGTAGCAGAGCTCTGAGCAGTCGTGAGATGCCAGGCACTATGAGACATCGACAGGCGTTGAGAGGAAATGCGATGCGCCGCTTAGTCATGTCCAATCTCGCCGGGCCGGGCGACGCTGGGTGTCGCGAAGCAGTGAGAAGGTCGGAGGCCTCTGAGAGGGAGGGGGCGGGCTTTAACGTACGCGCGAGCCCGCCCCCGATCCACCCACGTAGAGGCTGGCTTAGCCGAGAATGCCTACTGCGAGTGGGAGTACCAGGCAGAAGGTAGCCACGGCAGCCATGAGAGGCGCCGCGCTTTGAGGCGACGAGCCACCCTTATTCGCCTCAATGGCGGCTTCTTGGGCAATCTTCTCTGCCTCACGCCGCAGGTGGTCGACCGTGCGTTGGATGCGCTCGTCTTGGCGCATCTGGTCCGCCTCTGCGCTATCGAGCGCGCTGAGCATCGCTTCGATGTGGTCCTTCTTGGTCTGACCGTCTTCGCGCAGCTCGTGCAGCCACATCCACAAGTCCGCGACCTGCTCGGGACGGCAGAACGTAATATGAGAGCCACGACGATCCATCATGTCGTGAACCTGACGCCCTTGCCAACCACGGGTTATAACTTGGATGAGCCTTGGCGGTTGGCCTGGCTCGAAACTGTCCCAGGCGACGGCGAAGCAGCGGTTGCCATCGTCGAAGATGGCTTGGCGGCTCCCTTGCTCGAAGCGGATGTTCTTCTTGTTGAAGTTGCCTAATACGTCGCGCACACGCCTGCTCAATCGGGTTTCCTCATCGCTTGTGAGGTTCTCCCGGCGCATGCATTCGGCATAGATTTGGGATTGCATCTGGTCTCTCCTTGTTGGTGTGAATATCTGATCGTAGGTCGGTAGGGACATCGTGTCCAGTCTTGATTGCCTCGCGTGGGATAGTCGAGACTTGAGCTGCTTAGTCCAGTGCTGTGAGGCATAAAGCCACGGCGATAGGACGCGTCTTGCAAAGTGCAGTGTCATCGAGCAACACATCGCTCCGCACGGTGGCGTGTAGCGGTGTGCAGCGAAGCGGTGTCCAGCGATGCGATGTAGAGACTTGTCAAGTGTCGCGTAGAGACGTGATGTCGTGCGTTGACGAGTGCAGCGCCATGCTACGAAGCGCTGATAATTCCCCACAGGATGCAGGCGCCCATGACGATGCCCGCTGCAAACATGAGCGCCTGCTCCCGCCGCAAGCGAGCACGCTGTTGCGCGCTCACTTCGAGCTCGCGATGTAGTCGTTGGGTGCGTTCTTGAACGCGGGCATTCAGGTGTGCTGTGAGCTCGTGATATCGTTCGTTCGCGCCATTGATCTCGACGCGTAACTCGTCATTCACGCGCCGTAGGTGCTCCACTTCGGTGGCAGGCACGTGCTGTATGGGTCCGGGCCTTACAGTGCAGTCCTTGAACTCGAATGTGTTCAGGTCCTCGTAGAAGCCGTCCGCGCTTTTGTCCCGCTCTGTCGACATCAGTTAATCTCCTTCATGGAGCCGTCTTCGTAGAGCTCCCACTTGAGGCTGCCGTCGATCACGTCGTCATCGCGGAGCTGCTCCTTGGTGATCAGTCGATAGTTGACTTCTTGCGCCTCGTTCAGGGTGTCGAATTCGAACTCGCGTGTGTAGAAGATCTCTACCTCGCCCACCTTTTGAGGAGCAAAGATCCTGGGTGTGCACGCGGCAACAGGCGCGGCGAGTATGAGGGTGTTTAGAGTGCGTCGTGTGAGCTTCATTAGTGGACCTCCTTGGGGCGCCAGAATTGCTTCTGTTGTTCAGCGGTTTTCATGAGGTGCTCGTAGGCGCCCGGCTCGAACGTGATACGTTTCGTGTCGACCGCCCATTTGACGAGCTTGATCATGCAGTGCGGGCACACCTCTGACATGTCCTCGTCATCCGGGGCGTCGCTAGGCGCAACGCTATAGGTCTCCGTGATGGGCAAATCATCTGTGCGTTCGGCCCCGCAGTGCTCGCATTTTTGCTTCAATGTATCCTCGCCTCCTTTGGGTGACAGCCGTATTTCTTAATGAACCATTTGACGAAGGAGCGATTGCAGTCTTTGCAGATGACCGAGAGCTTCTCTCCCGGCCATCGCTCTTGCGCCTCGGCTACGTTGCGCTCGTTTTCTGCTCGATCGACATCGAACTTAGTCTCACACACGGTGCATGTGAGGGTGATCATGTCGCTCATGCAGTCACCTGCTTGCGCTTAGTGACCTTGTCGATCAGCTTGACCTCGTAGTCGTCCTTGAAGACGATCTCCGTGCGTACAGGGTGCTTGGGCTTAATGGCGCACATGCGCGCGATTACTTGCAAGCACTCGTCGAACGTTAGGCTGGGCTTGGTGTCGAAAGGGTCGTATAAATCACCAGCATCATTCATGGATGCCCGATCTACGTAGTCGGCGAAATCTGTAAGCTCGTCACCTCCTGTGCTTATAGCCCAGGCAAAGTCGTCGTGTGTTTCTCTGAGCAGCTCAAGCCTCTTCATATGCAAGAACTCGTTCTCCCACTCATGCTCGCTACGTGTGCCAATGAGCAGCGGTATGAGCGGGCGTAATTTTTGCCGGTCGTGGTCATATAGCTCATCGTTGAGACAAACCATCATGCTTGTGAGCTGTTCGTCAGCGCACAGCGGATGGTCGCTGTGTTCCTCGCCGGAGACGTAAGCGACGGCTTCCATGACGCACATGCCTTCTTCCCGATAATCATGATTGCCTTCGCTTAAGTTCAGGCGTGACAGGAAGTATTTGAGCGATTTCTTTTTCATTACGCGCTCCCTTTCGTGTCTATGTCTGTGAGGATGTCGCAGTCATCCGGCATGTTGAGCCCCCTTTGCTTGGCTGCTTTGCGCAGCTCAGTGGGGAACTCACTCGCAAACGTCATGCTGTTCTGGCTCATGACGAGGATGAATGTAGATATCGCGCACTCAAGCGCAGTTACCTGACGCTTAAGCGCGTCGAGCTCACTCGTCTCGCCGGGTGTGATTGAGAAGGGAGCCGGGCTCCCGTCCTGTCCGTTGGGCATCTGGTCTCTCCTGCATCTGTCTCCACACGCTGTGACGTTAGCGCGTCGCAATGGGTGAGCCCTGGCGTTTGTGCGGTTTACACAGCAAGCACCCAGCGCGTGCGGATTTGGGTTTGCCTCTCTTGTGGTGCATTGCGGGCTCCTAGCTGGAACGGCCGGGCTCTTGGGGGCATCCCAAGGAGCAGACCCGACCTTCTCGACCGACCTCATATCTGCCCATTCGAAGCCCGCCGCCAGCCACGGACACCATGTCACAGAAAGGATCGCGATGCAATGAGAGACGTTGTGACGCGATGTAGCGAGCAATCAAGTGCTGTCGGGTGCAGTGTAGAGTTGTCATGCGCCGTGCAGCGTTGCGCTGTCATGTGCAGTCACGCTCGGCCTGATGCAGTCTTGGCATGCGATGCGTTGTCAGGCGTCATGGTGCGTAGTCACGTGGTGGCGGTGCCGTGAACGAGCAAATCATATGGCGCCCTCAGCCTGGACCGCAAGTTGCACTGGTCAAGTGCCCCATCTTCGAGGTGCTCTACGGAGGCGCACGCGGAGGCGGAAAGACAGACAGCATGCTTGGCGGAGACTGGCCGCTTCATGCACAGAGGTATGGTGAGCATGCACAGGGCATATTCATACGCCGCTCGCTCCCGCAATTAGACCAGGCGATCGAGAGGAGCAAAGAGCTCTACTACCGCTTAGGTGCCGAGTGGAGAGAGCAGCGCAAGACATGGCGCTTCCCCAATAACGCCATGCTCAAGTTCAGAACACTCGAACGAGACGCCGACGCCGAGAAGTACCAAGGGCACAGCTACACTAGGGTTTACGTCGAAGAGCTGACCAACTTCCCGGTAGAAAGCCCCGTGGCCAAGATGAAGGCGACGCTACGCAGCGCATGGGGAGTGCCCGTAGGCTTTCGTGCAACTGCAAACCCAGGTGGGCCTGGGCATTTGTGGGTTAAGCAGCGCTACATCGACCCTGCGCCAGCGGGTTATGAGGTGTTGTCAGATGAAGATGGGCAGGAACGCGTGTTTATTCCTGCACGTCTCAGGGACAACCGCATACTCACGATGCAGGACCCCGGCTACGAGACGCGCCTGAAACAGTCGGGTAGCGAGCAACTTGTGCGCGCGTGGTTAGAGGGCGACTGGGACATCATCGAGGGGGCGTACTTCGATTGCTGGTCGCATGAGAAGCATGTCATCGAGCCGTTCGCGTTCCCTGAGTATTGGAAGCGCTTTCGCAGCATGGACTGGGGTTCGTATCGCCCGTTCAGCGTGGGCTGGTGGGCGATCGCATCCGAGGATTACGCGAGCAATAATGGGCTGATACCTGAGGGCTCTATCATCCGCTACCGCGAGTGGTACGGGTCGCACGATCAGGTGCTCAACCAGGGGCTCAAGCTCACGGCCGAGGAGGTGGCTGAGGGCATTGCGTGGCGCGAGCAGGGCGAGAGCATAGCGTATGGAGTGCTTGACCCGAGTGCGTTTGCGACGGACGGAGGCCCGAGCATTCAGGAGCGCATGTACCGGCACGCTAAGGTGCTGTGGCGCAAGGCGGATAATAAGCGCGTTGCTCAGCATGGGCGCATGGGCGGCTGGGATCAGATGCGCTATCGCATGATTGGGCAGGATGGCCGTCCACTCATCTACACGTTCAACACGTGCAAGGATAGCATCCGCACGATACCTGCGCTCCAGCACGATGACCTGCACCCTGAGGATGTCGACACAGAGGGTGAGGACCACGCTGGAGATGAGTGGCGCTACGCCTGCATGTCACGCCCGATTGCACAGCCTGTACCGAGCGAAGAGGTGAGCATGACGGACATGCGCGATGTCACGATCGAGGACATGTGGCGCGAGCACGAGAGGCGGAACCGTTTGATGGGTGGGGATGAGCGGTATTAGTTCAGCTTCCTCACGCTTCTGCGCAGCGTCCGATCGAGCACGGTTTGTTGCGCTAGCGTGAGCCTGCGGGGTGTGACCTGCGTTATGAAGCGTCCGCAGTAGGCGCAGTAGCCGTTCTCGATGTCCTTCTCGTGGTAGCTGGTCACGCCGCAGGGCTGGAACTCGATGTACATGGCGTCGTCTTTCCTGCGCCTGATTGCGTAGGTAGACGCCTGGTCCTGGGCGCATTTATCCCAGCGCGCTCGGGCTGTGCGTTTCTTCCAGCGTTTCACGCGATCAGCCACGTAGCGAGCTGCGTAGCCGCCCATATGGCTGCGATCCCGGCCACGATCCCAGTGGCGAATGAGATGCACGCGATCGCTATCCACTTCAGCGTGTGCATTAGGAGAGCCAGTTCAGAAGGGTGAAAGCAATCAGCATGACGGCGACCAATGTTGATGCGCCGACAGCTAGGTAGGCCAGGTCTCTCATCAGAACACAGCCAGCTCTGTGACCTGCATGATCAGGTCGCGGACGCGCACAGGCTTAAGGAACACCGGCTCGTCGTTCTTGGTGCGCTCCTCGTCGATGATCTGGCCACGCTCAGCGTTGTGCCCTTCGAGCATGCCCTTGATGTTGATGTCGAAGAAGAGCTCCTGATCGGTGAGGTCGGTGAACTTCTCGCCGCCCTTGTAGATCAGCCGCTTGTCAAGCGGCACACGTTCGTCCGGGTCAATAATGAATACCCGCACGATGCGGGCGGTTACTTCGCTCATGTCGTCGTCCTCTTCGTCTTCCTCGGTGATAGTTCGGGAGCCCTGCACGAACACCAGCGGATTGACTGGCATGTCGGCCTGGATACG
>FUIF01014854.1_pt1 | contig 60320 bp, 79 predicted proteins | sample 1003461 | NCBI WGS metagenome assembly FUIF01 (sample SAMEA80401918, study PRJEB19352) | marine metagenome
ATTGGGTCAATATGTCGATAATAATAAGCAATATCTTGATGAGGAATACAATAAAACATGTCTAAGTTTGTTTATGGATTATTAATTGGGACATTGCTAACAGGACTTGGTATTATACCAACGTCGTTCTTGCAGTCTATTTCAAGTGATGTGAGTGCTGAGTGGAACAGGCATGTTGAGATCGCTCGCAAATTTAATGAGATGAAGGAATCAAAGTGAATGTATTTTATTTGAATGAAGACCCAAAGATTTGTGCGCGAGATCACATTGACAAACATGTCGTGAAAATGGTTATCGAGTATGCGCAACTGATGTCTACTGCACATCGTATGCTTGATGGTGAACAGTACATCGATAAGACGGCAAACGGTAGACGTATCAAACGATGGCGATTACTTGACAGACGCGAGAATCAACTATACAAAGCGTCTCATGTAAATCACCCTGACAATATATGGTTGCGAAAGTCTACAGGTAACTATGAATACCTATGGCAACTGTTTAGTGCATTGTGTGATGAGTATACATATAGGTATGGAAGAGTTCACGAGACCGATCGTAAACTACGTGGTGCCCTTATGTGTGCCCCACAAAACCTATCGAAAGGTGCAATGACTGAACCACCACAAGCAATGCCTGATTACTGTAAGCATTCTGACGTGATTACGGCATACAAGAATTACTATATAAAAGAAAAGAAGAGTTTTTCTAACTGGAAAAAACGTAACATTCCCAGTTGGTTCACTCAAGGATTGGAGAAAGAACTTGCCGTTATATGATTTTGTAGATAACAATACAGGTGAACGGTTCACCAAGATGATGAAGATCTCAGAGAAACCAGAGTATCTCAAAAATAATCCACACGTAGAGTCAATTATCCTCAGTGCGCCTAGACTTGTCTCAGGTTTCAACGGAATCAAAAACGATTCTGGATGGAAAGAGAATATGTCAAGGATTGCTGAGGCACATCCGAATTCTGCACACGCAGAAAAAATAGGTGGTCGATCCTCGACTAAAGCGAAAGTTGCTGGTCTAGCAAAAAAACATGGTTATGGTAAATCGGGGAAATATAATATGGATCTTTAACCAACCAAGAGGTAACACCATATGCATTCCTTTTCTGGAAACGCAGTAGCAGACTTTGAAGAATTTGTCGAAAAACACCAGAGAAAAAAAGAAAGGAAACAACGTAAATTAAAACAGTCGGGATTAAATTTAGAAACCATTGAAGCACTGACACCGACACAACAATCAGTATTTGATTCATATGATGACGGACAAAATCTAGTATTACATGGTTGCGCTGGCACAGGCAAAACATTTTTATCCAGTTATCTAGCAGTAAAAGATATTATCGATCGTGTAGATAATAAAAAGCAACTAATATTAGTTCGCAGTGTTGTTCCTACACGTGACATGGGGTTTCTTCCGGGGAATGCAACCGAAAAAATGAAAGTGTATGAGACACCATACAAAGACCTCTTTCAGAATATGTTTAATCGTGGGGATGCCTACGAAGTTTTAAAAGGCAGAGGTGTAGTTAATTTCACAACAACCTCTTTTGTTCGTGGTCAAACATGGGACAATGCTATTGTAATTATTGATGAAGCGCAGAATCTATCCTTCCAAGAACTACATTCTGTTATCACTCGTGTTGGTGAGAATAGTAGAATAATGATTTGCGGTGATGGGAAACAGGATGATCTGACCTCCGAACGATTCAAACAAGAATCAGGATTAAGTCAGTTTTTAAACGTTCTAAATAATATGAGAAGTTTTGACATTATTAATTTTAAAACCGACGATATCGTTAGATCAGGTTTAGTGAGGGAATACATATTAGCATGCGAATCTTTGAACACAAAAATATACAATTAAACGAACTACAAACGCAAACGATAAATGGGAAGCGACATTATCTTACAGATGAAGGTTACTTCCCATCTATCACTTCTGTTCTCAGTGTACTATCAATAGACGGAATCAAAGCATGGCGAGCAAGAGTCGGAGAGAAAGAAGCAAATAAGATCTCTACTCAGGCAGCACGTCGTGGAACAAACGTCCATCAAATGTGCGAGGATTATATCAACAACGAGTTGACTAAGGATAAGTTCCTTCCGCACGAGATAGAATCATTTCTACCACTACAAAGAGAACTTGACAAGAGTATAGGACTCGTGTACGCACAAGAAGTTCCTCTGTATAGCACATACTTGGGTGTTGCAGGACGAGTCGATTTGATTGCTGAATGGGACGGTCGATTATCTATTATCGACTTCAAGACCTCTCGCAAAGTTAAAAAGAAAGAATGGATCAGCGGATACTTCCAACAGGGTGCTGCATACGCTGTTATGTTCGAGGAGCGTACTGGCATTCCCGTTGATAAAATAGTCATTGCTATGACTGTAGATGGCGAGAACGATGCCTCTGTCTTTGTAGAGAAGCGTGACAACTGGGTATCAACACTACAAGAAACAATTGAGTTATATAAGGATCGGTATGGCATTCCTCGTTCATAATTTACCACCAATAGAAGTATTTGTAAAAAAGAATATCTGTATGATCACCAAAAAGGTTTCGGAGAACTCACTGAAGGAATGTGGATATCCGTAAAGAGTGTAGAAAGCAAAGCACTATACTTTGAAACGATGTTGTTAGAGTATGGTGCACTGTACGACAAACTACCACTCAGTGCCTTTGTATGGACAAGAGACTACGATAAAAGTAATCAACTCCCATTAGATCATTTACAGATATGGGATTGTTTTGATTACGACATTACAGTAGTACAAAAACCAATATTGGGTGAGTGTTCGTTCTTTGGTAAAGATAAGAAAATGCATAGAGGTGAATACGAGTTCACCATTGATACATGTCATAGAGATAAAACTGCATTAAATCAAAACTTCTCTGAGCACGATCCTGAACATAAATCATTCAATATCATTAGACTTCATAATGGTCAGTTTGCTGCACAACCAAACAATCGTGTAGTGTGGAGTGATCAAAGTCTAATCGCATCTAAAGTAAAAACACCTGACTTCAAAGTTTGTACGCAAAACTATTGTGTAGAAAAGAATCCAAAGTGGTCTGTCGGACACACTGATGATTGGAGTTACAGAGATGAAAACGAAGAATAGATTTAATTTTATAGAATTGTTTTTATATGGTTTAGGTGGCATCGCATACCTTGCATTATTAGTTATGTTTGGATTGACCGCATTCGGATTCCTATATTCGTATATTTTTAGATCAATCGGGTCAGTTGTTGCGTAAAAGAGACGCTTTTTAAAAAAAGTTGTTTTTTTACTACGTTTTCATTTTTTCTTCGCTAAATAACCGTGCCTCTCTCAGAGGCATATTATAATTTTAAAAAGGAAATACAATGAAGATACTCGCATCTCTTGCTGCACTCATATTTGGCGCAAGTCTTGCCATCGCTGAAGAAGATCTAAATTGGAATACTTCTCAGCATAACTTCCAATTAAACAGCAACGATTGGTCATTAGAAATCAGAACAGTTCTTGATGACGACTATGATCACATGGAAGTCAGCAAAGTATTAGATAACGGTCTTATTGCCTCGCTTCGATACGCAGAAGACGGAACTTCAACTGAAATTCGTCCTAAGTTGACACAAAAGCTTTTTGCAAACGATACATGGTCTCTAAAGCATAGAATGGAGTATCGTTATTTTGAAGGTGCAGAAACAGATGACTCTTGGAGATACCGAGCAATTATTGGTCTAAAGTCTGGGAATACATGGGTAAAATTAGAACCTCGATGGGAACTTGGTGGTGATAAAAAGAACGACGGTGATATCGACAACGTAAAATGGCAAGCTGGTTATAACTGGTCATTGTCATCTAACGAATCATCATCAGTTGTTTTGACTCCATTTGTTGAGTATCAAACACAAGGTTCAGAAGGTGATTGGAAAAAGGAATCAATGATACTTGGTACGAACTTATCAATTAAGTTCTAATTAAAAGTATTATATTTCTTTTCAAAGGGGACTGATGTCCCCTTTTTTTATAAATAGCCATGAGTGAAGAGAGAGAGTTGTTAATCAACTAATATATTATTTTGACTTGACCCAAGAAGGAGTCGTTATGGACTTTTTGAAATTAGTGGGTGAGGTGGGATTTCCGATTGCAGGCGCAATTGCTGCAGGGTATTTTGTTTTTCTCACAGTAAAATTTATATTGGCAGGTGTGACTGGCGGTGTGAATGGTTTAAAGGGTATCATTCAAGCATTAGATAATCGTGTACAAACAATGAATAATGATCTTGTAAAGATCGATGCTTTACTATCGCATGTATTAGGTGTTCGTCCAAATGTGGACAGACTTGCTGCAAACGAAGGTAAAGAAGACGCGAGGAGAGACTAATGATCTGGACAGGATACAATATATTACAAGCAGGAAAAAACTTTAGAATTGATGGTGATTGGAAAAATGAATCATGGTTGAATGAGGATGGAACTGAAAAGCAACAACCTTTATATAAACCAGGAGATCGTTATGTAGTAGACGAAAACGGATGGTTGAAACATGTGGAACATGTAGGGGATGCCAATGTCAAATGATTTGGTGAGTGCCATCAACCAATATGGATTCCCAATTATTGCAGCAATGGGATTGGGATATTTCGTTTATTATATTTGGACATGGGTTACAAAAGAAATTAAACCAGTGTTAGGTTCAGCACAGAAAACTTTAATTGCTTTGGTAGATCGTATTCGTATGTTAGATAATGATATGATTAGACTGAACACCAAATTGAGTATGGTGCTTGAACAATTAGGTAAAGATGGATCTGTAGATAATAAGAAGGCACAAGAAGTATGTGATATGTTTACTTCTATGAGTCAACAGTTCGATCAAACAAAGGTGAATTATGATAAACCAGAAGATGCTAATAAGAACGATGCTAGTGGGAAGTCTACTGGCAAAAAGTCTCGTAAGTAATGCTGGCGATATATCGCACAAATTTCATAGTCCTGCCTTCACTGGTCAAGGATATAGCACACATGTACTAACGATACATCAACTTGAGAAACAACGTAAAGATGAAATAAAGGATGCTGCTGTATCGAAACAAAAAGAAGAAGAAAGAGCAAAAAAGTCTACTAATATATACAAGTTTCAAAATAACTTAGAGAGTAGAATATACGCACAACTGTCAAAACAAATATCCGACTCATTATTTGGTGAAGCTGCATCAGGAGACGATACAGAATGGGTTGAAAGTAGCACTCCATTTGGAGATAAGGTATCTTGGAGAAGATTAAACGATACCATATATGTAAATGTCACAAATAGTAATGGTGACGTTATTATGGAATCGACTACTCCAGTCGGAGAGTTTGCGTTCTGATGAAAATACTTGCTATTGTGATATCACTTCTTTTGGTTGGGTGCGCATCAACACCCCCTCAAAAATATGAACCTCCCCAATCGGTAAAGACTGATTTGGAAGGGTTCCACGACCTCCCTGAACCAACAGGTGGGAAGGTCGCTGTTGCGGTGTACAGTTTCAAAGATCAGACTGGTCAAAGAAAACCGTCTGATAACTTTTCCAATATCAGTTATGCGGTGACGCAAGGTGCTGAGAGTTGGGTGATAAAGGCATTATCTGAGATAGGTAATGGCAAATGGTTTACGGTGTTAGAACGTGTATCGTTAGATAGTTTGACAAAAGAACGTCAGATTATACGACAAGCAAGATCAAGTGTGGATGATAAAAGAACACTTCCACCAATGTTATTTGCTGGAGTTTTAGTTGAAGGTTCTATAACTGGATACGACTCGAATACACTTACAGGTGGTGCAGCTGCAAGATACTTAGGCATTGGTCCATCAACACAGTATAAGCAAGATATTGTAACTGTGAATATGCGTTTGGTAAGTACACAAACAGGTGAGATATTACTGAACGTAAGCACGAGTAAGACCATTGTGAGTACAGGAGATCATACTACATTATTTCGTTTTGTAGATATGGGAACAAAGGCACTAGAAGTAGAAATAGGAACTACAGAAAATGAACCAGTAAATTATGCTGTAAGAACTGCCATAGAACAGAGCGTTTTAGAAATGGTGAGAGAGGGAGAACGCAAGAAACTTTGGCAATATAAAACACAAAAAGGAGAAGGCACATGAACAAGGCGATAATTGCTTTGTTATTGGGTATCTTTTATACTGGTAATGCTTATGCTGCAGGGGTCTATATTGACCAAGCAGGTTCAAGTTCAACCATTGACATCACACAAACAGGATCTGGTAACGAGGTCACTGGTGACGATGATACTACCACAAAAGCATCAATAGATGGCAGTAGCATGGACATTGATATTGATCAAATCGGAAACAACAACGAGGCAGAGGTTAATCTTAGCACTGCAGGATCGACAACACTAGATGCCGATTTTAATGGAGATAGTAATCAGTTTGACATCATGGTGAATGGTGGCACAGGTGGAACTCATACAGTTAATGTTGACGGTGATGGGAATGATGTTACTATTTGCGGAACGAACAACGGTGGCACAATGTCCACTTCTGGATCTCTCGCAACTGGAACATCTTGTAGCACAGGTATATCTGCCAATGATGTGACAAATACGTTGAACGCCTATGGCGATTATAATATTGTCAATATCGAACAGGGTGCTGGTACTGCTAATAGCACAAATACAATAAACATAGGAACTTCATTATCAGATAGTAATAACAATCTGGTAAACATTGAGCAAGATAATACTGAAACCAACACAGTAACTATGGATATTGAAGGTGCGAGCAATACCGTTAATATTATTCAAGACTAATTTACTGATACTGCTAGGGTTGGTATTTTGTACACCGACTCTAGCAGCAATTGGTAATATCGTTGATCAAGATGGACCAGACGCTGAGTTGAAGCGTCAGGAAAAAGATCTTGTTGCTAAAAAAGGGACAAGTCTTGAGATGAGCGATGTCTTGACTACCACAAAAACCAAACTCAATTTAAAGTTTGATGATGATACTCACGTCGCAATGACGGAGCAAAGTAAACTAATCATCGATGAGTTTGTTTACGATCCTGCAGCAAAGAAGGGCAGTCTCGCAATGAATGTTGCCGCAGGAACTGTGCGTTATGCTTCTGGTAAAATAGCAAAAAACAATCGTAGGAATGTAAGACTTAAAACACCAACTGCTACAATCTCTGTTCGAGGAACTGACTTCAGTATGACGGTTGACGAGATTGGTAGAAGTATGGTTGTTCTATTACCTTCGTGCGATGACTTTGGTTTGATAGAAAATAAAGACGATGAGAACAACTGCCCTGTCGGAGAGATTATGGTATCTACCGACGCAGGACATGTTATTATGAATCAGGCATATCAGGCAACGGTGGTTGCTTCTGCGTATCAAACGCCAACCAAACCAAGAGTGTTAGATGATAAACCATTACTGAACAATCTACTTATCATTGCTCCACCTGAACAGTTTCCAAAGGGGTTCAACGAAGAAGATGAAGAGGAGATAACACAAGTCACATTCTTAGATCAGGACTTGCTAGAGTTTGACGATCTAATGCAAGATTTACTCAACGACGGTGTAGACGATTTAAATGACACTAGCGAGTTAGATCGTAATTATCTAGATGGGGACTTCTTGGTCAATCTACTTGACTTAGCAGTAGATCCTGGTCTTGGTGATGCGCTAAAAGAGTTTGATGGTGTACTGCCAACAATTGGTGAACACCCATGGGTCAATTATTACTATAACGAAGAAGTGATCAATCTATACTCTGAACAACCGCCTCATGTTGCGGAGATACAAACGGAACGAGATACCAACGCAACAGTTATTATAAACCAAGACGATGTAAGAGCGTACATTATAGAGAACGGGGGGGATGATGTTCAGATTAATATTATTCAGTCTCAGTAGTCTATTCTTTTTTTCTGTCGCACAAGCAGAAACAGCGTTCATCTATTATAAAAATAGTGGTACAGTTACGACTAATCAATACACAAATCTAAAGAGCGAACTTGAAGGATTAGGATTTACTGTAACAGGTAGCACAAGTGGTACAGTTAGTTCAACTGATATATCAGGTAAAGATTTAGTTATTGATATTGCTGGTTCATCAAACTGCGGTAGCACTTGCAAAACAAACTACGACAACTATGTTTCTGGTGGTGGCAAATTGCTTGTAGTGGGATCTAACGGAGCAACCAATAGAAATGCTAGTATAGAATCATTGATTGAAAGTAAAATGAGTGTAGGCAGTTTTACTCAAGGTGGAGGTTGCAGTACTTGCTATGTTAATACAGCAGTAGGGGACTATGCAAGTAGCACTTCAAGTGAAAACACACTTCCTGGATCAGACAAATATATGTACAATATGTCAGGTGGCACACCAATGTCAACTAATGGTTCATCAAGTACAATTTCAATATGGTACAAATGGGACTATGGATCTAATGGCGGAAGTGTAGCAGTTACTTTTGGTTATGGTCAATTTTTATCAACTCATACATATGCTAATAATATGGATGCATTTTTAGCAAGGGTGCTCGAAGAAGAAGGATTGTATACATCATCGAGCAGTTCATCACCAACACCATCATATTCTTCTGGTCCAACTTCTGCACAACAAACAAGAATAAACACTGCTATTTCTAATGCTATTACAAGTGGTGAAGGTTCAAAGGTAGATGTTGATATTACAGGAAACGACAATACCATTTACATTGATCAGGCAGGTGAACCAAGTTACTTGATATTAGAGGTAATTGGCAACACAAACACAGTTGATATTGATCAGGACGCAACTGGCACGACTGGTTATGGTCATTATTCAGAGGTGCTTATAGATGGTGATAACAACGATTTAGATTTGCTACAATCAGGTGCTGGCAACAAAGCTGCATTTGTAGATATCGGTGGTGATGATAATATATTAGATATTATACAACGAGACGGTGGCAGTCATTATCTACAACTTGACTTAATAGGTGATGACCATGATGTAGATGTAACACAAGAAGGTTCTGGTGGTCATGCTGCAACGATAGAACTGACAAATAGTGGTGGTGGATGGGACTTCGATTTGACGCAGAGTGGCAGTACCAATAAAACATATAGTCTACCGCATAGTATGAGTGATGGATCTACAACAAGTGGGACTTGCTATAACGTATCTGGTTGCAGTTTGAGTGTAATTCAAAACGACTAAATATATTTGCGAAAGCGTTTTTATTATTAAGGATATTATTATGTTTAAATTGTTATGTGTATTATTCGCAGCAACGTTTAGTCTTCCAACGTATTCACATGAGTTCTTACTTGATCCTGCATTACAAGTAAGGGAAGGACTTGACGAATTAAAGTTTGAACCATCAGATATCAAACAGATCCGTGGAACCGATTTAAAAGAAGCATATTGGGGCATCTACGGAAACTATCCCTCAAAAGTAAAACTTCACAAAAGAAGGATGAAGTTTATTATCAATTGTAATCCTCTTCCAGAAAAAGACGATTTCTTAGATGATGGTCCACAACCACCAAAGGTTTCACTATCAACAGTTGCATTAGGAACTATTGATAATTTTATGATTAAGATTATTCAGATACCACCTGGAGCAGAAGAATGGATTCGGTGGGATGAAGTATCTTTCATAAGTCAAGAACAAATAACTAAAATATGTATAAGGGGTTAATATGAAATATTTAATCGCAGCATTTATTTTTGTATCAACATCAGCTTTTGCAGATGATTCGCCTTACTGTTTGACCAAAGCACATTTAGCGAGAGATATGTCATCGCAACTGATGCAAGGATTAGATCCAAGTAAAATCAATTTCGCATTTCCTAATGTCAGGAATGAAGAGGAAGCAAGGCAAGCAAAACAGTTTGCAGATGAGATTATGGCAGAGGTTATGGAATTGATGAAGACTGAAGATGACTCAAGAAAAATTTATGAAATTGTGAAAGAAAGATGTAATGAATCAATCAGTGACGCTATCTAATGAGAAACAAATTCAATTCATACTTGGTCCATGTCAAATAGAAAGTCGTGAACATGCTTTGTTCATGGCGCATTCTATAGATGATATATGTAATGAAGTAGGAGTAAAATTCGTTTTTAAAGCAAGTTTTGATAAAGCGAATAGAACTAGCATAAAAGGTAAACGTGGTGTCGGTCTAAAAGATGGTGCAGATATTCTGTACTCTATAAAAGAGGGATATGGAATACCTGTACTGACTGACATACACGAACCATGGCAAGCAAAAGATCTAGCAGAATCGGTAAACATACTTCAAATCCCTGCACTACTGGCAAGACAAACAGACTTATTAATTGCTGCAGGTGAAACTGGACTCACTGTAAATGTAAAGAAGGGTCAGTTTATGTCTCCCTTTGATATGAAGCATGTTGTCGATAAGATAAAATCTACAGGCAACGATAAGATTTGGTTGACAGAGCGTGGCACATTCTTTGGTTATAATAATCTAGTCAACGATATGCGCAGTTTAGTTCAAATGCGCGAAACAGATTGTCCTGTAATCTTTGATGCAACGCATAGTGTCCAATCACCAAGCGGTCAGGGTGATAGTAGTGGTGGTGACAGAACTATGGTTCCTCACTTAGCACGTGCAGCAACTGCGATAGGAATAGCAGGTATGTTTATGGAAGTTCATGACGATCCTGATAATGCAGCAAGCGATGGACCAAACTCAGTGAGATTATCAGATCTCAAAGATATATTGAAATCAATCTTAGCAGTAGACAAGGCAGTCAAATGAAAAAACTATTATCACCATATTGGGCACTGATAACTCTTGCGTTGCTGACGTTTGTGTTTCTACAAAAACCAAACTTCACAGAAAGTATAAAACTCAACTACTTTGATTCGTTGATTACTTCTCGTGATGCAGTAGAAAATAATATCTACACCGCAAACATTGACGAACTGGCATTAGAGAAATATGGTCAGTATCCGTTTCCGCGTGATGTGTATGCTTCTATCATTGAAGAACTGTATAACAGTGGTGCTGGTTTAGTTATATGGAATATTATGATGCCTGAGGCAGATCGATTTGGTGGTGACGATCAGTTATCTGTAACCATGATGGAATATCCTGTTATCTTAGCAAGTCGTCCAAGTGATAAAAATAAAAACGAACCAGTGAATCCAGGTGCAGTAATCATCAACGACAACTATCTTGATACATTATTGCCTTATGCTGGAATTATTGCTAATGTTCCTATCTTAGAAAACTCTGCAATTGGTGCTGGCATCGTGTCAACAGAACCAGAAATAGATGGCGTGAATCGTAGATTACCTACAGTTGCCGTGGTGGACGGTGTACTGTATCCAAGTTTAGCATTAGAAACTTTGCGTGTAATCGCAGGCGATCCTAGTTTTCAAATCAAACTATCTCCACTTGGTATTGATAAGATGCGCGTTCCTCAGTTTGGACCAATCACTACAGATGCTGAAGGTAGAGTTTGGATAGATTGGGCACAACGAAGTAAGTCATTTTCTGTAGCAGATATGCCTGAAGATATCGGTGGCGCAGTGGTCATTGTCGATGTGACTGCTGCAGGTATTGCTAATCCAGTTCCTACACCAATGGGTGCGATGTTCCCTGCCGAGATACAGGCATCTATGTTAGGGACTATGTTCAATCAGACTAACATCGAACGTCCCTATTGGGCGGAGAATATAGAGGTTCTAGGACTGTTTCTAGCGTCTCTCCTGATCATTATCGCGTCAAGGTGGATATGGGTAGGTTTAGGTCTAACGGTGCTCTTAGGAGCGTCTCTCGTCCCTCTGAGCATGTATTTTTTCAGTAAAAACCTCTTTCTATTGGATGCTACTGCACCAACCATCACTATAATACTTGTTGCACTGCACACCTACGGTATCAAGTTTGTGCGTGAATATCTAGAGAAACAAGCAATCAAAAAGCAATTCGCTGGATACTGCTCACCAGAGGTGGTAAAACTATTACAAGAGAATCCATCATTAGTTCAAGATGGTATCAAGAAAGACATTACTATTTGTTTCAGTGATCTGCGAGGTTTCACGAATTTAGGTGAAAAATATGGTGATGATGTAAAGGGTTTGACTGAAGTGATGAATGGTTATATGGATGCGATTACACAACCAGTGCTCGATGCAAACGGTATGGTAATTAAATATATTGGTGATGCGTCAATGCATATACATAATGCACCGATGGATGACCCCAATCACGCACACAACGCAGTTCAAACAGGACTAAATATGCTTTCTGCGGTTGATAAATACAATGAGTTTTTAGAAACCAAAGGAATACCTGAAGTCGGCATGGGTGCTGGCATAAATTCAGGATTCGGATTCATTGGTGAGATGGGTTCAACTTCTCGCCATGCTTATGATGTATTGGGTGATGCTGTAAGTACAACTGCAAGACTTGAGAGTCAGTGTAAAAATTATGGTGTGTTATTGATTGTTGGTCCAGAGACTTATACTAGAACTAAAGACGATTTCTTTTATTTGAAACTTGATGATTTAGCGGTAAAGGGTAAGTCGTATGGTCTAGATATCTATACGGTGCTGCGAGGAAAGAAGGGTGATACATTCTCTTGGGGCAATCACTATATGGTAGATTGGACTGCTGATAAAGAACTGCACGATCAAATGCATAATCTTTATAAATTAAAGAGTTTCCAAGTAGCCATTAGTTTATGCAATAAATTAAAAGGTTCGTTTGATGGACAAATGGATTCTTATTATGATATGTGGATTGAACGATGCGAGTTTATGAAAACGCAAAAACTTCCAAAGGATTGGAATGGAGTTTTTGTTGCCACGACAAAGTAGATAAGCTTTGGTAGTTGTGCTTTTGCATAAACAACTATTATTTTTCAATAACAAAAGGAGACTAACATGTCTTTAGATTGGAACTTAGCAGCTCATGTTGCTGTTGTCACTATCGTAGTAAGTTGGGTGGGAACTGCAACAGGTTGGTGGTAAACCACAAACCACGTTAAATATATGAATCGCAGGTTTAGGTGGGTTCCTTAAAAACCCACCATCTTCATTATGATAATAATAAAAATATATAATAGGGGATAGCATTATGGATTTCGTAATAGAACAACTGACCACTTGGTGGCAGTTCACTGTTGTAGGTATCTTGATTGTAATTGGTTGGATTGCTAATATGTTTGGCGTCGATCAAAAGTATCAAACACTCATTGGGTTCTCATACAAGGATATGCCCTCAATGAAACCAATAAAGATAGCAACTTCTGGTAAAGGTTTTTGGGGTGCTATTTGGTTGTGGTTGACAGGTTCAAGAAAATGGGAAATAGACAAAGACTTTCACTACTCAATCAATGGTGAAAATTACATCATACCAAAAGGTTTTGAATTTGATGGTGCTAGTGTTCCTAAGTTTCTAGCATCGTGGTTATCTCCTACTGGTGTTCTACTGATGGGTGGTTTAATACATGACTATGCATACAAGTATGAGACGCTTCTCAAGAAAAACAAAAAAGACACCATGGGTAAGCTTACTCAAAAAGGTGCAGATATCATATTCCGTGATATCAACATCGAACAGAATGGATTTCACCTACTAAACTATCTCGCATATTGGGCATTACGCATCGGTGGTTTCATGGCATGGAACGGTCATCGAAAACGTAATAATAAAATTGGGAGTGAATAAATAGCGGTGGAGGTATAGTATGTCAAAGATTTTATTTTTAATATTGTTTATTCCAACACTAGTATTTTCAGCAGAACAGCACCAGATGAACGAAAATGATCTGGCACTGGATATCAGCAACGCAGACACAGTACAAAATGGTCGAGAGTGGTATGACAGACGATGTTCTTTCTGTCACGGTGGTCAAGGCAAAGGTGGTAAAGGACCTTGCCTAACGTGCGGTAAATTCACATACAGTGCAAATACCAATATGGCAATCTTCACAACTATCAGTGTTGGTATTACCAATAAAAGTTTAGGTGGCACAATGGGTGCGTTTGGTACAACTATTGACGGAATGGATATTGTTGCTATTGTAACTTATTTGCGTAACGAAGAAAGACGCAGAATTGAGTCTGGTGAGATTAAAGATCCATATGTTGTACAAGAGCAAATGGTCTTTCCAGAGTAGATGTCAAGGGAAATTAAATATGTATGAATATAAATGTAAAATAAGAAGAGTGGTTGATGGCGATACAGTTGATGTGGACATTGATTTAGGATTTGGTATTGTATTAGCTAATGAACGTGTAAGAGTTATGGGTATTGATACACCTGAGTCACGCACACGTGATAAAGTAGAAAAGAAGTTTGGTCTTGCTGCAAAAGAAAAACTTAAAAGTCTATTAGGTAAAACCTCTATATTGAAAACACAAATCAATAAGAATGGTGAAGATATGAAAGGCAAGTTCGGTAGAATACTTGGCGACTTTGCTGTTGAATATAAAGGACAAGAAGGATGCCTTATCACTGATATTATGATTGATGAGGGGTTTTGTGTTCCTTACTTCGGAGGATCCAAAGAGTCATTACATGAAATGCATATGGAAAACAGAGAAAGACTTATCAAAGACGGTATTGTTGTTCTATAAAAAAAGGGAGACTCGAAAGTCTCCCTGAAAGTAAAGCAGAAGAGGACATCACTCCTCTGCTAATTTTTCAAAGAAGGATAGACTTTCGTCATCCTCTTCTCCAAAAGATACTTCATCACTTACTTTAGGTGCTGGCGCACTTTTAGGTGCAGGTGCAGCAGCAACTGGTGCAGGATCATAATCTTCTGCTTTAGTAGATGGTGCATTTAAACCAAGCACACGATCCAACTTTGCTTTGAGTTCCGTATAAGACTTGAAGTTTTTTGGATCTAAGAACTCTTGTAGAGAATGCTGTTGATTGTATACCTTCTCTAACTCGTCATCATCCCCAGCCATTAATGGCGAAGCGGAATCAAACTCAGACTTATCATAGTTCCGATATCCTTCAACCTTACGAATCTTCAATTTGAAATCAGCACCTTCCCAGAAGTCAAATGGGTTTACTGGTGTCTCATCCTCAAACTCAGGATTCATTGTTTCGTTGATTTTATCCCAAATCTTTTTACCAAAGGAGTATAAGAATACCTTACCTTCGTTAGCAGGATTACCGGGATCTTTTACAACATAGATGTTAGCATGGTACTTCAAGCGACGTTTCTGTTTCCTTGCTTGTTCTTTACCAGCTTCGGTTCCGTTGTTCCATAGTGTAGAGTTGAACTCGCCAACTGGATCCTTTTCACCGATAGTTGTAAGAGAGTTTTCAATATACCAACCACCTGTTCCTTGGAATCCGTGATCAAAGACACGTACCCATGGAACATCCTCATTAGCAGGTGCAGGCAGAAAACGAATTACAGCAAAACCGTTTCCTGACTTATCAACCTCTGGTTTCCAGAAGCGATCATCACCACCACGTTTTTGTTGCTGAGCACCAGCAGAGAGTTTGTTGGATTCTTGAACTAGATGTGACAAAGAACTGCCACGTGACTTCTTTAGACTTGCAAAAGACATATGTTTACCTCGTATTAGCGTTGTATGTTTATCGTATCCACAGTATTACATAATATAAAATCAGGCAAAGGAATCGAGAACTATCCTCCGATATTTTGCCTTGTCAATCTGTATCGCTTGGTGGAAAAATGGGCGATACTTATTCATTAGAAACAATAGATCATTCATCATTCTATCATCATACTTTAACCATAATTTAGAATAACCAACCAAATCATCAAGAATGATCAATGTTTCCAAAGAAACTTTTCTTCTAAGATACAGACGATATAACAATGGATGTCTACCGTCTTGCATCTTCAAAGATGAATCAAGAGATACATCTTGATCCACAATACCTATTATATCCTCTTTAAAGGTATAAGTCAAGGAATCTATTTTCTTTTTCCACTTCTTCATATGTATCAGGTTCTCACCTGACATTAGATTCCCAATCCAATGCTCAGTTCCAGAAGTATAGTTTGCTAAAAGGAACTGAACGAATTCTTCTTTCTTAAACTTGCGTGATGCTTTCTCAAAAAAGTATCGATCTTTTCTACTGAGAAAGGCAGACTCACTTACTCGGACTTTACCATTATATTTGAAATAATCATAGGTCTTCCGAGTAAAATGTTGATTCAACGCAAGATATACTTTGTATGTATCGAACGCATTCATAATCATCATATGGGAAGTTTAGCACCTTCCTTTTTGATCATTCTTAATTCTTGACACTCCACTGTCATCTTTTGTTTGATCAGTGGTGATATCAACTTTGCTGCAGTTTCCACTTCCATTTGATTCTTTTCGCACCAATGTAGCACTGCATCGAGATATGTCAGTTTATGATCTCTTACCAGTTCTTCTACGATAATGGAGAACTTTTCTTTCGTCATTACATCGATCATTCGGAATCCCTTATTGGTTTAGATTAGACTCTATTATAAAGGATTTACACCAAAAAGTAAAGCTTTTTATGTAGCGAATGACTTTCCACAACCACAGGTCGCTGTTGCGTTTGGATTCTTTATAGTAAACTGAGCATTGAGACCATCGTCCTGATAGTCTACTGTGCATCCTTGAAGATACTGCATACTCATAGAGTCTATAATAAGGTTATCGACTTCGAAATCATCTTCCTCTGCCTTCTCCTCAAACGTAAATCCATAATTGTAACCAGAACAACCACCACCTGTAATGAATAGTCTAACTTTCATTGTGGTTAGAGATTGCTCTAATGCAATATCAGAGATTTTCTTTTTTGCTGCTTCTGTAAGTTCTATTTCCATGGTTGCACCATATCTGTTCTTACACCTGAATGATGAGTATTGCGAGCATTTGGATTCACATACATACTACTTGAATTGGTTTGATTTACTGATTGATCCATCATAACAGTCGGAGAAGCATTCACATTCACTTGACTTTTTGCCATTTCTTGTCCCATAGATGCTCCTAGAACTGACGCACCAGCCCTACCACCTGACGTAGTACCACCACCAGAAGGCAATAGATTCGCACTGCCTTGACTTGCTGCACCAAGATTGAAGTATTCTGTCCCTCTAGTTCCGAACCCATCTGCCTCATTCATTTTATCATCTATGATAGATTGAGCACCCAACAAATGTGAGGCAGCTAAGTATCCAGCAACTGTTCCGCTATCACTATCTTTGCTGATAACGCCTGCGTCCATCAATGTTGATTTATTTCTCATGGTGTATCTTTTGAACGCTCTATCTTGAATTCCAGGGGAATTTAAAAACTGTCGATGCCCACTGACACCCACCCAGTTTGAGTCTTTTTTCCATGCATCTGCGCCATCTCTGTCATAACTTCCTGCTCTGAGCATACCTGCATCTTCTAATGCTGCAGAACCCATTTGATATTTACCAAGATATAATTTACCAGAACCACCGATTGCTTTATACCCCCCACTCCCAGCACTTTCTTTTTCGGCAACTTTAGACATGTATGATTGGAAATTAAAATCAGTTCTTCCACCTCCAACTAATCTTTCTTGATTAGGGTCTCCTGAAACGTCAGCACTTCCACTTTCTAGTTTTCGTATTTCTTTGTCTATTTGCTGCAACCTCATCATCGAGCTTTGTCCGCCCATTCCAGATAAAATCCTTTGTTCCTCTTTAAGTTCCTGTAATCTGTCTACGGGACTGATAGACTCACCTCTTCTTTTGAGTTCTGCCCTCATTTCTTTAAGAGTACCGCCATTTAGCTTGCCTGATGATATTTGTGTCATCAGGTCTTGGCTACTCATTTTCGCAATATTTTCTTTACTTACTTTATGTCCACCAATAAGTTGCTCATCTAATATCCCCTGTTCTCTTAAAGTTCCTACTGGGTCAAGGAACAATTTTGCTGCATCTTGAAATAATTGTTCTTTTTTAAGGTAAATGTTTTCGAGTCTTTCAAATTCTGCTACAGCAGTTTTATTACCTGCTTTAATTTGTTTTTCAAATGTTTCAAAATACTTATTTGCATCTACACGAGCAGATTGAGCATCTTCTTCTAACTTCTGAATTTTGCCGTACTGTTCTCTTTTCTTATCGAGATTGTCATATTCTGATTTTATTTCTCGCTTTTTTTGTTCAAATTCCTCATCAGATAAATTTTTCTTATCTTCAATTAATGCTGCCATTCTTGTATTGTTCAATTCTCTAAGATTTGCGAGTTCTTGATCACCTTCAAGGAAAGGTTTTCGGAAATCTTCATCATCAAAAATCTTACCAATAGTTTCGCCAACCCAGTTTCCTAATGATAATCCTAACCAAACTCCACCTGGACCGAAAACAAGACCAACTGCTCCACCAATAGCACCACCAATTACTCCACCTAGATCTTCTTTTTTTATTCTTGTTCCAACGTCTTGATCTAAACCTGCTGAAGCAATATCCCATCCATCTTTCGCATTTACTGCAATAGATTCGATAAAGGTTGCAAATCCAAAAGTTTTAGATACAATTTTTCCACTTGTTGTTGACTCTAACCATTTTGAGACGCCACCTGCTTTGTCTGTTTCTGAAGCTACTTTTAACACAGCTCCAAGTTTACCTGCTCTCGCAGCGTCGTCTATTTTAGAACCCAACTTCAAAGTATCGTCTGCTACTTGCTGTCCTGATATCTTTACTTTGTCTGCGGTTTTCTTTGTTTTGTTAGCAAAATCATCTGCTGCTTCATCTAGTTTTGTGCCACTACCTTTTACCTTTTTTGCTGCATCATCAACCTTTTTGCTTCCAGCTTCAATATTTGTACCTGATTTAGTAAATTTGGCATTTACCTTTTCTAGCAACTTGACTAATGATTTATTGATGCCACCAAATGTTGTGGCAATTGCGCCAAGACCCAAACCAGCAATAATTGGTAAAGCAAATCCCCCACCATCACCGCTGCCAGTGCCCGATTTCATTGCTGATGCACCCTTTGCATCCATTTTTCTACGAGCTCGTGCTGACTCTCTTCTATCTTCTTTCCCTAAATTGTAAAACTCTCTATGTAGTTCGTAGGTTTCATCTAACCAATTTTCAATTTGTCCTAAAATTTTAGTTTGGTCATTTAGTTGTGCAGCAACAGTATCGATGCGACCGATCATTGTTGATTGGTTTTGTAAAGATGTTTTTTGATTAGCAACAACTTCTTGATTTATAAATGGTAATGCCATTGTATCCTACCTTATTGGTTTCTTGATTGGAATGGCGGAATATCTGCAGCAAATATACCACGATCAAGTTCTTCCACATCTTTTTTCTGATCAATATCATCCAGTTCTGGATAATCTGCCTTTGTAAATATTTCTGTTTCTTGAAATGTCATCTGTATATCAATAGAAACTGGAGCACCGACATCTTCGAAAAAGATAGGCATATTCTCACCGTTGTAGTTTACGGTTAAATCAGTAAGAACAGAGTTCTTAATAGTAAACAACCAGTCTTTTCTATTTGATGAAAATTCTATCTCAAAACTATCTGGATATTTGAACGCTAAATTTCCAGCATAAAACTCTGGATGCATGTGATATTTTAAAGTTCTTATTATATCTCTGATAGTGTTTGATTCTTGTTGATTCCTAGCGATAAACTTATACTGAAATCCAAATGTACGCAACCCAACAGACTTAAATAAGACTGCCATATGTGGATTAAGTGCTACTCCTGCTCCTAGACCTGCTCCTTGTACAAAAGAATTGACACTAACAGCACCAGCAACTGCAGTACCCAATGATCCAAGTTTACCTGCTATGAGTGTTGCTATACCACCAAGTCCTATTGCAGCAAGTTGCTGATTGTCTGTTAATACTTTTTCAGCATCACCATCAAAAACATTTTCAGATCCAAATGCGTCTCGTACTCCTGCCAAACCTGAACTGACAACATTTTGGAGATCATTTTGTACACCTTGCAAATTTAATCTACCTGCTGCTGCAGCAGAAAAAGCACCAATACCACCTGCTTCGTATTCAACTTTTGAATTTACTGCTAATTGCGCTGGGATTGGTAACACATAATTTCTTCCAGTCGTCTTTTTAGTTTTTGTTCTAACGTCATCTCTCGATTTTTCCATCACCTTCAAAATCATATAGTTTTTATCTTGGATTTCTGGCGGGAAAATAAAGTTCTTTTTTCCGTTCCTTTCTCTAGCAGCAATCTTGTTAGCAGCAGACATCTATCATACCTTTGTAATAAATAGGTTTTTGTGTCAACTATTTATACAGATTGTATGAAATACCATCAAGGAAGATTTAAACCAAAGTTTCCTGAAAAATACAAGGGAGATCCTACCAATATTATATATCGCAGTTCTTGGGAACTAAATGTGTGTTCATATTTTGATAAGAACCCAGATATAATATGGTGGGGCAGTGAAGAGTTTGCCATACCCTATCGATCACCAATGGACGGTAAGGTTCATCGATACTTTCCAGACTTTATTGTGAAGACTAGCAAAGGTGATACTGTTGTATTTGAAGTAAAACCTGCTGCACAGTCAAGACCACCAGAGAAAAAGAGTCGTGTTACAAAGAAATATATCAAAGAAGTGACCACTTGGGGTGTTAATCAAGCAAAATGGGAAGCAGCAGTTCGATATTGTCAAGATAGAAACTGGAAATTTCAAGTGATAACTGAGGATCATTTGTTTGGCAAGAAGACTAAATAGTATCATGGCAACCTTATTCGATGATATACTAACAAGAGGACTCCGCGCTGGGCAAACGCCTGCGAAAAGTCAGGCTGCGCGTAATTGGTTTAGACGTGTTGCTAAAAGAACATCTGGTGTGAATCCAGATAAGATATTAGCAAATGCAGAAGATAAAGATTTCAGAGCAACTCCTGTAGTCGGTAGAATGTATAACTTTTTCTACGACCCAAAGGGCAAAAAGACATTACCCTATTATGACAAGTTTCCTTTGATCTTTATGGTTGGACCAGCATCAGGTGGATTTTATGGATTAAACTTACATTATCTACCACCAGTGTTGAGAGCGAGACTAATGGATTCATTGTATGGTATCGTATCAAATGAAAAATATGACAGGACAACAACACTTAGGTTGTCATATGAAGTATTACAAGGTGCATCAAAGTATAGATTATTTAAACCCACATTCAAACATTATCTTGCTTCAAATGTTAGGTCTAGATTTTATCATGTCGCAGCAACACAATGGGATATCGCTTTGATGTTACCGACGCAGAGATTTGAAGGCGCAAGCACACAAAAGGTCTATAGAGACTCAAGAAGGAAAATCTAATGGCATTTAACGTAAACGATTTTAAGGGATCACTCTCCACTGGTGTTGCTAAGACTTCTCACTTTGAGGTTTCTTTTACACCGCCATCAGGAATAGGCATAGACTTTGATATATCAAGGCAATTGACGTATAGAGCAGACAGTGTAGAAATTCCTGGAAGAACTGCACTTACCATTGAGCATAGATTTGCTGAGAATGGTCCACTGAGTAAAATACCATATACACAGGTGTTTGGTGATGTGACGATTACGTTTATTCTAAGCGATGGGCTTGGTGAAAAACTGTTCTTTGAATCTTGGATGGCAAGTATGATGGACACTACGCCACAAGGCGCAGGTCAATCATTCAACGTAAAGTATTTTGAGAATTATAAATCAGATTTAGATATAAGACAGTTTGATTCTAATGGAAGATTAAGAAACACCATAAAACTTATAGACTCATATCCTATTATTATGAATGGTATTCAAATGGGATGGGGCGACGATTCGATCGCCAAACTTTCTTTACAGTTTGCATTAAGGTATTATGAGATAATCCCAAATGAAGAGCAAGTTGCTGAAACCAAAGAGACCGTGATTCAACCAAACATTACAAGTAAACCTATATCGATTGGAATAGATCAAAGAGAAGCATCAACCCCTAGTCCATCAAATAGAGTATTTACAGGATTAGCATCTGGGCAATAAACAAACAATTTAATTATGGAGATTGAGAATGTTACCTACATTATCTATACCTGAGTTCAAAACTAAGTTACCATCTACAGGAAAGACTATAAAGTTTAGACCGTTTTTGGTTAAAGAAGAAAAAGTTCTTTTGATTGCTTTGCAAGATGGAGAAAAACAAAGTATTATTGAATCAGTTGTGTCATTACTGAAGAACTGCGTGCTGAGTAAGGTTGATATTGATAAACTACCAACGTTTGATATTGAGTGGTTGTTTATGCAAATACGAGCGAAGTCGGTTGGTGAGGAAATAGAAATGACACTCGGACACAACTCAAACAAAGAGTGTAAAGCAAGAACGAAATATATTTTTAAGATCGAAGATTTAACCATCAATGGTAGTGTAAGTGATGGTAAAATAGAATTAGCAGATGGGGTCGGTATTAAGTTGAAATACCCTACTTATAGTGACGATAAGATGATGGAGCGTAATGCTGAAAACTTATTTGTTATGGTAAAAGAAAATGTTGAATATGTTTATGACTCAGAAAGCATTTATGATGAGTTTACTGAAGAAGAAATGGATAATTGGTTAGAGCATTTGAACCAACAACAGTTTGAAAAGATATTAGCATTCTTTACTGATGGTCCATCATTAAGTCATTTAATTGAATGGGAATGTGAAGAATGTAAAGAAAAAGATTATGCATTGGTGGAGGGTCTAAAAGATTTTTTTATGTTGGTCTGATGCATGAAAATTTAATTAATATGTATCAGATGAACTTTGCTTTAGTGCACCACCATAAGTATTCCTTAACAGAACTAGAGAATATGATACCATTTGAGCGAGATGTGTATGTTGGTTTGTTAAAAAATTATTTAGAAGAAATGGAACAAGCATCAAGGTCACAAAGATAAAACTTAGGAATAACAATGTCAAACTATTTTTCTTATTTTCCAACAACGCAACACGATCTGACAAATATTGGTCAGAAGGTTGAACTGACGAATATTATTCGCAGATTTAAGATAAAGAATTCTTTGTTGGTGGATACTCGTGTCTATGAAGACTACGATATACAAGCAGGTGAAAGACCAGATACTGTAGCGGATAAGTTCTATAACGATCCGAACTACGCATGGTTGATTCTTTTATTTAATGAGATTGATGACCCTGTGTTTGGTTGGCCACTATTTAATAATGACTTTGATAACTTTATCATTGGAAAGTATGGCAGCATAGCAAGTGCTCAAGGAACTGTTCATGAGTATCGAAAAGTATTAAATGCAAAGTCTGTAAAATTTGACGGAAGGATAGTAGAAAAAAGAACAGTGACGATTGATTTAACAACGTATAATACATTGGGTGAATCTTTGCGCGAGTCGATATCGCAATATGATTACGAAGAAGAAGTCAACGAAAAGAAAAGGCAGATAAAAATATTGCACGAAAGATATCTGACCAATGTATCAAAACAAGTAAAAGGCATTCTAAAAGATGGCATTTGAAGGTTACAAGGTTGATGGTGATGTTGAGGTTGAATCCGCAACGCTGATACTTGGGAATCTTCAGGTTGTCGATATCTCACAACTAGCAACTGAGGTTAATATCTATCAAAATTTATTCAATCATTATATTGAAGCAAGTTTTGTAATGGATGATAGTTTCAATTTGTTTGCTAATGGATACACAGGAAATGAAGTTATCGAGATATCTTTTCGCAATGCAGTTGGTCCAGGTGTTACGCCAGAGCCTGAGTTTGTTCGTCATATCTTTCATATATACGAAATATCAGATAAAAAGAGAATATCTGAATTTAGAGAAGTATACAATATAAATTGTGTCAGTCCAGAAATGTATCAAACGACGCCACGTAAGATAAGCAGATCTTATGGACCATCAACCATTTCTGATATGGTGAAAAAGATAAGTGATGAATATCTTTATAACGAAGGCGCAAAAGATTATTACAATAATCTATCAAAGGTATTCGGATACAATAAACGTAAAGACTTGACACTAGACGATACAAGTGGTCAACAACAGTTGGTTATTCCAAGTATGCCAGTAGATGATGCTATTGACTTCCTATCAAATGAAGCGGATTCACCTGATCATCTTCCGTTCTACACATTTTACGAAGATGCTAATGGTTTTAAGTTTAAAAATGTATCAAATTTAGTGGATCAACCTGTCACGGAAACATATCATCATCTTCCGATGCGCAATACTATTCCAAATAATAATATCGAAGAATTAGAAGAAGAACTTGGACAAAATCTAGACGACACTTTTAAGATTATATCGTACAACGTGGTTCAACAAAGCAACATATTAAAGAACGCAAACTACGGAATGTACAAATCAAAGACGTTAAATCTAGATATTCATAGACGTTCTACTAAAGAAGTCATTTACGATTATGATACCTTTGGTGATAAGTTTAAACAAATAGAAAATAAAGTGTTGGGTGGTTCAGACGGTGAACCTGTATTTGCTCTTACAACCACGCGATTTAGTCACGATAGTGATAGCACTTTGGTTGCTGAAAATCATATACCCAAAAGAATAAACACCACCAAAGCAATTACTGATAGTTACAAACGATCGATATTTAATGTTATAATGGAAGTAACTGTTGCAGGTAACGACAAAATAAATGTTGGTCAGATAATAGAATTAATGTTTTATCGTACAATTGACGACACAGTAAGTTTTGACGAGTACGATAAATATCTTAGTGGAAAGTATTTAATCACCAAAGCGCGACATAAATTGAGTGGCGCGAAAACAGGTGTTGATTATGTAACTGTAATAGAATGTACCAGAGATGGTATAAAAGAAGACTAAAGGAGAAAGAAATGCCATTACCAGATTCAAAAAGAGCAAAACAAATGCTTGCAGAAATCGTAACTAACGAAGCACCAAAACCAAAGCGAACACGCAGAACTGCTACGGTAACAGAGTCTACCATTAAACCTGCATTTTTGCAAGAGGTTGTAGAACCAGAAAATCAAATCCCAGAGGATGACGCTGAGTAAATATGCGCGAGTTTATTGGTAGAAAAGGTTTCACGTGGTTTGTTGGAGTTATAGAGGACAGAAATGATCCTGTAAAACTTGGACGATTGCGTGTGCGATGCTTTGGTTGGCATACTGAAGACAAGGGACAGATTCCAACGGATAAACTTCCTTGGGCAATGCCGATGAATAGTATCAACTCAGCACAAACTAATAACATCGGAACATCACCGACAGGATTAGTTGAGGGTGCTTGGGTTATAGGATTCTTTTTAGATGGTGATCGTGCGCAAGAACCTGTTGTTATGGGAACACTTGCAACTATTCCTTCCGAGTTAGCAAATATTCAGGAAGGATTCTACGATCCCAACGGAAAGTATCCAGAGGTAATTGACGAACCTGACGTGAACCGTCTATCAAGAAACGACAGCGATAAACCCCATGATGTACTTGCCAGTAAAGAAATCGGGAGAACAACGAATGTCACCATGGCAAATGGTGGTGTTTGGAGTGAACCTACTTCAGCATACAACGCAACGTATCCTTACAATCATGTAAAAGAAACTGAGTCGGGTCATATCAAAGAGTTTGATGATACTGCAGACAACGAACGAATACACGAGTATCACAAAAGTGGTACATTCTATGAGGTTCAACCTGATGGAACTAAAGTAACACGTGTAGTTGGAGAAAACTATATGATTGTTGCTAAAGGCAACGATGTAAATATAAAAGGTAACTGCAATCTAACGATTGATCAGAACTGCACTACTTACATCAAAGGTGATTGGGATATACTTGTCGGTGGAAATAAAAGAGAAACTGTTCAAGGAACGGTGACTGAAGAATATGCAAAGACACAGAACACTACTGCTGGTGGCGATATTACCATTGTCGGTGGACCAAATATTAATCTAAACCCATAAACAATTATGCCAGCAATTACAAGAGTCGGATTAGACAGTCATATAGGACACGCAAGTCCTACTCCTAATCCATTTCATAAGACAACATATGCTACTGGTTCACCTAATGTATTTGTAAATGGTGCTGCTGCAGTTCGTATTGGAGATTTAACTTCTTGCGGTGACCCTGCAGTGGGAGGTAGTTCTACAGTGTTTATAAACGGTATTGGTGTACATAGACAGGGTGATGCAACAGGGGGACACCAAAGTTGGGTTCCTAATGCATCTGCTTCAGGATCACCTAATACTTTTGCTGGTGGATAGTATAAATAGATTAAACTAACTGTTCTCTATTTTAAAGGGGACATCCTTATTATAACGTAAACGCGAATTGATGTCAAGGATTTTTTTATGAATACTCATGATTCTATAGTAAATTTATTTGAAACGTATACTTTTGAAAGCGAGAAGTTTGCTAGTGGTAACAAATCAGCTGGAACACGTGCTCGAAAGGCACTTGCTGAGATAGCAAAACTTTGTAAAGAACGTAGAGCAGAGATACAAAATTTAAAAAACGGATAGGTAAATGGCAGAACCAAAGTCAGCTTTCTTCAGCGATATTGCACTGGGATTTAACGCACATCCAGTAACAGGGAATTTGCAGCGTAAAACTGACGATGAAGCAATCAAACAGTCAGTAAAGTCTTTGGTTCTTACTAATTTCTACGAACGACCATTCAAACCTGATATCGGTTGTTCTATTCGTTATATGTTGTTCGAGTTATTTACTCCAGCAACCAAGCAGATTATGGAAAACGCAATTGGCGAGGTCATAGAAAACTATGAACCACGTGTAAACTTACAAACAGTAAATATAAAAGAAGATCAAGATCGCAATCGTTTAGAAGCGACCATTATCTTCCGAATTAAGAATAGACCAAACGAACCGATTAATTTAAGCATTATTCTAGAAAGAGTAAGGTAATGGCTACCGCAAATACATATCTGAAGGTAACTGAAGTAGATTTCGACGATATACGAACAAATCTTAAAAGTTATCTAAGCACACAAGATCAATTCCAAGACTACAACTTTGAGGGTTCCGCACTAGCAACCCTCTTAGATGTTCTTGCATACAATACTCATTATAATGCATTCTATTTGAATATGCTTGCGAATGAGATGTTCTTGGATACTGCTCAACAAAGAGACTCAGTTGTATCGCGTGCTAAAGAACTTGGGTATCTACCTTCATCTGCGATTGGTTCTCAGGCAAATGTTAGTCTTACATTTACAGGTATAGCAAATACAACTGCGCAGTTCACGATTCCACGTAATGCGTCATTCACAACAACCGTTGATGATGTTTCATATACATACGTTGTTCCTACGCCAAAGACTGTTGTAAATGTAAGTAACACATTCAGCACTTCGGTACTTATCAAAGAAGGCACACCGCTTACTCATAAATTCACTGTAAGCACATCGAACCCAGAGCGATACATTATACCAAATACAAACGTAGACACTTCAAGCATTAAAGTTACGGTGCAAGAGTCTGCGTCAGATACGACCACTACAGAATACCTACGCGCAACCAACACCAAACAGATAACAGGCACTTCAGCAGTTTACTTCTTAGAAGAATCTGCAGATAGAAAATATGAGGTGGTATTTAGTCCAGGAACTTTGGGCAAACCTGTAAAGAATGGCAACATAGTAATTATTGAATATTTGGTTTGTAATGCTAAGGATACAGAGGGTGCAAGTGTATTTACTGTAGATAATTTAAATTTAGACGTGTCATACACTTCGGTTGCTATTACAACAAATAAAGCATCCTCTGGCGGTAACACCCAAGAGAATATAGAATCAATTAAGTTTAATGCACCGAGAAACTTCCAAACACAAAACCGTGCTATCGTTAAGAACGATTACGAAAGAATTATTACTGCCGAAAATTCAGACATACAATCAGTTACTGCTTTTGGTGGTGAGGATGCAATTCCAGCAGTTTATGGAAAGGTGTTTATTGCGTTGAAACCTGTTGGTGCTTTGCAATCAACAGCGAATAAGAAGGCAAAAATTAGAACTTCTATATTAGATAGAACTCCATTAGGTGTTGACCCTGTGATGATTGATCCAGAGTACACCTATATTATACCAACTGTTAAAGTGTATTATAATAGAACAGTTAGTTCAGCAACAACTTCTGAGGTTGAAAGTGCAGCATTAACAGCGATTACAAACTTTTCTACAAATAATCTAGAACAATTCGACAGTCGTTTTAGATTCTCGCGGTTCGTTCGTTCTTTAGATAATTTAACTGTTGCGGAAGTGTTAAATACTGATGCTTCTATTAAAATGCAAAGAAAGATAATACCATTATTGAATGCCACCCAAAGTATTTCTATACTGTTTAATAATCCCATTAAACTATCAACTATAGAATCTACTCAATTTGTTTTTGAAACTTTTAATTGTTTCCTTGATGATGACGGATTAGGAACACTTAGAGTTTATCGATTTGATGATACGAACGCGAAGGTGATACAAAAATCAAACGTAGGAACGGTCAATTATACAACTGGCGAGATAATACTATCTAATTTTAATATTGCAAGTTTTGTTGGAACACAATTAGAAATAAATGCTGTTCCAGATAGTTTAGATGTAACACCAGCAAGAGAGCAAATACTCATAATGCAAGCGTCAGATGCAAGTGTAACAGCAGTTAGTGAGTTTGAATAATGGCAGTCGATGACAAAATATCGAAACTGGTAGCATCTCAGTTTCCATCATTCTATAAAGAAGATGGTGCAAACTTTCTTCAGTTTATAGAAGCATACTATGCTTGGATGGAAACAACAGGTCAGATGTCTGATGCGATTCGTAATTTAGAATCATATCGTGACATAAGCACCACAACAAACGACTTTATTGATTACTTCACCAAAACATTTTTACCGTCTGTTCCAACGAGCATATTAGCAGATAAGAAACTTGCAGTTAAAAATGTAAAGTTTTTTAATGAATCAAGAGGAACATTTGAAGCATATAAGTTAATGTTCCGTGCGGTATTTGGTGAAGATATTGATCTTAATTTACCTGCTGATCAGATACTAATTGTTTCCGATGGCGATTGGGTCATAGATCGTTATGTTACAACACGATATGACTCTAACAATTACAGTCTAATTGGAAAGGGTATTGTTGGTCTAGAATCAAACGCAACCGCTCTAGTTGAAGATATAGTTAGAAGAAAAGTTAGAGAAGAAGATATTATGCAAATCTATCTTTCTAACGTTATCGGCGAGTTCAACGATTTAGAAAACATTAGATTAGAAACCGACATCAATGCAACTGGACAAACTCCACAAATTAATGCTGGTATTAGTAGAGTTACAATATCCACAGGTGGTGCGAGTTTTCGACAAGGAGATATTGTTGATTTAGTTTCTACTAAAACTGGATTATTTGGAAAGGTAATTGTAACAGGCGTCCAACAATTAAATGGTGCATTGACATTTACTATTGCAAATGGTGGATCAGGTTATAGAACAACTACGTCAACACCTGGAAGCGAAGTTACTATTGAAGGTGGTCTTGGTACAGGAGCTACATTTAGTGTTGGTTCAACAGACTTAACAAACTCTTTTGCAATATTTATTAATGGTGATAGAATAAACAGTGTTACAGAATTTTCTACTCTTGCGCCACGCATAACTAATACTGATGGCAAACTAAGACGCATGAGATTGTTTGCTAATACAATTATTGCTGCACCTCGATACGGATTTCCAGAAACAGTAGTTGAAGGAACTCCAGGTGGAACAGACTATCACGAATATGCGAACTCTGTATTGCGTGTTGCTAATACAAAAACGATACCTGTTGGTGCTTCTTTATTTGGAAATAGTTCATTATCAAATGCGACGGTTCAGTCTATTATCAGTGGTACTGCAGGAAACGCATATTTAAAGGTTACTGGATACAAAAAGTTTACTGCACTTGAAGGTTTGAATATGAATTTCAATTCAGGTGCCAGTGCAGTTACTGTTGGAAATGTAACTTCGTACTCAGCAAATACATTCGGAAGTCATGTGTTGACTATCGCAAACACGTTTACTATTTCTGTTGGCGATGAGTTGGTTGGTGTTACTTCTAACGCATTTGGAACTGTAACTAAAGTAATTGGCACAACACTAGCAAACACCTTTGTTCACTTATCAGCAAACTCTACTTCAAATCTAACAAGTCAGTTTTCAAGTGGACCAATAAAAGCATTTGCAAATAACGAGAATGTTCGTAAGGTTGGTTCTGCTACAGTAGTCGGTGTTGCTAAAAATAGGACTGCAAATGTTTTAACTGAAGATGTGCATACAAGACTAGCAGATTCTTTTGCGTTCAAGTCATATAACATTGGTACTGTACAATCATTATCTGCTGTAAATGCAGGATCAGGATATCGTACACCGCCAGTAACTACTATTAGAGATAATGATATTGCTTCGCTAGAAATAAAACAGTTTACCATCACATTACACAATGATGACGTAAATTTTTCAACTGGAAACTCAAACTTTACAACTTTGTCCAGTGGTGATAAAATCGTTCAGTCTAGTACTGGTGCATCAATGTATGTTATGGGATCTAACACAGCGGGAAGTCCGATTGCGACTACTCAACTTGCTAACAATACATATGAAACTTCTGTAACAGTTTGGCAAGAATTTGGTACGACTACACCATTTTCTAACAACGCAGCAGTTCAAATTGAAACTTACGCTGGTTCATATACGCAAGGTGGTTTGACGAAAGACACTAGAACAAGAACTAATGATGGAACTGCGACACTTGTATTTGTAACGAATGATGGAACACTTGGGGATAATGCTGTAATTAATTCTTCAGTTGGTGCAAATGGATCTATTTTTTCTGTTAGGACTGTTGATTCAGGATTTAACTATGAGAATAATGAAACAGTAACTCTTGCTGCGACTAATAGAGCACAGGCAGAGGAGGCGACTGGTGTTATCACACTATTAGGTGCTGCGAACGCAGAAGGGTATTATGCTTCTTCAAAGAGTCACTTGTCTACTTCTCGCGGTATAATACAAGATAGTAGATTCTATCAAGAGTTCTCATATGAAATTATATCGCCTGTTGCGTTGGCAAAATATCGAGATATCGCACTTAAACTTGTTCATCCTGCAGGACAGGCGTTATTCGGTAGATACAGATTACAATCTAACACGTTCTTAGATGTTGTTACTGAAAGTGAAAGTAAGAAACGATTGAAGGCGAATGGTACAATCGCACTTACACAAAACAGTTTCAATATAACAGGAACTGGCACTTCATTGACCGCAAATTATGCTAATGGTGGCGAAATAATTATTGCTATCGCCCCATCTACTTTCTATACGATGAGACTAAATAAGGTAACGAATACAACTTTTGCAAATACCACTACAGCGTGGTCAAATTCAAACATCACTACTGCGAATCTGTACTATACAACTTCGGCAAGTAGTGCTAATATTTACTATCAGGTCACATAATGACAACAGTTTTTAGATACGGCACAAAAGAACTTTCTATCAATAATGCTGAAGCATTCATTGAAGATGCTACCATTGCTTCTGGAGATTTCAATGATGATACAAGCACTGTAAAAAATTCAACAATACTTTATGTTGGTATAGGTAGAACAGAAAATTGGTCAAACGAACCAAATCCAGATTACGTTACTGATAATGCGCAAAATTTAAACTATCAATCTCATCGTGAAATGTTTGGCGCTAAAAAAGTTGGTACAACAGATATATGCTCCGTGGCTACTCGTCATAACTGGACATCAGGTACAGTCTACTCAATGTGGCGCGATACTGACGAAGACATGTATGATCGTGCTTGGTATGTCCTCACAGACCAACTGAACGTCTACACATGCCTTTTTAATAATAAAGGTGCCACTTCTACGGTTAAACCGACAGGATTCTCTACGCTTTCGTTTGAGACTTCTGATGGATATGTTTGGAAGTATTTGTACACAATCCCTCTTGGATTGGCAAACAAGTTCCTAACAACATCATATATGCCTGTTAGAAAACTTACAGCAACCGACGGAACTGCTGAGGTAGATCGACAACTAGCAGTTCAAAATGCATCAGTAAATGGCGCGATTGAGATTGTCGAAACAGTGAACGTTGGATCAGGATATGAAACAGTTGCTAATGGTGTAGTAAGTGCTGGTGGTAAAACAACACTTAGACTATCGACTTCTGCTGCAACAGGTGCTTCTCCAATAAACAACTTTTACAACGGTTCATCAGTTTACATATCAACTGGGACAGGTGCTGGTCAATTACGAAGAATTATTGATTATGATGGAACTACCAGAACACTGACTGTAAATACTGCGTTTACCACAACACCGAATACCGATTCACGTGCTGTAATTTCTCCGACACTTACGATTGTTGGTGATGGTTCTAACGCAAAGGGGTATTGTACTGTAAATACTTCTATTGGTTCTATTTCTGGTATTAGTATGATATCAAAAGGATCAGGATTTACGATTGCAGATGCATACATTACTGCTAACTCAGTTCATGGTTCAGGTGCAACTGCTAATGCAGTTATGACATTCCCTGGAGGTCATGGAAGAAATCCTGTTCGAGAACTTGCCTCAGATAAAGTTATGATTAACGTTCAGTTAGATGATAATTTAGGAACATCAGTAAATGGTAGAGGTTATATCCCTTCGAACACCGAGTTCAGAACAATTACTGTATTTAAAGATCCCATGCTAAAGGTTGATTCATCGAACGCACCAATCGCAGTAGAAAAAATTGCCAACACATCAAACGCACCAACAACAATAAGAATGTCAACCAAACTAAAGGTTGCATATGAGCAAATGGATGGTGCTACTCCGATTAATGCTTTTGCAGTTAATGATGTGATTACAAACAAGCGATTATTAGATAGAGCGAAGTCAGGTGCACTAGAGTTTGTTACAGAATTAAATCCATCTCAAAGAAATACTGTTGGTCTTGCTAATGCTTTACGTGCGGCAAATGCAACGGTAACATTTATTCGTGATGCAGAGGATGAGACTGATAATTCTATCTATTCCATGTATATAAATAATGTAGAAAGTTATAATGGATATGCAGCATTTTTAGATAATGATGTTATCCTTAAAAGCACAGGTGAGGCAGAAATAGCAACAATATCAGATGTGCAAGGTCCAGAAGCGAATACTTATTCTGGTGAAATACTTTACACCGAAAACGTTCAGGCAGTATTGCGAGATCCTGATCAAGTTGAAGACATAAAAATCATATTAGATTTCTAAAGGTAAAATAAATGAGCATTGAAACAAATCTCAATCAAAGTCCATATTTCGATGATTTCGATGAAGATAAGAATTTTCATCGAGTTCTGTTTAGACCAGGATTTGCAGTTCAGGCAAGAGAACTGACGCAACTCCAGTCTATATTACAAAACCAATTAGGAAGACTTTCTAATGAAGTTTTTATCGATGGCATAATAGTCACTGGCGGTGGTTTAGATGTCAAAAGAGTGCCTTATGTCAAATTGAGAGACAAAGATGCTAATAATCGTGTTATAGCAATATCAGACTTTTTCTCTGATAGTGATAATACAAAGATTGCGAATGCAGTAATCACTGGTGTTACCAGTGGCGTGACTGCAAAACTTGTTTTTGCTACTACTGGTTCTGAAGCAGCATCACCTGATAACTTTACGATTCATGTAAATTATACCAACTCTGGAACAAACAGCACAACAAAACAGTTTGATGATGGCGAAACACTTATATTACGCCAATCAACTGACAACGCATTCATAGTTGCAGCAAACGTAATATCTTCTAGTGCAACTGGTTATGGACTAAGAGCAACTATTCAAGATGGAACTCTTTATCATAAACAAAACTTTGTTAAGTTTGACAAGCAAAGCGCAATTGTTGACAAATATGATGTTAAAACTAGTAAATTTATTGGATTTACTACAACAGAAACAATTGTAGATTCTAACGTTGACCAAACATTATTAGACAATGCAACTGGTGCAACTAACTTCACCGCTCCAGGTGCTAATCGTCTCAAGATTGATCCAGTTCTTACTGTTAAATCTTTCGGTTTCGCCAACACCTCTTCATTTTTCCGTATCGCTGAAATTGTTGGTGGGCGAGTAAAACATAGACCATTAGATAGAAACCTTTCTACCATTGGAAAATTTGTTGCCGAAAGAACTTTTGACACTAGTGGCAATTTTGCAGTCGTACCATTTAATATTAGAATTCGTGAGCATTTAAAGAAACCAAACTCTTTCGGCAGGTTAACCGCAGCAGAGGGTGGTGATACGAACAAACTACTTGCTGAAATAGAACCAGGAATTGCTTATGTCAATGGTGAAAAAATAGAATTATTGACTTCTAGATATGTACCTTTTGATAAGGCAACTGACTTTGATACTTCTGATGCTGTAGTGGTTGGTCAACAGTTTGGTAACTATGTAAATGCAAAAGAGGTTGTTGGTACTTGGGACTTTCAAGGATTACGAACAGTTTCATTACGCGACAATCGACAACATGGTATATCGGGTGAAAACTTAGGTGCGCAAGCAGTAAGTGGAACAGAAATTGGTACTGCTAAAGTACGTGGTTTCCAATATGACTCAGGAACACCAGGAACTTACAACGCACAATTTAGAATATATCTGTTTGATATTCAAATGAACAGTGGTAAGTCATTCTCATCTGTTCGTGGACTGTATGTGGATAATGCTTCTGGTCCAAAGTCTATGGCAGACATTGTTTTAGAAACGAACGGTGATGCTAAGATTCAGGAACCAAATTTAAACAACTTGGTTTTACCAACAGGAATAACGGCAACTAAAACTTATGCTGATTCTACTGGCACTAATGATACTCAGTTTGTTTATCGTACAGAAAAAACAGTAAACTTTTCGACTGGAGGTTCTGCTACTGTAACTGCTAACACCGCGCATGCAGGTGCTACGGAAACGATGAACGAAACTGGTTCTCCGTTATCAAACAATGAAGAGCGAAACATTATTGTGGTTGCGAGGGAAACAGTAGAGACTGTTCCCCATACTGGTACAGTTACTCAGTCTGGTAATACCGTAACAGGTGCAGGAACGTTATTTACAACAGCATATCAAGTTGGTGACTTTATAAAAGTTGATACAACTGATCCAATGCGTATTACTGAGATCACCAACAACACAACAATTAAGACTGCTAATACACAAACTGTTGCTGGTGCTTCTGCTCATGCAACAACATTCCCTATTGGTTACATCTTTGATACTACTGCAAATGGAACAATAACTTCTACTTCAAGTGCACATACGATTAACTTGCAACAAGCAAACCTTGCCTCAACGTTTTCTGCTTCAGTATACTTCAATAGACTTAGAAGTGCAGCAGTTCCAACATCTAAAACTGTAAATAAAAACAAATTCGTTCACCTTAATACTGGATCGCATAGCGCAAGTAAAGATGGTCCATGGCCACTTGGTGTTTCTGATGCATATAAGATTGAGGCAGTTTACAAAGGATCAAACACTGGAGTAAGTTCTTCAGATACAGATGTTACAACACACTTTGAACTTGATGACGGACAAAAAGATGCATTTTACGATACTGCATATTTGCGCAAGAAGGCAACTAGTAGTCTCAATATAACAAACTCAGGTTTGCTCGTCAAGTTTAGTTTCTTCGGACGCGATCGTTCTGCTGGTATTGGATATTTAAACATTGATTCATACCCAATCGACGATGCAAATACAGCAAATACAACCGCTATCACTACGCAGGAAATACCACTATTCCGTTCTCCGACTACAGGTATTACTAGAGACCTAAGAGACAGTGTAGATTTTAGACCAATCAAAACAAATAGTGTGACACCTTCTGCGAATGGTGTTGCAACGCAAACTCCAAGTATTACTAATCCTGCTGCTTCGACTACGTTTAGCATCGACAGTGATGGTGCACATATGCCAACACCTGATGAAAACTTCCAAGCAGATATTCAGTTCTACTTGCCAAGAAAAGATAGAGTTGTAATTAACCCAGTTGGAACTGTTTCGGTAGTCAAAGGCATTTCTGACCTGACACCACAAACACCTCCTACATCTATTCCTTCAATGTCTTTGGGTAGATTAACGATTCCTCCATATCCATCATTAGCACCATCTTTGCCGAGTTTTATGGAAGAACAGATTATCAGATATCATTAGAATTAGATAATAACAGACGTTATACAATGGAGGATTTACGTGCTGTTGATACTAGAGTTAAGAGTTTAGAATATTACTCATCCCTAAACCTACTTGAAAATTTAACCTTACAAAAACAAGAATTTAATGCTGCAGGTACAGACCGATTTAAGAATGGGTTTTTTGTAGATAACTTTGTCAATCTAAATTTTGCTGATACAACTAATAATCGATTGAAAGCATCTATTGATAAAGATGAGGGTGTGTTACGACCTTCTTTCAGACAACATGTTGTACAGATGAACAAAGAAGTAGTTGATACTTCTGATTTAAATTCTACAAACTATGCTGTAACTGGTGATCTTTTAACTTTAAGTTACACGAATAGAGAACTAATTTCTCAACCATATGCATCTAAGAAAAGAAATTGTGTTCAAGAACTATTATTCGATTGGGAAGGTAATATTACTTTAGATCCACCAATGGACAATATAAGTGACACAACGACTTTGCCAGAATTACAAATTGATTTTGATGGATTTTATGATGGCATATTAGAAGCATTGAGATTCCAAGGAGTTAATCCAAGTAGAGTTGAATTTGGAGCATTTAGAACCGTTGCTTCTACTCGATCAGGTAGAACAATTACAAGAACTGAAGATAGAACTATCACAACAACTACTTTAGGTTCTATTACAGAGTCGATGTCTTTAGGAAACTCTGTAAATGATGTTTCTGTTAAAGAGTTTATGCGTTCTCGTGTCATTAAAGTTACTGCTTTGAGAATGCGCCCTAATACAAGACTGTTTGCATATTTTGATACTGAAAAGGTTTCAGATTATTGCACACCAGCAAACTCAAGTTTTGTTGCTACAGGATTAGAAGGATCTGCAATTACCACAGATGCCACAGGCACTGCTTATGTATTGTTTAGAATTCCAAATGACGACGATTTGAAGTTTAGACAAGGTACTAAGAGATTCGTATTAAGTGACATTTCTGATCCAGCAACAGAAAGCGAATTAACATCAACACATGCACACGCAGACTATACTAGTATTGCAATAGATGTTGTTGAACAAGAAAGAACAATAAACGCAAGGTTGCCTCAGATATTTCGGAGTGAGGAAATACAAACAAGACAAACATCTATAACATTGCCACCTCCACCGCCACCTGCTCCAGTTTTTATACCTAGAGTACAAATCGGAGTCTGTTTTGTTGCTGGAACTCAGGTGCGTATGGCAGATGGTTCTGATAAAAATATCGAGGATGTTCAAATTGGAGAGGAAGTTCTTGGTCAGGACAATGCAGTAAATAAGGTTTTAGGGTTTGACCATAATCCTTTGGAGGGAAGAACACTTATCGGTATTAACGGTAATGGCGCATTTATGACTAAAGATCATCCGTTGATGACACGAGATGGTTGGAAGGCATATGACTCAGAACTTGTTAAGCAAACCAAAGCAGAAATTTCACATTTAATGGTTAACGGTAATCTTCAAATCGGAGATGAGATATTAACTGTTGATGGTTCTTGGGTAAAAGTTACTTCTTTTGAGGTATTCCTAGACGAACCAGAGCAAACTGTTTATAACTTTGTATTAGATGGAAACAACACTTACTTTGCTGACGGATACTCAGCACACAATAGAAGTTGTTTTGTAGAAAATACTGAAGTTACTCTTTCTGATGGTTCAAAGAAAAAGATACAAGATGTTGAAATCGGTGAGACTCTTATTGGACAAGACGGTAAGATAAACGAGGTTCTCGAATTCGATCATCCTATGTTAGATGGAAGACAACTGATTGGTCTTAATGGCAACGGTGCGTTTATGACACCAGAGCATCCTCTCTATACACAAGATGGGTGGAAGTCATATCGTCTATCAGATACGATAGAAGCATATCCTCATCTGAAAGACATTATGGTTGGAGAACTTCAGGTTGGTGATAAAATTAAAACTGAATCTGGTGATTGGAGAGAAATTGAAAGTATTGAAGTCTTTGACAATGAACCAGATCAGAGGGTTTACAACTTTATCTTAGATGGAAATAATACATACTATGCAGATGGATTATTAGCACACAACAGAGATCCTTTGGCTCAGTCATTTGATATAACACCAGATGTATCTTCTGATGGTGCTTATATAACAAAGATTGATCTTTTCTTTGCTAAGAAAGATTCAACTCTTCCTATAACTTTGCAAGTTAGAGAAATGGATAATGGATTGCCAACACAAACTATTATTGGGCAAAAAACTCTGTACCCTGTAGATGTTAATGTTTCTAGCACTGCAGCGACAGCAACAACATTTACTTTCGACTTTCCAATTTTCTTAAAGACAACACAAGAATATTGCATCACACCAGTTCCTGCTGGTTTTAATGACCAGTATGAAGTTTGGGTTGCAGAAATGGGTGGAACAGATGTGTTGTTACCAAATACATTGATTACCAAACAAACTGCAGTTGGTGTATTATTTGCATCATCAAATGATAAGACATGGGCACCATTTCAATCAGAAGATATGAAGCATACAGTACATTGTGCAAAGTTTTCATCTTCTGATGCGACAGTTTTTATTGATAACGATGAAATTGAATATCTAACTATTGACGAACTTGATAGTAATTTTGTTATCGGTGAAAAGGCGATTGCTGAGTCGGTGTTGACTTTTGCTAACAATCAATCAGTAACTGTTGGTCAGATAGTTCAGTCTAAACATGCTGCAAATAACGATGCAGCAAATCATGCTGCATATGCTAATGGTGTAATTCGTCAGGTTGTAGGATATAACGCAACGACTGATAGAGTAACTGTCAAAGTAGATCCATTTGGAACATTCTCTACGACAGCGACTGGTAATACTAACAATCTATATGTTGGTTCTACATGGGTTGGTAACACTACCGCATTTACTGCTAATACAGCACAAGGTGATGTAAACTTCTATTATGGTGTTGCAGGAAAGATGGAACTATCATCAAGTGTTGGTGGATTTGCTAATGGATATGTTAGGGGTCAAAGTTCAGGTGCATCTGCTCGTATCACAAGCATAGATAATAAGGTGATGAATGCAATCGTACCTAAGATACCTGTAATCACACACGCAAATACTACTGCTTCTTTCTCAGTTAGACCTGCGAGTTCATCAGGAGTTATATCATCATCATTTAAAAATGTAACATTAGGAACTGATACTCATTTTAATGATGCTGAAAAGAAAATATTCTCATCATCAAATGAAACTGCATTGACTGCTGTAAATGGTTCTAAGAAAACTATGCTTTTGAAGGCAACTTTACAATCTAATAATGATTATGTCTCACCTGTTGTTGATTTGAGTCGCGCTAATATACTTGCAATTGAAAATGAAATCAATAATGATCTAACTAATGAACAAAATACATCAGGTAATGCTTCTATGAGATATCTCAGTAAACCTGTAACATTAGAAGATGGTCAAGATGCTGAAGACTTAGTGGTTTATATGGATGCGTTCAAACCGCAAGGAACTGAAATATCAGTCTATGCTAGATTGCTAAATGCTGAAGATGGAGAAACACTTGATGATAAAGACTTTACACTTATGACTCAAGTAACTTCTTCGAATACTTTCTCTGCTGGTATTGATGGAACAGATATCAAAGAGTTCGAGTTTGGGTTCTCTGCAAACACTAATGGACAAAACTTTTTAGTGTCAGCAAATAATCACGCGAGACTAAATAGTGCTAATAATAATGTTGTAGCGTATCGTGGTACTGATGGATCAATATACCATACATACAAAACCTTTGCTTTAAAAATTGTTATGACATCAAGTGGAACGCATATTGTTCCTAAAGTTAACAATATTAGATCGGTGGCATTACAAAAATGATGATTGATCAAAAACCAAGAAAAGTTCCTATAAAAGAAAAAGATGGACTTATTCGTGATACTAAAACTGGTGCGGTATTAAATAAAGATCTGAGTTCTTTACAAAAGTATAGAGCAAAGAGAGATAGAGATAGACAAATGAGGCAAGAGTTTGAACAGATGAAGCACGATATGTCTGAAATAAAAACCTTGTTACATAAACTTGTAAATAGAGATTAAACATGACAATAACTGTATCAAATACTAATCTTGCGGACTCATTTAATACTTGGCGTCTAAACACCAATCTGCTTGCAACTATTATAGCAAACAATGCTGTAACAGTAAAAGGTAGTGATGGTCGTAGTGGAGACTCGGTAGGTAATGCGCATATAACAGGCGTTTTTCTGCTACAGATCTAAGAGCTTCTGCTATCAGAGCAGGTAATACTACCAACGCAGCATCTTTGTTAACTGTAAGATCTAATCTTTCTGTTAATGCTGCAGCAATGCAAGTTTACGCAAACACGACATTCCATGGTAATGTTGTATTTAATACTGCAGGAACTGATAGAATAAACTTTGGTGATACTGATCGATTTAGATTAACAGGTGGAACAAAAGGACAGTTTTTAAGGTTTATTGGAACAGATCAAGTTGACTTTAAAGGATTATCTTTACGAGACATTACCGATTTATCATCTAATTCGGCACACTTAATTCTCACTTCCGCAAACTCAACATTTAGTGACAATGGCGATTCACCAATGCTACGATTTATTGGTGGTGCTACTGATAATGATCGAGTTGATATTTATTTAAATACAGCAGGAAGCGCAGGTGACGGTGACCTAACAATACAGTTGGCAGATAACGTTGGTGATTCTACACTAAGAATTGCAAACAGAGCAAATACGACTATGGCAACGATTTCAAGTCAAGGCGTTTTATCTGCTAACTCTGTTGTTGCTGGTGGTATATCACTTGCAACTGCTGATGATATTTTAGCACTAGCGATAGCGGTAGGATAAGACATGGGAACTAAAGCAAACATCACAGTTGATCAAGGAACAGATTTCACCACCACAATTACAGTGACTGATGAGAATGGAACTACACAGGATCTATCTGGGTACAGCGGAGCAGGGCAAATAAGAAAGCATTATCTGTCGGAAACCCCAGTAGATTTCACCTTATCATTTGGTTCTCCCAGAACTGACGGACAAGTGACGATAGCATTAGATAGGATTCAAACTGCAAACTTGGAAGCAGGAAGATACGTTTATGATGTAGAATTGACGAGTGCTGCAAACACTACTATACGATTAGCAGAGGGGATTGTAACCGTAACACCACAAGTGACGAGGTAACATAATGGCAATAGTCGCTAAATTAACCAGCGGTTCAACTTTAAGTGCCAAGTTGACGAGTGGTTCTAACACACTCACATTAAAAAGTGCTGGAACTTCTGGTAATAGATTAGATAGCTTGTCTGATGTAGATGCAACTAGTTCTTCTGCCAATGGTTCTATATTAGTCTATGATAATAGAACAGATACTTATGTTCAACGAGATATCTTATCCTTTGACGCTGAATCTGGAGCATTTAATCTAGATGGTGGAGAGGATGGATTCTAATGGCAAATACCGTCATACAGGTACGGAGAAGTCAATCCACCAATGTCCCACCAAGTTTGGCAAATGGCGAGATAGCATATTCGTTTTCTTCGAATAAACTATTCATTGGTCAAACAGACACAACTGGTTCGGCAACTAGTGTAGAGTGGGTTGGTGGTAAACTTATTGTTGACAAAGTTGCTAATCTTGAGTCTCAAGTTGCTGACATTTACGATGGGGTTTATAATTTTGCCAATTTAGCAATCACTGACACATTTACAATCAGCAATGCCACGAATAACTCAGTATTGTTTGCGAAAGAAGGTGGTGTTATAGATTATGTCACAGGGAACAGTGGTCAGATTTTACAAATAGCATCGAATAACACACCATCTTTTGGAGATTTAGATGGGGGTTCATTTTAAGGAGAAACAGTGAAGGATTATCTTAATGAAGTGGGTGATTATGCTTCTTTGATTGTTGATCTAAAAGAAACTATCAAGCAACAACAAAAAATCATAAAGGATCTTCAGTCGCAAATAGAAATACAAAATGCCATGAAGATACCAGTTACTGTTTCACTACAAGTTGCGGAACTGACTAATAAAGTTGAGATGTACAAAAAATATTCGCCATTACCAGTAATTCAAAAGGTTGAAGGAAAGAATAAACCAACAAGAGGTGGGTTGAGTAAAACATTAAAAAATACTAAATAGTGTATTAAATAATAATAAGAAAAAGATTTTTATCAGGAGATAAACCATGGCATCAATTATTAAAATAAAAAGAAATTCTACGAGCGGTGCAGTTCCAAGTAGTCTGGAAACGGGTGAACTCGCCGTCAACTTATTTGATAGAAAAATTTATGTTGGTAACTCTGCTGGTGTAACTGCTATTGGTGGTGTAACTGGGTTTGCTGCTGACATTCTAACAGAAATCAAAACAGTAGACGGTACTGGTTCAGGATTAGACGCTGATTTACTTGACGGGCAACACGGTTCCTACTATGCTGTTGCCGCGACAGAAAACTCAAGACTTGCTAACACTAACGCATTTATTGCTACCAAATTAGATTCAAGTTCTTATACCACAGCGGACGTAAGATCAAAAGCAGCATTAGCGAATACCAATGCATTTATTGCGACCAAACTAAATTCTAGTTCGTACACCGAAGCAGATGTGCGAAGTAAAGCAGCATTAGCAAACACTAATGCGTTTATTGCGACTAAAACGACAGAAAGCACTGCTCTATCAAGACTTGCTAATACCAACTCATTTATTGCTGATGTTAAGACAATTGCTATAAATCGTCTTGGACAAACTGCAACGATTGCTCTTACAGGTGATGTAACTGCAAGTGCTACGGCATTTAGTTCTAACACTGCATCACTGACAACGACAATCGCAGCAAACTCAATTGATGGAAGTCAACTTGAAGATAACATCACGATTGCTAACAATCTAACAGTTTCAGGTAACACACATATCGATGGTAACTTAACCGTTGAGGGTGCAACAACTTACTTGTCAACTTCTACCGTCTACACTGACGATGGGATGATGAAGTTGAATGCAAACAATGTTGCAGATACAGTTGACTCTGGTATTTACAACAAGTTTGTTGATTCATCAACTACCAAGTACGCTGGATATTTCCGTGATGCGACTGATGGTGTATTTAAGTTCTATAATGACTTAGAAGTAGAACCAACAACAACAGTTAATACTAGTGCTGCTGGTTATGCATTAGCGCAACTTGATGCAATCATTGATGGTGGCACGTACTAAATAGATTGGTAAATAGGGGGAGGGTAATTCCTCCCCTGTTATTATTGCCTACATAGGCACTGAACAAAGAAAGTCATACATATGGCGTCGACTATTAAAGTCAAACGCTCTGCCGTACAAGGCAAGGCACCGACCACTGGCAATTTAGATACGGGCGAACTTGCGTTAAACACACGCGACGGACGCTTATACTCTAAAGGCACGCAAGTATTCGAAGTTGGCGCAAACAATCATTCTCTTTTTATTGGTACAGGTGGCGCAACGTTCGCCAATGGTGCATATACACTTCCTACAGCAGACGGTTCTGCTGATCAAATTTTAAAAACAAACGGTTCTGGAACATTATCATTTGCAGATGCAGATGCTGCTGGTGGATCTATCATATTTTATGAATATGATGGGACTAGAGATGATATAGCTTTATCTGGCACCCTACAGAATAATGCACTTGCTAATACTAACGCATACATAGCATCAGTATCTGCTACTGAGCGTTCTGCTCTTGCTAATACGAATGCATACATAGCATCAATATCTGCTGATCTTGTAACAGACACAACACCACAACTTGGTGGTAACTTAGATTTAAATTCAAGAGATATTACTGGCACAGGTAATATTACAATAACAGGCAACTATACTGGAACAGGCAATATTACTAATACAGGTAATTTTGATCTGATTAGCACCGACGCTGGCAGTTCTGCAGCGCCAGAGTTGACACTGTATAGAAATAGTTCTAGTCCAGCAGATGCAGATTACTTAGGACAACTTAGGTTTGAAGGTGAAAACGACGCTGGGCAAAATCAACTATACGCAAAGATTACAGGTAAGATAGGTGATGCTTCTGATGGTACTGAAGACGGTATTCTTGAGATTGCTCACGTTAAAGCAGGTTCTCAAAACATCAGTGCGAGATTTACTTCTTCTACACTTAAACTATTAAACGGAACGACGTTTGAGTTGAAGGGTCAAGATTCAGATACACGATATGCAAACAATACCATAGCAACACCAAGAACTGGCGCAAATAACTCAGTAAAAATATCATACGGAACAACTGCTGAACGAGACGGTTCGCCAGACACAGGATTTTTTAGATATAATGTGACAACAGCATCTGCTGAAATTTATGATGGTTCAGCGTGGGGCGAAGTTGGTGGAGGTGGTGGTGCTACTGGTGGGGGAAATGATCAAGTATTTTACGAGAATGGTCAGACCATAACCACAAGTTATACTATTACAACAAATACAAATGCAATGTCTACAGGACCACTAACAGTTAATAGTGGTGTTTCAGTAACAGTCCCTAGTGGATCAAGATGGGTGGTGTTATAAATGTCAATTACATTAAACGGATCGTCAGGAATACAGTTTCCTAACTTTATAGAGAACGAACAAAGCATTGACGCTGACTACACTATTGCAGCAACTAAGAACGCTGCAAGCATAGGTGACATAGAGATTAGTAGTGGTGTTACAGTGACTGTGACAAGCGGTGGGAACTGGGTAATCTTATGAGTACGCTAAGAGTAGACAGCATACAAGACACTGCTGGTGCTGATAATCAAGGCAAGATATTACAAGTTGTAAGAAGTACAACTCCTGTAGCCAGACACACTTCAACATCTACCGTATATGTAGATACTGGGTTTTCAGTAACGATCACACCTAAATTTGCAAGCAGTAAAATTTTACTTAATGTTTGTGGAAGTGGGTATAGCTCTAGCCATTATGCGTATCTTGATATTTACAGAAACGGAACAACATCTATAAGTGGTTCTGCAACTAACGCTAATGGTGTTACTGGGCCACAAGCATATCATATTTCAGGTTGGGATGCTATAACAACTTTTTATGAAGATTCTCCGAACACTACTTCTGCGGTTACTTATAATATTTATGCAAGAACTAACTCTGGAACGTTATATCTTGGAATAGGAACTAGCGCAGTTTATCCAAATGCAGTTTATGTATCAGCTACGGAGATCGCACAATGATTAACTTAGATGGAGTTGCTGACAAATCAGATGCACTTGTGTCTTTATGCCCTGACGCACAATGGGCATTGCGTGGTGATGAACTAGAGTGGTTAGACACAGAGCAAACACAGCCAACCGACGCAGAGATAGATGCTGAGGTTATTAGACTACAATCTGAATACGATGCTAAACAGTATGCAAGAAACAGAGCAGCTGCTTATCCATCAATGCAAGAACAACTCGACATGCAGTATTGGGATAGTGTGAATGGTACGACTACTTGGAAGGATGCTATTGCTGCTGTTAAGACGGAGAATCCTAAACCATGAGTACAGTTAAGGTAGACACAATCAAGACCACAGGCAACGTAGAAGTCTATACCTACAAAGCGTGGGTTAACTTTAATGGTACTGGCACTGTAGCAATCAGAGGATCTGGTAATGTAAGTAGCATTACAGATGCGGCTACAGGCGTTTATATAGTTAATTTTACTAATGCAATGCCTGATACAAATTATGCCGTAAGTTTTGGAGCTAAAGAAAATGTAAACGGTGCTAATTTATTTGGGCGTCTCTCAAGCGGAATGAACACAACTGATTTAAGAACAGTGTTTGCAGATGAAAGTGGAACTGCTTCAGATGGACACACTTGTAATGTAATAGTCTTTAGGTAAAACAAATGAGTACGCTTAAAACAGGAAAAGTAAAGACAACAACAATAGCTGACGAGTTAGACACAGAGTCTACTGCGGTCACTAATGTGATTAACGGATCTGCAAAGGCATGGGTTAACTTTAATGGTTCTGGTACTGTTGCTATTAGAGAATCATTTAATGTAAATAGCATTACCGATAACGGAACTGGTGATTATACAGTTAACTTTGCTACTGCTTTTGCGGATAGAAATTATGCTATGGCTTCTCATTCTAGTAGAGGATCTGGAGGAGAGATGCCACTTTTGTATAGTAAAGGAACTGATGCTGCAGGATCAATTAACATTAAATGTGGATATACATGGTCTGTTGCTTATATTGATCCAGAAGTAGCGTCTGTTGTATTTTTTAGATAAGGAGTAGTAATGGATAAAAGAATTATATATCCCACAGATGACGGAGGAGTTGCAGTCATAGTGCCTGCTCCTAATTGTGGATTAACAATAGAACAGATCGCAGAGAAGGATGTGCCTACTGGGAAGGCATATCAGATTGTAAATGCATCAGATGTGCCTAGTGATAGAACTTTTAGAAATGCTTGGGAGTATGAATAATGGGTATAACAGTCAATCTAACAAAAGCAAAAACTCTAGCGCATGAAATGCGTAGAGTTAAACGTGATGAAGAATTCAAACCGCACGATGATATTATCATGAAACAAATTCCTGGTGCTGATGCCGATGCTGCTGAAGTATCACGTGCTTCGATACGAACTAAATATGCTACAGTACAAACGAATATTGATGGTGCTGCGAATGTAGACGCACTTAAAACTGTTGTGGAGAGTATGGATGAGTAAAGTTGTTATTCAGGGGCACGCTAGTGGGTCAGGTGATTTTACTATTGCTGCTCCTAATAGCGACACTGATAGAACTCTGACGTTGCCTGATGTTACAGGAAATGTAGTTACTACAGGTGACACATCAACAGTTACTGAGGCAATGATTAATGGATCTCTTGGTAAAGTGTTGCAGGTTGTTCAAACTGAATCAAGTACACAAGAAACTTTTACATCAGGTAGTTACACATCTACAGCTTCTTTTAGTGGAGTTATTACTCCATCTAGCACGAGTAATAAAATTTTTGTAGCAGCAGACGTAGCAATGATGTATTACTTATCTTCTGGAAATTCTGCTCATGCTTTATTTAGACTTTACCGAGCAGTAGGAGCTACCGCAAGTGCAGCATCTACAGGTCAGACTTATGATTATGGTGGGAGTGGTATTTTAACAAGTATTAATTTACCAATAAATTGGTTAGATTCCCCTTCTACAACATCAGAACTTACTTACGTTTTACAAGTAAGCAAGCAAGCTGGAGAGCAAGCCAGACTAAACTATAACGGTGGTACAAGTAGAATGACACTATTGGAGATTGCTGGATAATGATTATAGATAAACCAACAGCGTTGCTTTCTTTACGCCCTAATGCTGATTTTCACATGGTTGGAAATACTATTATTTGGCAAGATTTAGTACAAACCCAACCAACTGACGCAGAGATAGATGCCGAAGTAATTAGATTACAAGCTGAGTATGACGCAAAGCAATATGCTCGTAGTCGTGTTACAGAGTATCCAGCTATAGGCGATCAACTAGACGCACTGTATCATGCTGATGCATTTCCTGCTGATATGGCTGCAAAGATTAAAGCAGTAAAAGACAAGTATCCAAAAGGTTAATTATGAGTACAATCGCAGTCAATGCAATTACAGATGCCAGTGATGGTAACACAACAACCATCAATGGAGTTACGCCTAATACATCTAACGTAGTAGGTAAGAACAAGATTATTAATGGCAACATGGCGATTGACCAGAGGAATGCTGGTGCTAGTGTTACACCGGGGGAAGGTATTTACACGCTTGATCGCTGGGAAGCAAAACAAACTACTGCATCTAAGTTTTCAGTACAGCAAAGCACAAGCAGTCCTCCAGTTGGATTTACAAACTATGCAAGATGTACGTCTCTTTCTGCTTTTTCTGTTGGATCATCAGATCAGTTTGGTTTACGTCAGATTATTGAAGGTTTAAATCATTCTGATCTTAATTGGGGAACCTCTGACGCTAAAACAATTACTATTTCTTTTTGGGTTCGTTCTTCATTAACAGGGACATTTGGTTGTGCGATTTATAACTATGCTGGCGATAGGGCTTATCCTTTTACATACGCAATTAGTAGTGCTAACACTTGGGAAAAGAAAACTGTAACAGTTGCAGGAGATACATCAGGAACTTGGCCTACCACTTCTACACATGGGATGGTTTTATTCTTTTCATTAGGTAGTGGCAGTAGCGTTAGTGGAACTGCTGGCGCATGGTCTGGTTCTTTTCTAGCTTCAGTAACAGGAGCAACATCAGTAGTAGCCACAAGCGGTGCTACCTTAGACTTTACAGGCGTACAATTAGAAGCTGGATCAACAGCTACTGAGTTTGAGCATAGACCGTATGGGACTGAGTTGCAGTTGTGTCAGAGGTACTTGCCTTGGTTTGGTTCAGGTACTGACGATCAAATAGGTATTGGATACGCTACTGGAAGCACTAGTTGGCTTATTTTTATTCCTTGGAAAGTGCAAACTCGTGTAGCGCCTACTGGAATTATACACGGCACTGATAGTAATTTTCATGTAGGTGGGCCCACAGCAAGTGGAATTGCTTGCACCTCATTAAATTTTTCCGCAGCAGGAACTTCTGGAGGAAGAGTCACTGGATTAGTTTCTTCAGGTTTAAGTTCTGGGCAAGGTACTTTTTTACGATCACAAAACACAAGTGGGTATCTTTATTTTACAGGATGCGAACTATGAATTATAAACTTTATAAAACAGACCCAGATAAAGAGGAACCCAATGCAGTTATGACTGTTGGGGTTGTTCCATCAAAATCTTTTATATTCGATGAAGCAAACACAGACTATCAAGAATACTTAGAGTGGTTATCAGAAGGCAACACACCAGAACCAGCGGACGAATAATATGCCAGCAAATAATTCAGTTATACCTATAAGAGCATTCCGACAAGGAGACCAGCAAAACGGAGACGTTAATGCTATCGGAGAGTTGCAAACTGGAGAAAAGATTGGTATTCAACATATCAATACAGGAACTCTCGCAACAAACACAGCGTTTCAATCCGCTCTTGCTAATACTAATGCTTATATTGCTTCCGTCGCTGCTTCTGGCGGAGAGGTTGCTAACGCATATCTAACAAGCACTTTTACAACTAACACTGTATTCCAATCTGCATTAGCAAACACGAATGCGTACATAGCGACTAAACTTGATTCAAGCAGTTATACTACGGCAGACGTTCGATCTAAGGCAGCGTTGGCAAATACTAATGCTTACATTGCTACGAGAGCATCTGAAGCAGATTCATTAGCAAGACTTGCTAATACTAACTCATATATTGCAACTAAACTCGATTCAAGTTCTTACACAACTGCCGATGTAAGAAGCAAAGCAGCATTAGCAAACACGAATGCGTACATAGCAACAAAAGTAAATAGTTCTAACCCAACTATAACTGGAGCGTTGAGTGCTAATGGTTCTGTTGGAACTTCAGGTTATGTTCTAAAATCTGCAGGATCAGGTAATCCAGCGTACTGGGATGCATCCTCTAGCGGTGGTGGTACAACTCCTTTCCCATTTTTTGTTGGTGGTTCTCAAGTAAACACTATTAATATTTCTGACGGGCAGTTTCCGTTCTACGATACTTTTGGAAACGCAGATAACATTGGTGCAGCACCCTCTGGTCTTGCAACCATTAATAATATTAATGATGTTACTGCTACTAATGCAGTAGATGGACACGTTCTAAGATACAATGGTAGTGCTTGGATTGGTGGATTCTTTGATGGATTACCTGCTGCTATTGATGTCAACGCATCAGCACCAGACGATTCATTGGCAATCGACAGTTCTGGTCAAGTTGGTATTGGTACGACTAGTCCGAATTATCCATTAGACATAGTAGCAGGAGCATTAGGTGGAACAAGTGGTGATACTGTTAATCTATTAGAGATAAAACATACTGTTACTAATAGTAGTGCTCTACGTTTTGAAGGACTAAGAACATCTACTGGAACTAATTGGAGTAGTGCTGGTACACGGATACAGCAAGTCATTGACGTTACAGATATGGCATATATCCAGTTTAATGGTGACGGAAATGATTACGGAATAAGTTTTGGTAAAGGTTCTAGTACAGAACACATGCGCATCGACACTAATGGTGATTTTCTCATTGGCACAACCACTAGTAGTGGCGCACTAACAATTGAAGCAGACAGTAGCACCACAAACAATCGTGGATTAGATATAACAATTACAGACGATGATCCAACTGCTACAACATACGCCTCATTGATTGATTACAACGTAACAGGTGCAACTGCTACAGGTGGCGACACCACTCATGTGGGTCTTAGAGTTGATACCGATTCTAGTGCTACAGGTGGCGACACCAGTGACGAACATAGATTATACGGCATCTATAACTCAGTAGATGTAAGTGGAGATTCTGACGTAGTGTACGGCATCTACAACGATATGAGGGCTAGTCACAGTGCAGACACAATATCTAATTTGTATGGAACTTATAACCTGCTAGAATCAGACAACAGTGGCGGAACTGTTAGTACAGCGATGGCAAACAGAAATTTAATGTACGTAAATGGCACAGGCAGTACAACCACTGCGTTTGCTAATTATAATTTTACTCGTTTACAAGATCCATCCACTGTTACAACTGCATACGGTAGTTGGAATGAGGTACAGTTAGAAACCAATTCAACTGTAACCACTGCGTATGGAGTTCGTTCGCTTATTGATGAAAATGGTGGATCTTCGACAAATGAATACTTGTTTCACGGTTCGTATGAAGGCTCACCAAGCGGATCAGGTTACGGTTTGTACATTACTGGTGAGACTGATAATTACATCAGCGGTGACTTAACAGTTGGCGGTGCTATAACATCAGGATATACTGCAGGACAAGTTATTGAATGTCTAACTGGAACTTGTGATGGTAGAACAATTGTTGGTCTAAGTGGCACTTACACTTGGCCAGATGGAACTCAACATGTCCCAAGTACAACTTATGTAGATTTGAATGGTTCTAGTCTTTCTTACACCCCACCAGCTGGCACAAATCATGTGAAGTATGAATTAAATTTTCAGGCCAGTTATTACGCAACTAACCCTCCATTGTATCATTTAAGATTTTACTATGATGGAACAGAGGTTACTCATGGAAGAATGTCCCAATATATGTATTATGATGATAGAAAAAATTATGTCATAGCGTTAAGTCTCAATAATGGAACAGAAAGTATTGCGGCAGGAGAAATTGGAACATGGAATACTGCAAAAATTATAAAACTTCAAGTAAGAGCATATACTGCCAATCATAGACCAGACATCAACAGTACTCATTATTTTGATGGTGGTGGAAATCAACAACATGTTAGGCCAACCCTAACAATTACAGCGATTGCGTAAGGAGATATATTATGTCGTATGAAGAACCAATTCAAGATTATGAAAATAATAGAATGACAGAATATCCAACAGTCGGAGAACAACTAGACATGCTGTGGCATGCCATAGATGCAGACGAAGATTTAAAAGTAAAGTTTGCAACCTTTTACGATGCGATTAAGGCAGTAAAAGACGCAAACCCTAAATCAGAATAAATAGTACAAACAGGATAAAAAATGCCAGCAAATACTTCTATAATACCATTAAAAGCAATACGAACAGGAGACCAGTCAACTGGCGATGTCACTGCGCTTGGTGAATTTGAAAGTGGTGATAAGATTGACTCTTCTTACTTTGCTCTAAGTTTCAACGACGCTTCTCTTTCTGGGAATACCACCTTTGATACCACAACTTTGTTTGTTGATGGAACAAATAATCGAGTTGGTGTAGGTACGACTAGTCCTGCTAAACCTCTTCACGTTAAGTCATCTACGGATGAAATATTTCGCCTTGAAACGTCAGACAATCAAACTGGCAACGTTTATCAAGCAATTCATGATGCTTCTGGAGAATTAGCAAGAATTGGAATGTTTGATAGCAGTCGCATTTTACGTCTTAACAATTTACAATCTGACGGTGAAGTAGCTTTTTTTACCAACAACTCAGAAGCAATGCGTATCGATGCTGACGGTGATGTTGGAATTGGTGATGCTGCTCCTAGTGGATATCGTTTTGAAGTTACGCAAGGAACTGCAGCAGATCTTTATACTAGGACTTATAACTCAGATACAACATCTACGTCAGACGTAATTCATCAGTATCGAGTAAACAACGATGCTGCTAACATTTACATACAGTTCGGAGATGCAACGTCAGCATCTGTTGGAGGAATAAGGTATAACCACGCTGACGACTCATTTAGATTTACCACTAACTCAATAGATAACTTCCGTATGGAAGCAGACGGTGATCTCCACGCAAACGGTGATATTGTTGCGTTTTCAACCACTGTTTCAGATGAGCGACTCAAAGACAATATTGAGATAATATCAAATGCTGCAGATAAAGTAAGTCGCATCAAAGGTGTTACATTCACACGCAAAGGTGGTGATGAGTCGGCAGGGATTATTGCTCAGGATATATTGAACATATTGCCTCAGGCAGTAAAGGAAAAGTCATTACCATTACAAACAGGAACAGACGACAAGTATTATGTTGTAGAGTATGACGCTGTAACTGGTTTGTTAGTACAAGCAGTGAAAGAACTTACAGAAAGAGTTCAAGAATTAGAGAAAAAATCATTATAAATAGATTAAACTAAACAGAAAAGACTATTATGGCAAATACTTTTAAAGTAAAAACGTCGCAAGCAATTGGTGCGTCCGCAACTAAAATCGGTTCTTATGATGTTCCATCGTCAACACAAACTACGGTGATTGGATTATCGCTCGCTAATATTACTGCAAGTGCAATCACAGTAGAGGTCGATCACTTCAGTGGATCAACTGCTACGAGAATTGTAAAAGATGCGCCAATTCCTGTCGGTGGATCTTTAATTATCGGTGGCGGTGATCAAAAAATTGTTTTAGAGACAGGTCACAGTGTTCGTGTAACATCAAGTGCTGCCTCTTCTGTTGATGCTGTTATGAGTATCTTAGAAATCGCCTAATACTGGAGAACTAAATGTCCAAACTTGGATTAGAATATTTAAAATATATTGGAAAAAGTCCTTCGGATGATTCTCTAATTGTTGACGATGTAAATGATAGAGTTGGTATTGGGACAAGTGCACCATTATACACTTTAGACGTTGCGAGTGCATCTGGTGATGCAGAAATGAGATTAAAAACTGCAGGCACTGGATCTGGCGATCATACTATTCTTAGAAATCAAATTGATGGGACAACAGGTTCTAATTATATATTTTTTGGCGATACTGATGATTCTGATGCTGGTTTTATTAGATATAACCATTCAGATAATGCTATGTATTTTCAGACAAACGCTGCAGAACGTATGCGTATCCTCAGTAGTGGTAACATAGGGATTGCTAATACAGCACCTGCGTCTGAATTGGTTGTCGGTGGAACCATAGAGGCATCACACGTTTATTCTGCTGGCGATATCGGACTTGATGCTACTGATAAAATAACATTTACTGATAACACTAGAATGGACATTACAATTAATAATGTCAACCAATTTAGATTTGAGAATGATGGTGACTTCCATGCTAATGGAGACGTTATCGCATTCTCGACAACAATATCTGATGAACGACTAAAAGAAAATATAAAACTAGTTGATGGCGCACTTGATAAAGTTAAGCAACTAAAAGGCGTGACATTCAACTATACGCAAGACGGTAAAGTATCTGCTGGTGTGATTGCGCAAGATGTAGAAAAAGTTCTACCAGAAGCAGTATCAGAAAAAAAGATACCACTAAAGACAGATGATGGACTACTATATAAAACTGTTAGATACGACGCACTTCATTCATTATTGATTGAAGCAATCAAAGAGTTGAGTGCAGAGGTTGACGAATTAAAGAGGGATAGATAATGGCAGTTCCTGCAGGACCACAAATAAAACTATCAGACGTTGCTGCTGAGTTTTCAGATACCGCTCCATTTCAAATGAGTGAGTTTTATCGAGGTGGCGCAAAGGTTCCGAATGTCCCTGGAAATGCCGCAGTAGCAGCTAGTGGTGCATTAGGACTTCAAAGTTTTAAGGGAACGCAAAATAGATCTGTCGTTCCTCTTACAATTTCTGCAAGCACAACCAACTATGACGTTTACACTCAAGCGAGTCCAAGTCCTCTTTATACCGCAGGTATATCAGACATAGAAGTTACAATAAATCCTGGTGTTGTAGTAAGTTCTACATCTACAGGCACTTATGCACTAAATGTTCCCAATGCTTTCAATCCAGGTGACACTGTTAAAATTACAAACAATGGTACTGTACAAGGTCGTGGTGGTAATGGTGGTGGAGGTGGAACTCCTTTCAGTCCAGGGTCTGGAGGGGGTGGTGGCGCAGGAGGAAATGCAGTTTATGTTAATTTCCCAACCACAATAGATAATGTAGGATCGCTCACTGGAGGCGGTGGCGGAGGTGGTGGAGGTGGAGGTGGATTTAAATATGTAGCTGTCGGCACACCAAAGGGAACCACCTATCAAGCTAGAAGCTATGGTGGTGGCGGTGGTGGCGGTGGTGCTGGTACTCCTGGTGGTAGTGGAGGGGGTGGTGGATATGGCTATAATGGCTCAGGTGGTACAGGAGCAGCAGGTTCTGCTAGTGCTGGTGGTGGAGGCGGAGCTGGACCTGACGTCGCTGGTGGCGGTGGAGCAGGTGGCGGTAGAGGCGCAAGTGGTAGTGGTGGCGGATATGGATCTGGATCTCCTCCAGCACTCGGTAGAGGAGGTGGCGGTGGTGGAGCAGCAGGTTCTTACTTAGTTGGCAATCCGCTCGTCACATTCGAAACAACTGGAACAAGACAAGGATCAGTTTCTTAAAATAGGAAAAACAATGAACACGTTAAAAATGAAAATTACAGGGTGGGATGAAGATTCTAAATCTTTATTAGTTAGATATGCTTCTGATGAAACTGCAAATACCAACCCCAACGCTTATGGTACACTTGCATTTCAACCACATCTTATGTTTCCTGAAGCAAACACATCAGTTGAAGTAAGAACTGCATTGGCAAAAGCTGGAGTTAGTGTTGCTCAAGAAATTAAAACTAATGAAGACCTTAACAATAATACAGAAAAAAATAATATGTATGCTTCATTAGTTTCCACTGACATTTTATCATTCAATTATACCGAGTTGATTGAAGATGTTGATGGTGAGGTTGATTTTACCATAACAGAAGATGAATCCGAGGACGTTCCATTATGACAATTTGGGACAAAAAGTTTTTTTCTGCGTTTGGTTATAAAGTTATTAGAACAAACTATAAGGCAGGAGAAACACTTAATGATTTTGCACCACAAAATAGACAATGGTATAATTTGTTTACTAGAGGTGGATTTACAAACTGCAGAACAACTTCAGATAGCACTCCACCTAACTATACATCGGAAAGTACATCTATAGGAATGTTCTATACGCCAGCAAATTTTTTAGATTTTTATGGCACTCTTACTGCTGATATTCCAGTTGATACAACAATTTGGTGTTTATGTCAAGAGCACAATGATGAAACTCTACCAGATAGTGTTAATAAGTGGCACTTAGCAAATGGTTCGGCAGAAACATTAACAGTTGGAACTAAACTGCTTTTAGTTCGTGGTGATGTTACAATTAATGCTGGCGAAGAAAATGAACAAAGTTTTTCTGTAGATGCTGCTACTACAAAACCAAAAGCAATAAATGTTTCAACTAACGCATCAACTATAACAGCAACAAGCGATCACGTATATGGCATTAAGTTCACATAAATAATATTAGACAGGAGGTGTGAGTGTTATTTTTTCATAAATTAAATAAAAAAATCTCCGAAGTTGTCATCAACTGAACGCAAACTAATTTCCGAGCATGGACGTCTCAGGAAGTCTAAAAAGTACAATCTAAAAAGATATATTCTTTCCGAAACAGAAAGAGAAACATATCTGGACGTTGTTCCTAATCTAAGACCATACTATATGGACTCAGCAGTAACTGATATCACTATGTTATTGCCTCATGTTCATACAGGCGTCCCCCACACTATTGTAAACTTCTACATAGAAACCGCTGGCGAAAAGACCACGTTTTGGGATGGTGAGATGGAGATGGACGATAGATATATAAAGGATGATGGTAATGGTTATTATAACGTCAAACCTGAACTGATAGAACCAGTGCAAAGTTATGTTGCCGATCCACTTGATGTTTATATGATAAATCCATTTAGAATGCACTCTGTGTTGCCTAATATCGATGAAGAAAAAAATGTAGTGCATAGAATCGTGAATACTGTAGACAGAGAAATAATGCGGTATGCTATGAGAAACAAACGAAAGTTAATTCAAATGTTTTTTGAATTACCAATAGAGAAAGCTGTGGAGAAAATATATGATTGAAAATGCAAAAGTTGTAAACAATTTTTTAGACAAAGGTAACTGCGCATATCTAACTGAGTTTTTAAAAGACTGTAAAGAAAACGGCAAAGCAGTAAAAGATTCACAATGCCCTACTAGTTGGTCGGTTTATCGTCACGCAACATTAGAAAAAGTTTTAGAAGCATGCCTTCCTAAAATGGAACAAGAAACAGGGAAAAAACTTTTCCCAACCTATTCATATGCTCGATATTACCAAAAGGGAGAACTTTTAGAGTGCCATACAGATAGAGAATCTTGCGAATATAGTGCTACAATTACATTGGGGCATGATGGAGAAGTGTGGCCTTTTTGGTTCGCTGAGACTGGCGAAGAAACTGATCTAGGTATTGTTGGTGAAGAACAACACTTATTTAGAGTAAAAAATATTCAAAAAGTTGATTTACAAGTAGGTGATGCAGTAATTTATAACGGTCACGAAGCACCACATTGGCGCGAAGCGTTGCAAGGTGAGTGGCAAACTCAGATATTTTTGCATTATGTAGATCAAGATGGTCCACACGCTGAGTGGAAGTATGATAAAAGACCTTGTTTATCTCATCATGATGATCATGATAAACAAATTGATCAACCAGTAGGTGATGATGAAGAAATATTATACTGGTATACTGAAAACGCAATAGCAGATGTTGCATGTGATCAAATGATTTCGAAGTTTGAAAGTTTTGAGTCGGAAAAGGCGGAGGTTGGTGGTAGTAGTGCACAAGGAAAAGTCAATACAGAAATTAGAGATGTTAACAAAGTGCCGATTACAAACGAAATTGGTATTGGTGCTACACTAACTGGTATTGGTCTCAACATGAATAATCGTGCTTGGAAGTTTGATATAACACATAGTAATCAAACTGAATATTTAAGATATGATGTTGATGGACACTATAAAACGCACGTTGATACATATAATTTGCCTACTGAAAAAGAAACACGAAAGATTACTGTTCTTGCATTTTTAAATGATGACTTTAAAGGTGGTCGATTATACTTAGAAAATGGAGATCAAAGAACATACCCTGAACAAAAAAGGGAACTGTTATTGCTTTCCCAAGTTATATAAATCATGGCGTTGAACCAGTAACAAAGGGAATACGAAGAAGCATCGTCACGTGGATGGTTGGACCGTGGTTCAAATAACGCCACATAGAAAACTATCAATATCCCAAATTATAATACATGCTGTTTGTATTATCGGTATGTATTTGTATTGGGATCCTGCTTGGTTATTGGTTTCTGTAGTTGGCACATTACTCATTGGAAGTTATGGATTGGGTATATACGGACATCGATATCTCGCACATAGATCTTTCAAAATGCATCCTAGACTTGAACCGATATTAAATATATTGGCAGTGTTAGCGTTGCAAGGTTCTCCTATGACATGGGCAGCAAATCATGTCACACATCATCGATACTCCGATAAAAAGGGCGATCCACATCCATCAAAGAACTGGTTTAGAACATGGTTTTGGTTGGGTATGGAAAAAGATCTAAAGATTGAACGAGGTGTAATCAAAAGACTCAGTAAGAACAAAATGCATAAGTGGACTGCTAGGCATTACTTCAAAATATATTGGAGCATCATACTCGCAAGTGTATTGATCGATCCAAGGATAACAATATACTTGTTTGCTTTCCCTGTAGTGTATACATTTCACACATCTAGTTTCACAAATGTAATACTGCATAAGTTTGGATACAGATCTTTTGATACCGATGACACATCTACTAATTTGTGGATACCAATATTCTTAGAGAGCAACTATCATAACAATCATCATAAATATCCAACAAACTACAATCAAGCAGTCAAGTGGTATGAGTGGGACTTTTATGCCAGCTTAGTAGATATAATAAAAGTCAAATGATTCGTATAATATTTTTATGTTTGTTATTGACAGGATGCTCTGCACTCACACCTATGACTGCAGTGCTGACAGCAGGCGAAGCAGTAGATAAGATATCAAAGGCAGAAAACCCACCACCAAGTGAAATATCAAATGTAGTAAAGGATAAAATACAACAGAGTGATATAGAACAAATTCCTCTGCCATCACCAAACTTTGATACACAAAAAGCACTCATGTCTATCCCATGGTGGATGTATGCTATTGTTATCGCATCAGGCATAATGACTCTTATAAATAGCGTTAGACTGTACCTTTATAGGAGAAAACAGAATGATACCAATAGAACTGATAACGATGGCGGGTGGGGCAGCGATGGGCGGTCTGTTCAAGTTCATGGACCAAGCGCAGAAGAACAAACAGAAACAGATGGAAATGATGATGGCGGATCGGCAACAGAAAGCGGATCTCAAGAACTCCGACAGGGAGTCCGCATCTCGTTCAGCAGACGCAGCAGCGAATCGAGTTGGAAACGATAAATTTGCAAAACTAACTCGTAGAATATTTGTATTGTCTATGTTATTTTTAGGAGCATGGGCAATGATGGCAGGACTTACAGGATTAGACGTGGTTGTTCCTGTAACTAAAGAGATTGGTGGATCATACCTATTTGGTATCATCGACACTAAAAAGACTATCGTTGAATACCTAAGATTTGACAATGCAGTCGTGCATTTTGAATGGTTAAAGACATCGATACTTGCTGCTGGCGCGTTTTATCTCGGTAAGAGTTAATCGTTACAAGTCTCAGCGTTATAAATAGTCCCAGTAGATATAAACTATTGGGACTTTTTTATGGCCACTCCAACTACAAGAACAGAGTTTAAGAAGTATTGTTTACGAGAACTCGGACACCCAGTAATCGAAATAAACGTCGATGAGGATCAGGTTCAAGATAGAATCGATGATGCTTTGGATTATTACAGAGACTTTCATTACGATGGAACTGAACACGACTATTACAAATATGTAATTACATCATCAGACATCACTAACAAATACATCACACTGCCAGAAGAAATTGTTGGTGTTGTTGGTGTATTGCCTATTGGTACAGGTGTTAATTCTAATAATCTATTCAACCTCAGATACCAAATAACACTCAACGAAATATACGACTGGGCGCATGGTACGTTTGCAAACTACTATATGTCTATGGAACGCATTGCGTTGATGCAAGAGTTATTTGTTGGTCAACAGTTAATCCGTTTCAATCGTCACACTGACAGACTGTATATCGATATGGATTGGGCAGCAAATGTTTCTGCTGGAGAATCTATTATCGTAAACTGTTATAAAACAGTAGACCCTGACACATATGGTGATGTATGGAGTGATCGATGGTTGCGTAAATATTGCACTCAACTTATCAAAAGACAGTGGGGTAATAATCTCAAGAAGTTTACAGGAATGCAACTCCCTGGTGGTGTGACATTCAATGGCGAACAAATTTACCAAGAAGCAGATGAGGAAATAAGAAGACTGGAAGAAGAAATGGTCAACACATACTCGCTTCCAACTTATGACATGATTGGGTAAATAAATGCCTACAGTAAATCATTACTTCAATAATTTTACAAACTCGATGGAGCAAAACCTCGTCGAGGATCTCATCATAGAGTCTATTCGCATCTACGGTATTGAGTGTTTGTATATTCCTAGAACTCTAGTCAAAGA
>FUIF01006901.1_pt1 | contig 59336 bp, 77 predicted proteins | sample 1003461 | NCBI WGS metagenome assembly FUIF01 (sample SAMEA80401918, study PRJEB19352) | marine metagenome
TAGTTAACTGATATCAGTTCTTAACTTCGTAGAAGTTACTCTTCAGCGTGTCAGCTTTGTAAAAGCTGAAAGTTTTGCTAAAACCCTGAGCGCATTATGCCCACGGGGTTTGCGGAATCGATTTCGGGTTCGAGGACAAAACGCTAGTAGGTGTGTAGAATCCCCACGATCTGTATTACAAACCCCTTTTTTAAGGCTGGTTTATCCACGCGATATCCACGAAACGCCCCTTCACGCTGTTTTAAGATGCTGTTTATCAATAAGCTAGTTGTATTTACTTAAAGCAGAATTCTAGGATTTGACTTTCTAAAAAAAAAGCTGTAACTTCGCCCAAGCTATGTTAGCGATAAAGCTTCGAAGCTGTTTTTGATTCTAAGGAGCTTCTAGAGGGGTTTGCAAGTGCAAACAAACAGACACTACGAAGCGTCAATCAAGCATATGAAGCTGTGAGAGGCGCAAAAACTGTTTTGTTATCTTTGTGGCATGAAAGCAAAGAAGAGATCCGTCACTAAAGGCACGTATAGTGTCGGGGTGGACAAAGAAGAGTACCTTGTTGATGGCAAAGAGATCGTCAAGAAGGGCAAGAAGAAGACTGTTGTCAAGTTCAAGGCCAAGGGGAAGAAGGGTAGCTCGCCCGTGAAGCGGATTAATGACAAATTGGTGGTGAAGGATGGTCTTGTCAAGAAGAACAAGAAGAAAACCACCTATAGAAGGATGAAGTAATGCCTACTATTCGAAAGAAAGCCCGACAAATTGCCCGCAAAGCGGTAGAACGCCAGAAGGCTGTTGCTAAGAACTTGAAGAAGACGGACAGATCTGCTGGTAGGGCGTTGATGAAGAGGGTCAGGGAGGACAGGAAGCGCATCAAGAAGAACTACATCCAGACCCGCAAGGATATCAAAGAACAGCTTAAGAAGAAATAAGTATATTTGCGTTATGCCAACACCAAAGAAGCTTAATAGAAAAGCACCAATGAGCATTATGCAACAGTTTGGTAGCAACGAAGAGTTAAGAAGCCTTCAACGCCAAGGCCAGAGGAGCCCAGAAGCTTCTCGTGATAAAGGGGACAGATACAACAAGCGCAAGTACAGAACGATGAGATACGTAGAGGGTGAACGCTCTCAAGGTAGAAGTGCTAGCTACGAGCAAGGCGGCTCCATGGATATGCCACTACCAGAGAGCATCCGAGGAGACAAAAAATTTGATAGCGCTCAGTACAAAGGGAAGTTTAATGACACCCTTGCTAAAAACGCTGACAATCTTTACGTTGATGACGGCCTTCGTTTTTACAGCTTTGATGATGACGGGTTTTATGTAGTAGACAAAGACAATAATACTTGGGGTGTCGAAAAATGGTATTCTGAGGAGGGAGACGAATACGATGAGCTTGCTCTGGATGACTACGTAATGGAAAAGCTCGGAGCTAAAAGAGTCCCTCTAGAAGAAACCTCAATGGCTTATGCCGCAAAAGGAGGTCAAGGCGCTTCTGCGACGGAAGACTTGTTAGAAAGACTAACTCAAAACAAGCGCGATAAGTACGGAGACCGAGAATACGAACAGGGCGGCATGGTCGCAAAAAAAAAGGGATCAACTATTAAGATAGCGGGTCAGTACGCTGTCGATTCTATCAAAACCACCCCAGAAGGTAACCAATACGTAAGTATGGAGCTACCTGACGGAAAGGTAGTACCAGTATTTGGTGACTGGGAGACATACGGGAACCCAGATAGAGAAGGACGCATCGAGGATTTGGACTTTAGAATCTACCCACTTGGTGACGGTACTTATGCTCTAGATGCTGCTGAAGCCGAAGCGGAGATGCTGAGAGACGAAGCAAGAGGTGTAGCCAGAGAAGCTGTTGGAGGGATGGGTGCTTCACCTACTGAAGACTTGCTTGAGAGGCTGAATCAGCGTGGAGGTATGGGGTTCACACCAAGTGGCCGCATGCGACCAGTAAGAAGACAGTAATTGGGAAGTAAGAACTACTTCAACCCTAAATTAAAACGAATCAACCCTAGCTGGGTGGCAAATAAAAATGCAGTTAAGCAAAAACCTATCGCTGAAGGAGGCCGTAAAGTCAAACACGGCCAGCCGCCTCGGTATTGACAACACCCCAGAAGACTGGGAGATCGAAAACCTCAAGGCTGTAGCAGAGAATGTATTCCAACCAATCCGCGATCACTTCGGTGTACCTATCGCCGTGAGCTCTGGATACAGAGGGAAGAAGCTGAACAAAGCCATTGGCGGAAGCAAGTACTCGCAGCACATGGTGGGTGAGGCTCTCGATCTGGACGCAGATGTGTTTGGACGCATTACGAATGCAGATATCTTCAACTTCGTGAAAGACAACCTGGTGTGGGACCAGATGATCTGGGAGTTCGGGGATGACGAAGAACCCAACTGGGTGCATGTGTCTTACAAAAAAAGCGGGTTCAACCGCAAGCAGATCAAACGCGCCCGCAGAGACGAGAAGAACAGAGTATACTATACTGTAGAGGATGCCTAAGCAAGTAAACAACTTTGCTCCAGAGGCCAACAAGGTGAGCCGACCTGGGGTCCACGCCAAGACGAAGACGTCGAGCAACAAGAACAGCAAGAACTACAAGAAGTCTTACAGAGGACAGGGCCGCTAAAGTGAGTTGTAGAAACGTTGCACCGCTAGTCTACCTTTCTGCGACATCGCATAACGAACTCTGTAGTTATATTTTGTTTCATCACGGAACAGATGATCCTCTAGCGTCTGAGACGGAGTAAGCTTATCGAAATGTTTGTACAGGTAACCCGATAGAGCCAGGGGATAAATCATTCTGTCGGCTAGGTTCTTCCTGTTCATTCCATATTCGGAAGCAACGTAGTCTATCGTAAAAAACTCTAGGTCGTACAGGAACAGCAGGAGCTGTAAATATGACTTAGTAAGATCCTGATTGCTTTCCAGAAAGTCGTTAGTAGCGCTTCTTAAGTTCTTCAGGTGGTTGTGCTTTACGTATTTCTCTGGTAGTTTAGAGAACTCACGAAACAATCTAGTTTTTCTAACAGCTGATTTCGGCATTGCTATTCTGTCGTATATTTGAAGTAAACAAATTTACATCATGGATTCCAAGACCACCCTCTTCTTTGCCGAAATGTACTCACTCGTCAAGAAGATGGAGGAGGTAATCGACGACTTCGGAATGAAGGATCAGACTCTAGCCTCTATTGTCGTAGGAGTTATCGACTTCGATGAAATCGAACACGGCGACACAGAAGCCGAAATGAAAACCATGTACAGCTTTAACCTGCAAAGCAGGCAAGAGCTAGAAGCTGTCAAGGATGTTATGGATAGCGCGTACAAAGAAGAAGACGATATCGACCTCGATGACCTGCTGGGTGACTTGGGCATATCACTAAACTAATGGAAGGACTTATTAGAAAGATCGTCATCGGCAAAGAGCCGAAAGACGGCATGGCGTACTATATCGGTATGCGAGCAGGACGCGGAGAAGTGTCTGCTATTTTGGAAGATGACTATCATCTTCATAAATTTGGCAAGAAAAGATATCTCATCTATATCGAAAACGATGAAGGCACCCTTCTTTGGAAGAGTGTAGACGAGATGCCTTGCATGCTAGAATTCGACTTAAATTTTTAATTAATGAAAACGTTTGACTTGTTCGTTGTTGAGATCAACAAACGGATAAACGACACTATGAAAACTGAGAGCGGACTAGAGCTCTACATAGACAACAGATTCAATGAATTCCAAAACAGAACCACAGAAGCGCCCGTCGTGGCGGTCCCGTTTAAATACGATACTGGAGTCGAAGTGGGTGACACTTTGTACTTCCACCATCTCGTTGTTGTTAACGATGGTCAGCCTCTTACTGGTGAGGATAATCACTATCTTGTACGCTTCGATCCTGGTCACACCGTTAACAACCAGGCTATTGCTTACAAGTCTGCAAAGACTGGGGACGTACATCCGTTGGCGGGCTGGTCACTTCTCGAACGAGTGGAAGAAAGAGAAGAGAAACAGTCTAATATTATCGACGTTGTTAAACTCAAGGACAGCCCTGTCACGAAAGGGAAGGTCTCTTTTACTCCGCCTTGGGTGGAAGAGCTAGGGCTCGAAGTAGGAGACGTAGTTGGGTTCCGAAAGAACATGGACTACAGGATTACAATTGAAGAAAAAGAATACTATCGGGTCCGAGCAGAAGACTTGATGTATAAAGAAATTTAATATGTTTAGCAGAGAAGACACTTGGGCTCTCCTTGAAGACGAGGGGTGTTTAGTAGCAGACGGCTTTGATGATGCAGTGATAGGTATTTCGTTTGGGGCTTGCCCTGTAGCTGTGTATAGCGTACAGAAGATTATCGACATTCTTGTTGAGGACGATGAAATGGATGTTTCTGATGCTATTGAACACTTCGAGTACAATATCGCTGGTTCATACCTAGGAGAAAAGACACCTATTTACGTTTACGATGTCCAGGAAGACGCCTAAGTTTACGACCATCAGTGCTGCCGAGCGCCTCATGTCCAGCATGGAGGTAGCCATCAACAACATGATCGAAGAGGTGAAGAAGCCTGTCGATCCTGAAGCTGGTGGGTCTGCTCGTAAGGCGGAACTACAGTCTATTAAACAGACAGCTATCGATTGCAAAGAACTTCTGGTAGAGCGCCAGAGGCTAGAACAAATGGTTAAAGATCTCAGAGATAATGGAGAAATCGAACAAGAAAAAGATTACTCAGGCGGATTCGCCGAGCGCTTCTCAAAATAACGCTAGTGGATTGATCTACTGGGATGACTATGACTTTGACAATCAGGACAGTACAACAGATTACTTAGAAATAAACATATGCACCCGTAGCTCAGCTGGATAGAGCATCTGCCTTCTAAGCAGACGGTCACAGGTTCGAGTCCTGTCGGGTGTACGAATTAAATTAAAAACATGCCAGACTTACATTGCCCAGAATGCGGTGCGGAGCGCTTTGAGCGAAACCTCACTATGAAGGTAAAAGACGGAAAGACCTACTATGTAGAGGGTCAGTGCGAATGTGGAGCTCAGATGGAGCTTACCAACCCCAAGACAGGAGCTCCAGGGTTTGGCAAGATGGGAAGATTTGGTAGAAGCTACTGATGTCCGCGCTTCTTGACATAGATGGTTATGAAACTAAAGGGATTAAGATCGACCTAACGGTACAGAGGGAGAGATCATGGAGCTCCATGGGCTACTCGTTGTACTCCCAAAGAAACCAAAGCGATCGGAGATTCTCTTCCATGAAAAGCCAAAAGCAATGCAGATGTGGGAACGCATTGCTATGCCCGAAGAACTGCAAAGGATTCGCAGTATGGATGAGTGGCTCGAAAGACCTGCCGAGTTTCGAAAAAAGTTTCGTTCTTACATCGAACAAGAGTTTCAGCGTAGGCGCGACGGTGTGTGGTTTTACAATAATGGGGTCCCTACGTATATTACAGGGAGACACTATATGTTTCTTCAATGGTCTAAAATTGATATCGGATACCCATCATACCTCGCTTTCCAAAGGGAAATCTTTCTCCACATGGCTGCTTGCGAAGCTGATCCCCGTTGTTTCGGTCAGCTATATACTAAGTGTCGTCGTTCTGGCTACACTAATGTATGCTCTTCTGTCCTTGTTGACGAAGCTAGTCAGGTTAAAGAAAAGCTGTTGGGCATTCAGTCAAAGACTGGTAAAGACGCGCAAGAAAATATTTTCATGAAGAAAGTGGTTGCGATCTTCCGCAGCTACCCCTTCTTCTTCAAGCCTATCCAGGACGGTACTACCAATCCGCGTATGGAACTGGCTTTCCGTGAGCCTTCGAAGCGAATCACGAAGAACAACAAGACATCTCAGCGTGGTGACGCACTGAACACCGTTATCAACTGGAAGAACACCACGAACAACGCATACGATGGTGAGAAGCTGCACATGCTGTACCTCGACGAGGCGGGGAAGTGGGAGAAGCCTACCGATATACGCGAAGCGTGGCGTATTGAGCGTACATGCCTCATCGTTGGTAAGCGCGTAGTAGGCAAGGCGCTGGTGGGCAGTACGGTAAACCCCATGAATAAAGGTGGCGACGAGTACAAAGGTCTTTGGAATGACTCTGACCCTGGCGAGCGAAACAACAACGGGAGAACTAGATCAGGATTGTACAGAATCTTTATCCCAGCTTATGAAGCGCTAGAAGGATTCTTTGATAAGTATGGGAACCCAGTCATAGAAGAGCCAGAGAAAGAACTAGAGGGCGTTGACGGGGAAATGATAGACCAGGGAAGCCGAGCCTACCTTAAGAACGAGCGCCATTCATTTAAAGATGACCCGTCAGAGCTGAACGAGATTATCAGGCAGTTCCCTTTCACTCCAGACGAAGCGTTTAGAGATAGCATCGAGGGTAGCCTGTTCAACATCGGAAAGATCTACCAACAGATTGAGCACAACGACAACCTATATCCAAACCCTGTAGTCAAAGGCAACTTTGTGTGGAGGGTAAAAGACGAAGAGGTGGTTTTCTCTCCAGATCCAAACGGTAGGTTCCACGTAGCTTGGTTACCTCCAGACCACCTGAGAAACAACAAGGCCGACGAACGAGGAAAGCGAGTAGCTCCCAATGCGCACATCGGTGTTGGCGGAGTTGACTCCTACGACCTGGACGCTACGGTAGACGGAAGAGGCTCGAAGGGTGCGTTACACATGTACAATAAGTTTAACATGGATGTTCCGCCTAATATGTTTGTGGTGGAATATGCTTCTCGTCCAGATCTGGCTAGTATCTTTTACGAAGACGTGCTGATGTGTGCGTTCTTTTACGGGTATCCACTGCTTATAGAGAACAACAAGTACGGAATCGCAAGGTACTTTGAATCAAGAGGTTACGACGGTTACTTAATGGACAGGCCACAGCATTTACGCAACCCGAACTCGTCTGGAAACGTAAGAACGAAAGGTATCCCTTCGAACTCTCAAGACGTAATTCAATCCCACGCACAAGCTATCGAAGCTTACATCCACGATCATGTAGGGGTAAGAGCAGAGACGGGTGAGGTGGGGCAGATGCTGTTCAACAGAACGCTAGAGGACTGGATCGGCTATAAGATTGAGAAGAGAACTAAGTTTGACTTGACTATCAGCTCAGGACTTGCCCTTCTCGCGGCTCAAAAAGCGAAGAAAGAAAAGCCCAAAGCAAACTTCAACGACAAGAAGTTTTTCAGGACATACAAGCCAAAAGTCTGGCACTCCTAGTTTTACTATATTTGCATTGAGTTAAAATACTCCACTCATTGCAGATGCACAGTAACAATAAAAAATCTTCTAACTTTCCAGACCCATTAGCTCCTTCCGAGGTAAAACAAGGTAGGGAGTATGGGCTGAAGTATGCGAAGTCCATATACCAGCAGTGGGGAAAGATAGATCAGCAGACTTCCGTTTACGGAAACAGAAAGAAGACGTTCGAAAAGAACCGCAGATACGCAAACGGTACGCAAGACACGGCCATCTACAGATCGCTTCTTACCTCCCTTGACCCAAACAACGGCGACGGGAGCATGCTCAACCTGGATTTTACTCCAGTCCCCATTCTTCCCAAGTTCGTAAGAATCGTAGTAAACAAGATTCTTTCTCTCAACCCTTATCCAAACCTGGAGGCTGTAGACCCTATCTCATCTTCTGAAAAAGACACAGATAGGAGAAAGCTGGAAATGATGATCGCGGCCAAAAATCAGCTGCGAAAAATCGAAGACAAGACAGGCGTGGTAGTCGGAATGGATTCCAAAACTATTCCAGATACACTTGAAGAAGCGGAGATCTTTATCGGTAATAATATTAAGTCCTCTTCAGAGATTGCAGCTCAGATTGCTACGAATCTTACGCTTGAATGGAACGAGTTCAACGATAGCACTCTTCGCCGCTGCGTAAACGACTTAGCGGTACTCGGTATGGCCGTAGTCAAGAGAGACAACGATCCACAGTACGGACTCAAGACCAGCTATGTGGACCCGATTAACTTCGTTCATAGCTTCACTGAAGATCCGAACTTCTCAGACTTGGTTTATGCGGGTCACGTTCGTCACATTCCGATTCAGGAGTTGAAGCGCATGGCGGGTGATCAGTTTACAGAAGAAGAATACAAGAAGATTGCTCAGCAAGCTCAGAAGAAGTACGGGTACGATGCTGCCAAGCTTAACCAGTCTTCTTACGACAGAGTAAACAACGTATCTCGCTTCGGCTACGACGAGTACATGATCGAGGTCCTCGACTTCGAGTTTATGTCAGTAGACTGCGAATACTACGAGTCAAAAGAGAGCAAGTATGGGAATGTAGGTTTTTACTCAAAAGGAGAGAACTACAAGGCGCCCCAGAACTCCGTATTCAACAGAGAGGTGATGAAGCTTGAGAACGCTTCTGTATATGGTGGCTGCTACATCTTAGGGACTGACTTCTTGTTTAACTACGGTAAGAAGAACAACATTCCGAAGAACATCCACGATATCTCTCGCACGAACCTTTCTTACTCAGTTTGCGCTACGAATATCTTGGACATGATGCCGAAGTCCATGGTGGACAGCTGCATTGGGTTCGCGGATCAGTTGCAGCTTACGCACCTCAAGATTCAACAGGCAGTAGCGAAGGCTAAGCCTGACGGCATCATCATCGACATCGAAGGGCTGGAGAATGTCCAGCTCGGTAAAGGTGGGGAATTGCAACCGCTGGACCTTCACGATATCTACGAGCAGACGGGTGTCTTCTATTACAGAAGTAAGAACCCAGAGGGTGGATTCCAGAATCCTCCAATCAGAGAGATCGGCAACAGCATTCGAAATATCAATGAGCTTATCGGTTTGTATAACCACTACCTGAAGATGATCCGTGACGCTACGGGAATCAACGAGGTGATGGATGCCAGCTCACCGAAAGCTGACGCTTTGGTCGGAGTACGCCAGCAAGCTTTGTCTGCTGCTAACAACGCCATCTACGACATCACGAACTCGTCTATGGTGCTGTACAAGAAGGTCTGTAGCGACATCGTGAAGTGTGTACAGGTAATTCATCCAGATTCAGTGTTGTACCGTATCTACGAGAACGCCATTGGAAAGGAGAACATGAGCGTTTTGAACTCATTCCGAAACTTGGCTATGTACAACTTCGGTGTTCGCGTAGTAAAGGAGATGGAAGAAGCTGAGCGGCAGTACCTGGAGCAGAATCTTCAGGTGCTTTGGCCCAGAAAGAAATCGACTTGGAGGATGCTATCGCTGTACGTCAGCTCAAAGACATCAACCAAGCTGAAAGGCTGTTGATCGTTCGCCGAAAGAAGCGCATGGCTCAGCAGCAACAAATCGCTATGCAGAACTCTCAGCAGCAAGCTCAGATTCAGCAGCAGTCAGCTCAGGCTACCTCCGAAGCGAAGCAACAAGAAATGCAGCTCGAAGCGCAATTGAAAGCTCAAGAGCTACAGCTGAAGGCTCAGCTCGAAGCGCAACTAGAAGAAGTGAAGCACGGGTTCAACAAAGAGATCGAGATTATCAAAGCTGAGGCTTACAGCAACAGGTCTCAATCAGAAACTCAGAATCGCGTTCAGATAGAAACCATGAAGGACGACAGGAAAGACGAGCGCGTTAAGAAGCAGGCTGTAGAGCAAAGCAAGCTTATCTCTCAGAGACAAGGGGAGAGAGGCGAGCTCGAAGGCGAGCAGCAGGCTGGAGACATTACATCAGAAATATTAGGATAATAAGATGGCGCAAACAATAAACTTAGATACTTCTCAGAGGGTGGACATCACCTGTAGGAAAGGCGACACCTTTGATTTGTCTTTGACGCTGAAGGATAACGCGTCTACTCCAGCCTCTGTGGTGGCCGATAACGACGCCTTTAAGATGGAGGTTAGAACTACCGACGAGGGGGGAGACGCTTACGCTAATGGCAACGCAACCATTATTTTGAGCACAGAGGATACTGACGGTTCGGGCGATACAAAGCAGATAGTTGTACAAGACTCGGCTGATGCGGCATTCACTTCATCTAGCGTGGGAGCAGCCGCCACGGATGGTGTCGTTAGATTTACATCTACCGCAGCAATCATGGCCTCAACTTCTGCTGGGCTTTACGTCTACGACATCGAGATGACCGATAATAGCGAAGGCGATAAGGTCACCACTTTAATTTACGGTACGTTTAAAATCAATGAAGACGTAAGCGTATAATGGCAACAAACATTACCATATCGACTGGTGGCACTACGACTGTAGTTACTGTTCCAGAGACGCAGAATAACGTCACTGTATCAAGAAATCAGATAACCACTGACGAACGTACAAAGCTGGCTGGTATTGAGACTGGGGCTACTGCCGACATGACTGGTGCCGAAATCAAGGCGGCATATGAGGCCGAGCCCAACGCCTTCACGGACGCCCTTAAGACCAAACTAGATACCATTGAGGTTGGGGCTACTGCCGATCAATCAATAACAACTACTGATGGTCTGAGCGGGGCTAGCTCTGGCGGGAACTACACCCTTTCTGTTGATGGAACTGTCGTCAGGACTACTGGCAATCAGTCAATTGCTGGTACGAAAACATTTACTGGGTCTCTATCTGTAAACGGAGCCTATGACTTCCCAACCACTATCGGCTCTGCAACTCAGGTTTTAAAGGTTAACTCATCGGGCAATGATCTGGAATTTGGCGATGCGTCCGTAGTAGCTGAATTAAATGATCTCAGTGATGTAAACGCACCTGACAGTGACTATAATTCAACAAACCTCCTTTATAACGCTCTTGTTTTTAATGGTAGTCAGTGGGTTATTTTTTCTCCCCCTTCACAATCTCCAGTATCAAACCAAACAAATATTCAGTTTCTTGGTGGTGGAGACATTATAAACCTTTCAAAAATAGGGCTTGATGGTGCTAACAACGCTCTGTCAATTAATTCTACAACTTCTTATGGAGCCAGCGGTGTAAACCTTTTTGTTGACGGAAAGGCTAGAATCGACGGGGCTATCGAAGTTAGCTCTGGGGGTACTGTGGAGTACTCTCTGCCTGCCGCTGACGGTACAGCCAACCAGCTGCTTGCTACTAATGGTTCAGGTGCTGTTACCTTCGTTACTCCCAGCGTAACAAACCTATCTGACGTTACTAGCGCGGGATCAGGTGCTATCATCACGTCTGCTGAACGCACGAAGCTTACGGGCATCGAGACAAGCGCTGATGTTACCGATACAGCTAATGTTACTGCGGCTGGGGCGTTGATGGATTCAGAGGTGACCAACCTAGCGCAAGTCAAAGCATTTGATTCGTCTGACTACGCGACAGCAGCGCAAGGCAGCACGGCGGACAGTGCTTTGCAAAACATTAGTGAGGATACATCACCACAGCTTGGTGGAAACCTTGATGTTAACGGCAACAAGATCGTTAGTACGTCCAACGCTGACATTGATATCGAGCCAAACGGAACTGGAGACGTACTTCTCGGAAACTTCAAGTTTGATGCTGACCAAACGGTAGGTAGCGGTCAGGATGATTATGTTCTCACTTACGACAACAGTACTGGTAAGATTAGCCTTGAGGCTTCGGCGGGAGGAGGCAGTTCAGTTTGGACAACCTCTGGTAGCAACATCTACTACAACACTGGGAATGTAGGTATTGGAACTACTTCACCTTCCCAGGCTTTACACGTAAGCGGTACAGATCAACACATCTTTATTGAGGACGGAAACCTGAAGCTAGATAGGAATAACGAAGGTAGAATTGAGTTCGGTATTGCTGGTCAGATGTACGGAAAAAGCAACGGGAACAATGTTTATCTTCAGAAAAGCGGAAACAATCATAGGATTGATTTCGGTACGAATGGCGGAACCATAAAGGTTTCAGACACTTCTGTAAATAACGATTTCTTCACAATAACCACAGAAGGGTTTGAGTCTTATAGCGGCAGCTATTTTAGGTACATTCAGCACAGTGCGACTAACAACAACAGCGGTAAGGTATTACAGTACAGCAACGCTGGCGCATCAGTTAACAGAGGTCTTGTCCAGGTCAACGGAGACCTCAAGGTTAATGACTACACGACGGGTAGTGCGGTTCAAAGAATCAAGCTTGGAAACGACGGGTTGGTTGACATCAACGACGGTAGCAATAACGTTCTTATCTCCACGGGAAACAGCACAATTACCGCTTCGGAGACCACAGCGGTTGGATACCAAGCAGGCTATTCTAACACCAGCGGAACAAGAAACTCATCTCTTGGCTATCAGGCAAACTATGCTATCACCACGGGTACAAATAACACCGCTGTCGGGTGGCAAGCAAACAGGTTTAACGTTACTACCAGCAACAACACTGGCGTCGGCTATCTCGCAAACAGCAGGAGCACAGGCTCTAACAATACAGCGATTGGAGCGAGGCAGCTGAGGGGGTAATTGGTTCTTCCACCTTCTCCAACATAACTGCCGTCGGTTATAAGGCCCTCAACGCCCTGACCACAGGCTCTAACAATACAGCTATAGGTTATAATTCGGCTAGACTGTCAACAACGTCAAGCAACCTTACGGCTGTTGGTTTTGCTACACTTAATAGTAATGTTACTGGGAGTAACAGCACTATTGTTGGTTCCAGCGCAGGAAGTGTTGGTAGTTTCAGTAATGTGACCGCTATAGGATATGCTTCTGCCCAATATGGTAGCGGAGGCCAACACAATGCTTATTTGGGACAGTTTACAGGCAGGTATAATTCTGGTAACGGTAATGTCCTGGTTGGTCAAGATGCTGGTACAGGGGTTAGCGGTTCTGATTTTTCGCAGTGCGTGGGTATTGGATACAGGGCGTTAGAAAAATCGACATCAGCAGGTAACAACGTAGCTATAGGATACCATAGCGGTCAGTACATCACAACTGGAGATAGGAACACGCTTTTAGGTACTTACGCTGGTAAAGGGGTTAGCGGAACATCAACCTTCACGAACACGGTCGGCGTCGGATATCAAGCCCTTACCGCACTGACTACTGGTGCTGGTAATACAGCGGTGGGATATCAGGCGGGCGATGCCATAACCACAGCGGGCTATAACACTATTGTTGGGCACAGCGCAGATGTCGGATCCTCTAACAGCAGTACTGTAATGGGTTATCAGCTTCTGGCGCTGGAAGCGGAGTCGTCGCTATTGGCTATCAAGTACAAGGAGGTACAGTAACTAACGGTTTCCAAAACACTGGTGTAGGTTATCAGGCAAACTACACTGGCGCTTCAGAAAAAAATGTTTCGATTGGAACTAAAGCGGGTTACAGCGGAACTATTAAATCTGTGTCTATTGGTCACAGCGCTGGTTACAGCGGAGCGGATAACGGTGTCTTCATAGGTTTTGAAGCAGGATACAATGAAACAGGCTCCAACAAACTCTACATAGAGAACAGTAACTCCACCACCCCACTTATCTACGGGGAGTTCGATAACGACCTTGTAAAGGTCAACGGTCAGCTCGAAGTAACAGAAGGCATCACGGTAAACAAGACAGCAGACACAGACTTCAGCTACAACGGTGACGTGATGTATTTCGGTTCAGGCTCTACCACGCAAGGAGAGCTTTGCTACCTCAACTCAAGCGGAGGATGGACAGCAGCCGATGCTGACGCTGCGTCTAGTTCAGGCGGTGTACTGTTGGCTATCGCGCTAGGCACAGACCCTGATGCAGACGGCATGTTGCTTAAGGGTACGTTTACACTTGATCACGATCCAGGAACCATTGGAGATGAACTCTATGTGTCTACTACGGCTGGAGACATTACAGGTACTGCTCCTTCTGCAACTGGAGATATCGTTAGGGTAGTCGGTTACTGCCTTGACAGCACGAACGGACAGATTTGGTTTAATCCTTCTAATGACTTTATCACTCTTGCGTAATGCCAGACATAGATCAGAAAAACGGTATAGACATGGCTAACATTGCATCTATAAACGGACAAGATATTGCAGACTCTGGCGGGGCATCAGAACCAACATCAGGTTTTTTAACTTTGGGTGGATCAATGCCAGGAAATCTCGCTGTTCGTTTTGGCGCAAACAATAACGATACTTTTGAGTCTGCTACGTTTCACTCTAGCGTTTCAAGCGTTCCAGCCACAAGCGCTATTACTAAAGCAAAGGCAGGCAGATATCACATAGGAATGTTAGACAGCTCTGGCAATCTATACATGGCATCCACAGGAAGCAATAGAACGGGGGATGCAAGTATTTACGGAGGGCACTACAGGCAATTTAGTATAGAGCTAACTAGTGTTGCTGATTTTTCTCTCGGAAAAGATCACGGCCTGGCAGTGAAGACGGATGGAACGCTTTGGGGCATTGGCGGTAATGGCGACGGTGAATTAGGGAGGGGCAATACAACTTCTCAGCATAGCAGTTTTGCTCAAATTGGATCTGACACAAACTGGTCAAAAGTTTCTTGCGGAGAGGATTTTAGCCTTGCACTAAAAACCACAGGTGCCTTGTATAGCGCAGGTAAAAATTCAAACGGAAGGACAGGACAAGGAACCACGAGCGGTGACACCACTTCTTGGACGCAAATAGGGAGCGATACAGACTGGACTCAAATCTCCACAGGAGACCAGCATTCTGGAGCCATAAAGGGCGGGACTCTGGCTACTTGGGGAGACGCTGGTAGCGGTAGGTTGGGAAATGGAAGCAGTAGCGGAAATGTGACCTCACCCGCCGTAGTAAATTCAGATACGGATTGGCAAAGCATTCACTGTGGTGCCGCATACATCAAGGCCATAAAAACTACCGATGGTCATCACTACCATACTGGCACTGCTGGTGCCTTTGGCGGAGGGACTCGCGGCGACGGTTCTACAAGCAGCACTACCAGTTTTACAAGAATAGGGTCAGACACAGGTTGGACAGAATTTGTTGAACTTAAATATTCTTCTTTTTCTTATTACGCCGCTGGCAAAAAAAGCGGGAGCTGGTATGTTTGTGGTCGTTACGATAAGGCTCCATACATCAAAACTGGAGGCACAGCTACGAAGAGCAACACTACTACGTTTGTGCAGTTAGCCTCCCCTAGCCCTTCTATTTTGATGCTTATGCCATTTGACGGAAGTAACCCTGAAGCACTTTATATCGTTTAATATGGCAGAATACACAGTTGTAATTACAAGCGAGGATGATTTGAATCAGTCTTGGACGGACTCTAGAGCCCCCAACTTTTCGTGGAGGTTTAACGAGGAAGAGTTAGATGACTGCATTCAGGTTGGAGAGGGTCAGTGGCAGGCCACTTATGAAAGCATGGAGTTGTCTTCTCCAAAAACATACACCTACTTGGATATGGTAAATGGAGGGGAAATTACTTACACGCTTCCCGCTGGCGAATACGGTATTAAACCATAAGTATTATATTTGCACTAAACTTTTTAATCATGGCATTTGCATTTGAATCTAAGTCCTGGAGTTTTACAGGCACAAAAGAGTTTGAGGATGGTGGCTTCACCCTGCTCAACCCAACAGTTTCTGTTCTATCCTCTACAATTCAGGGCGACAACGTATACATTGCTTTCAAGGCTGTAGAAAACAGCGGGGTTTTTGCCCATCAGCTTAGTGTTCACTATAACAACTCTGGTGGTGAAACTAATCTTGACACGATCGTGAATTCAGCTGTTGCGGCAGCCTTCCCAGACTTTACGCTCGACTCATAAAATATTCTGATTCTACATAAGAAGGCCCCTCGTGGGCCTTTTTTTGTTTTTATTATCTTTGCCGTATGGCTGAAGATGTAAAGAAGAAACTCAAGCGGTTTGGACTCTCTGGGTTAAATAAACCCAAGCGATCCCCAAGCGGTAAGAAGTCGCATATCGTAGCGGTACGAGATGGAGGCAAAGTCAAGATTATCCGCTTCGGAGAAAGAGGGGCTAGCACGGCTGGTAAGCCGAAGGCTGGGGAGAGCGCTCGCATGAAGGCGAAGCGCAAGTCATTCAAAGCCAGACACAGAAAGAACATTGCCAAGGGTAAGACCAGTGCGGCTTACTGGGCTAATAAAGTAAAGTGGTAATGAATGCTGTTAAGTACAACAAGGGCGGTAAGCTCAAAGTTAGCTCCGCTACGAAGTCTGTTCCAGCACCTTCTGGTTTTCACTGGATGGTGGATCGGGGTAGATACTTCCTTATGAAAGGAGATTACAAACCACATCCTGGCGCTGTTAAAGAAGCCAAGTTCAAACTCGTTAGCCACTCATGAAAGCGAAGAAATCATACAAGAAGGGAGGTAAGTTCCCAGACCTTACTGGAGACGGAAAGGTGACCAGAGCCGATGTCCTGAAGGGACGTGGCGTATTTAAGAACGGAGGTAAGTCTCGTGTAAACGAAGCTGGTAACTACACGAAGCCAGGCATGCGCAAACGCATCTTCAACCAGATTAAGGCTGGGTCCAAGGGTGGACGTCCAGGTCAGTGGTCAGCTAGAAAAGCACAGCTTCTGGCATCACGCTACAAGAAAGCTGGGGGAGGCTACAAGAACTGATGGCGTTAGCTAAATCACAAAGAAGTCTCAAGAACTGGACGAAGCAGAAGTGGCGCACGTCTAGCGGCAAGAAGTCTGAAGGTAAAAGAAGATACCTTCCAGATGCTGCGTGGAAAGCTTTGTCCCCTGGGGAGAAGGCTGCTACAAATAGAGCTAAGGCCAAGGGTAATAAATCTGGTAAGCAGTTCGTGAGTCAGCCTAAGAAAATCGCTAAGAAGGTCGCAAAGTACAGGAAATAAATAGTTTATATATTTGCAAAAACAATAGTAATGGGATATCCAAACAGTGTGAGTGAGGTTCACGTAGGTGCGCAAAATACCACTCTAAACGCCCCTACGGGGAAAAGCTTTTTTAAGTTTACGGTTACAGGTGGTGGAAGTTATACTGTTACCTCTCCTAACTTTTACGTTAATGGAACTCAAGACAGCGACGGCTATGCCCTTCTCCTAAAGGATGGACAAACCATCGAAGGTGAATACACCAGTATTGTGGTTCCCGACAATTCAGGCTGCGGCGTTATTGCATACTTGTAATAAATCAATCTTAATTTAATGGAAGAAAATACACAACCCGTAGAGGCGATGGAGCAAGAGGCTCCCGTCTCTGCACCCGAACCGTCGTTTAGTTTCGTTTCTGACGAAGAAGTAGCGGCAATCAACAACCCTCAACCAGAACAGCCTACTCAAGAGGTTGCTCCAGAGGTACAACAAGAAATTACTGAAGAGCCTGTGACCGTACAACCAGAGGCTCAACCAGAATACGCACAAGAAGATCTTGACACAGCGGTGTTCGAATTCCTTAGCGAAAGGCTTGGGAGAAACATTGGCTCGTTAGATGACCTTCAAGTGCAACAGCAGGAGCAAAGAGAGCTCGACGAACGAATCGCTGCGATTGCAGACTTTGTAGAAAATACAGGTCGTGATCCGCGAGACTGGTTTATCTATCAGCAGTTGAACCCTTCCGAAATGGATGACATGACTGCTATTCAGGTACAGATGGCAACTGAGTACCCAAACCTGTCTCAAGAAGAGGTTAGTCTGTTGGTCTCTAGCAAGTACAAGCTCGATACCGATCTGCACTCAGAAGAAGAGGTTCGACTTTCGCAACTGCAAATGAAGATCGACGCAGAGAATGCGCGTAAAGGCATTGATGACATGCGATTGCAGTATCAGGCCCCAGAACGCGAATCATTCGAGTCTGAGTCAATTATTGACGACAACTGGGTTTCAAACATGCGTGGAGAGTTGGACGCCATGGAAGGGATTGAATTTGATCTCGGAAACGGAAGCAACTTTACGTTCGGCATGGATGACGCTTACAAGAGTCAACTCGCTGAGAAAAACACTCGCCTTGACGAGTTTTTCGATCCTTACGTGCGTGAGGATGGTAGCTGGGATTACGATATGCTCAACATGCACAGAGCTGTTATCGACAACGTAGACAAAATCGTTCAGTCTGTTTACAGGCAGGGGATGGCGGATGCGCAGAGAACGGTAGTGCAGAGCGCAGCTAACGCAACCCCTACGTCACCGAATCAAGGAAGCGCACCAAGCGGGCCTGACCCACTTGTTCAACAATTAAAAGAAGCGCTTGGACAAGGCGGAGGAGGGTTCGGATTTATCTAAACTTTTAAAAAACAGAAATTATGGCTATTACAAATGCCGCTAGCATGAATGTAGCGGACCCAACATCAAGCAGCACCCCTCCTTTGACTGGAGCTGGCTTGAGAACAACTCCAGAGACTTACATCTCTCTGGCAACTCTTATCGAGCCTAACAAGCCCGACGTAAGAGACTTGTATGTGCAAACTTTTGGCGATCAGGGTATCACTGGATTTTTGGACTTGACTGGCGCCAAGAAGAACGCTGGCGCAGCAGACAAGGTAGTATGGTACGAAGAAGGTCGCTTGCACAAGACAGCTCCTTCTGCTGCTTGGACTGCTGGTTCTGGTGTTTTGAATGGTACTGGAATTGGCGATGCAGTTAGAATCAATGACGTGTTGCTTTTGAAGGATGGTCAAAGAGTGGTCGTTAAGTCTAGAACCGATGCTGACAATGTTGTCGCCTTGGCTTTGGATGGTTCAACATCTACTGATGTCACTGCTGGCACTTCTGCTATCATCGGTAACGTTTATGCTCAGGGAACCGATCAGCCTTCTTCGTTCTACCAGACTGGTTTGGTGAAGCGTGAGAACCCATACATCATCACTAAGGAGATGTACGAAGTGAACGGTTCTCAAGCTACTAACATCGGTTGGTTGAACGTGAACGGTCAGTACATGTGGTACTTGAAGAACGAGATGGATGCTCGTAAGCGATTCATGAACCAGCGCGAGATGATGTTGTTGTACTCTCAGCTCGGTGACTTGACTCTCGACACTGGTAGCAATGCAGACAACAAGATTGCTGGATCTGAAGGCTACTTCGCTGCTGTTGAAGCTAGAGGTATCACCGCAGAAGTTTCTGGTGGTGCTCAGGGTTCTTTCGCTTCTATGAGCGACATCGACACCATCATCCTCGAACTCGATAAAGAAGGAGCTCCTGCTGAGTACGCTATGTACGTAAACAGAGCAACATCTTTGGATATCGACGACATGCTCGCTAACGGTATCGCTACACAGGTGACTGCTGGTTTGGCTGGTCAGTTCGGTGCGTTTAACAACGACGCTGATTTGGCTGTGAAGCTCGGCTTTAAGTCATTCACTCGTGGCGGTTACACTTTCCACAAGCACGACTGGAAGCTGTTGAACGACCCTACTTTGGGTGGTTTGAACAACACCCACAAGGGTGCTATGATTCCAATGTCTCAGGTGGCTGACGCTCAGTCTGGTGTTAAGGCTCCAGCTTTGGAGATGAATTACAAGTCTGCTGGAAGCTACTCTCGTGAGATGGAGCACTGGGTAACTGGTGGTGGTGTTCTCGGACACAGCAACGCTGCAAACGGTAAGGATACTGCTATCTTCAACTACCGTTCTGAGTGCAACCTCGTTACTCGCGCTGCTAACCAGCACGTTGTATTGAAGTAATTAACCTGAACTGAAAGAGAAGGCCCTTCGGGGCTTTCTCTTAATGTTCATAATACTTATTATTATGGCGGCAGTAAATACTGACAGAAAAAATCACGTTTTTCCTCTTTTTCTTAAGGCTAAGGCTGTTACGGTTGTAGACGACTCTTCAGACATTACTCTGAGCGTCGATACTAGCACGAACATCCTTGACATCGATGGAAACACTGATAACGGAATCACACTTCCTGACGGCACGATCGAAGGACAAGTGATGACCGTTTACATGAAAGCTGGTGACGCAACCAACTTCGCAACCGTTACAATCACCAATGCGGTTGATGCGGCTTACGACAGCATCAAGCTTGCTGGTGAAGGTGAATACTTTACCTGCATTTGGAACGGAGAGGCTTGGGGATTGATCTCCGCAGCCACAAGCGGAATTTTAGCAGCGGACATCGGATAATCTAAATCGGTAATTGAGTTGAGACCTTCGGGTCTCAGCTCTCTTACTACTTTTCAAACTTTAATTTAATATCATTATGAATCAAACAACTAAGCGCCCTCCAGGGCGACCAAAGAAAGCTGCATCCGCAGCAGCTGTGGCAGAAGCCCCAGCAAAACAACAGCCTAAGAAGAAGGCTATTCGTCGAGAAGAAAAAGTTAGCGCCACACAAGAGTACAAGGCTAACGGAAGCGGGGCTGTCATGATGCTTATGCAGAGCGGCATCACAGTGTTCGACGAAGAGACAGGCATGGTGCGAGAGATTCGTTACTGTGAGAACGAACACTCTATCTGGAAGGACGAGCAATCTGAGCGATCTGTAAAGACTCCAGTCATCTTCCGTATGGGTAGACTGTTTGTAAACGAACGACAGCCTAACCTCAAGAGGTTCCTGGAGATTCACCCCTCTAACAAGGCAAACGGCGCTCTGTATTCGAGCTGGTGGACAACCTCAAGAAGGTAGAGGTAGATATGGACAACGAGTTCCTCGTCAACGACGCTATCAATCTCTTGCGAACTAAGGAGCTGGACGACCTGCTAGCTGTGGCCTTGGCTTACGGTATGGATATTGACCGCCCTATCGCTGAGGTGAAGCACGACCTGCTACTCAAGGCTAAAGCAGCGCCTAAGACGTTTATTGAGTCATTCGACAATCCAGTCGTCTCTATGAAGTCTATGGTGAAGCAAGCTGTAAGCTATCAGATCCTGAAAGCTGACAGCGACGGAGTGAAGTGGTTCGACACCAACAAGCATATTATATCGGTCCCTGCGGGCCAAGACCCAGTTGACGTATTCGTGCGTTACTGCATGACAGAGGCTGCTGCTCCTGTCGTTGCTGAAATCGAACGTCAGCTCGGCTGATTCTACATATATACCACTGAGAAAGCCTCCGAAAGGGGGCTTTTTCTTTTTCGTATATTTGCTTCATGGCAAAGACAATGGGAGCTAGCGTTTCGTTTGTACACAATGCTGTGCATGATATCCTGAATAAGGATCAGCAAGGCTTTGTAAGTGACGGCGAATTCACCAATCTCGCTAGACTAGCTCAGCTAAACATATTTAACGGGCTCTTTGATGAACTCAAAGACGCTCAGAGGACATCTCGCTCTGGATACAACCCAAACAGAGACAAGTCTCGAACTAAAAGAATTCAAGAAGACTTAGCGGCTTTTTCTAAAAAAGCTACTATCACTAAAGCTTCTGGTGTATTCGATGTAGTTGATGATGCTACATTTGACATGTCGCGCATCATTTCTATCTCCACGGCTGGGAGCATCCTGCTGGACCAATCCACAAAGAAGCCCATTGAGATTTGCTACGACGAAGAGAAGATTGAGAGAATCCTTGTCAACAACTTGAGCGCACCTACAGAAGACTTCCCTGTAGCTCTCGTTTCAGATGATATTTACGTCTTTCCTACCAGCATCAACAAGATTGAGATTAGATACTACAGATACCCAACTGGAAGACACGTAACCACAGGGGTCGTGCAAGAGGGGTCTGTTACCTACACTGAAGGGGGGAGCCAAGTAGACTTTGATTTGCCAGCTCATTACGCTTCTGATCTCGTCTATGAGATTTGCAGGTTGGTGGGAGTGAACTTACGAGACAGCGACGTCATCGCTTACACAGGTCAGGAGATGGCAACTAGGAAACAAGCAGAGACATTATAATGGCTAGAAATACAGTACCACTCAGTCAAGTAATCGACGATTTCATCCTCACTATTGCTGATGATGATTACGCAGGGCAGGCATCTGACACACAAATCAGAACGCATGCTCTTCGTGGTATTCGAGAGCTTGGCTTTGATATGTCCAGGGTTATCAGTCTCTGAGCTTACGCTAGACTCAGCTAACAATACTGTTGAGCTGCCTGACGACTTCGTGGACTGGAGTAAGGTAGGTGTAGTCGGTTCTGATGGGATTGTTTACGTGCTCGGAGAGAACAAGAATGTCAACTATTCTCAGGCTTACGCTAACTCAAGCGGAACCAAAGTGGGTAAAGCTTCTGACGCTGCTGATAGTGATGGGGACGGAGTTTTCGATAGAGTGGACTCTAAAGGGGCCACTAGCGGAACACCAGCGAGCTCAAACGACATCTCCGAAGGTTCAACTCATACATCTTTAGAAACTACATCTACGGGGCTTCAAATGGCCTGTACGGGATTGGTGGTGGACACTTGCAAGGTGGATTCAGAGTAAACCTCGATCAGAACAGAATTGAGATTGAGTCAAACGACAACATCAGTGAAGTGGTTATCGAATACGTAGCCGACGAAGCCAGATCAAAGAACCCTTCGGTACACGTATACGCTGAAGAAGCTTTGATGTCTTACATGTACTACAAGATCATTGAGCGAAAGTCTTCTGTTCCAGCAAACGAAAAAGCTAGAGCAAGAACAGAATACTACAACGAGCGAAGAAAAGCTAATGCTCGCATGAAGTCCTTCACGAAAGAGGAGGCGTTGAAGACGATTAGAAAGAACTACAAGCAATCACCTAAGTTCTAATGGCGATTGACAAGATTATACCACGCTTCCTTAACTTAGATAAGGACGAGCGACTCCTTGCTGGAGATGAAATGACGGATGCTTTAAACGTCACTATGTCTTCTGACAACAGTGGGCTAGACGAAAGCATCATAAAGAATATCAAGGGTTTTAATGAGGTTGATTCTTCAAACAACTCAGAGATATTTAACTCATCTTTAGCGTACAGAGCGATAGGTAGTGTACCCGATCATCAGAACGGCGACGTGTACTGGTTTATAAACGCTTCAGGAAACGACCATATGATCCTGAAGCAAGACCTGTCCGCAAACAGCCTTAATGTGGTTTATAGGGGTTCTTGGTTGAACTTCAGCAAAAACAACTACGTAAAAGGAGACGTTGTTACACTGAACATAGCGGAGGAGAAAGACCCGCAAACTATTCTCTACTTCACAGATGACAGAAACGAGCCAAGAAAGATAAACGTAACGAGGGCTCTTGGAACTGATTACTACGACTTTATCATAGATGAAGAAAGAGACTACGCCTGGAGTTCAGTTCGTGCAGCTCAAAATAATGCTCCTACGTTTGTTTTTGTAACAGATTCTAACTATACGTCCAACAACTTCGTACACAATCCTTTTCAGTTTGCTTTGCAGTATATCTACAAGGACGGCGAGGAGTCTGCTATTGGTGTTTACTCAAAGATGGCTGTATGCCCTGTGGACCTGACTGAAGGTCTTCCTAACTTCGATGATATCATTGCCCCTAACACCTTTAATGTATGTGAGGTTAGACTTAACCTAAAAGAAAACATATACGACCTGAAGAGGGTAAGGCTTATTGCAAGAAGAGGAAACTCTGGAGAGTTCTTTACAATTGACGAGTTTGATCCGTATGTAGACAAGACCGTTTCTCTTGGTGGGTCTTCTGATACCATTTATGATTCTTCTAATCAAACCTATACGTTTAGGAATGATGTAATCGGGACTGTGATTGACTCTAATACTGTTAATAAGCTGTACGATAACGTTCCCTACAAGGCTAGAACTCAAGCTATCGCAGCAAACAGACTTATCTACGCTAACTATAGCGAGGGAAGAGAGAACTTCGATATAGACACAAATAGGAATGTTGTTGACTCCTCTAATAGGCCTGGGCGCATTAATCTAACTGTAGACTACAACGATATCGATCTTGACGGAATCAGCTATCTGGACACTTCTGCTACTATCTCTGATGAAATAGAAGAGGCTGCTACCTTCAATTCCGCTGATTCGAACTACGATGGTGACCTCAAGATCAAAATAGACCTACCAGGTCTTTTGAATCAAGCTGCTACCCCTACTGTTCCAGCAGGGACGGTAACTAAAATATCTTTTGATTTTGCGCCAGAGGCTGACAGAGTTAATCCTGATCCAGTGCCAGTAACGAGCAGTTCGTTAGCGGATTGATTAGACTGAACGACAACACGAGTGGTACGTGGGAGACTGATGATTTTCACACCTTCGAGCAAGCTTACTTGATTCTCACCGAACTAGAGGAGGCTAAAACTGTATCTATCACCAATCAGAATTCGTTTGACGTAACGCATGAAGAGCTTGCTAATCAAGTGATGAACAAGCTTGCAGCCGAGGAGGTAGAATTGACTTATAACTTGGGTGCTAACCAGGGGGCCAGCACATACACTGTAAAGGATACGGACGACAGCGACAATGAGCTTGACGTCTGGGGGAAACTAAAAGTAAAATACAAGTTTGACACAGCCACACAGAGTTCGGGAGTTATAACGATTCACGCAAGAATTTCTAGTGTAAGCTTCGCGGATGCGAACGTAGAGGATGTTGGTGTTTACAGTTACAACTTTCACCCTTCTACCTCGAACCCTACCAATTTGACTGGCGACTCTAATACTGCCGACGAGCAGACATGGACGGATCTCACTGGTATTACTACGGCTCACTATCTCAGCAATGAAGACGCTTCGTTCCACAGAACGAACAAAATAGGCAGTTTCAAGGCGGGTAGCCATCACAAGTTTGGAATCGTTTATTACGATAAGTACAACAGGTCAGGATTTGTAAACGACCTCGGCTCTGTATATGTAAAGTGGCCTGGAGAGCGCTCACCTTCTGAGTATGGTTCAGCCTCTGTGAATATTGCCCTTACAGACACGAATGGTAATCAGGTGGCCCCACAATGGGCTGACAGATATCAAATCGTTTATAGCGGTGCTGTAGACATAGATGATTATGTTCAGTATGTAGCTGGAGGAGGATTCCCCGTTATCTTTAAGTCTGTTGATTTGGATTTAACGACCAACGCGGCTGATGGGTTTTTGGGTCAAGACTACATAAATGTGACTACCGAGCCATCCGATGGAGAGCCAGATTTTGTGAAATGCCAGTTGTTTGTCAATATAGATACTCTGGATTTGTACAACGCCGAAAAAGGCTCGCTAAGGGACTACTCGTTTACCAAAGGCGATAAGCTCAGGGTCGTTAGTTACGAATCCGCTTCAAATGACGGATCAACTGTAACTTACACCACCAACTATCCAACAGCTACAGACGGGAGCATTATTGAGTTTGACGTGGTGGATTATGTCACTCTATCTTCCCAAACAACCGATCAGACTCAAATATGTTTTACTGAAAGCGAGGGTGATCAAGAAAGGTTTACAGGTAACTTCTTGGTATTGGAGCATCCAAGCATCACGGGTGGTGCTCAATATGACGACGGTGGCACTATAAAGCCAGTGAGATACGAAGGCTTTGATTTCTTCTCAGTAGCAAAAACCAAAGTAACTGGAACTACGGGTAAAGCGCTTTCTTACAAGTACAGAGCCCCAGGAGCAACAGCTGCAAATAACGGGACCTCCATATCCAGTTGGAATAATGGAGCTAACTACTGGGGTCAGCGATGCGTAGTTGAGATATATACTCCTAGCCAAAAAAACGAAGCAGAGGTATTTTATGAGATCGGTGTGGGTGGAGACGTGGACATTAGGGCTTCATACACTCAAGATATTGCTAGAGCAAGCTACGGTGGAGACGGTGCTTCTCAAGTGAATGTAGTTCTTGATTCAGGAGACGTAACCTTTAGGCCAGTTCCTATGAAAGGTCCTGTTGGGTATAGTGATGATTCGTGGAACTGGAATAGCACCTCTTTAAACAAGGATGAAGACTTCCTCTACTTTGTCAGAAAGGTTGAAAACAAGAGCCTCTCCGATTATTACGACTCTGACTTCTGGGACAGGGGTAGAGCGCACGTCAAGTTTTTGTCGGCATCAGAAAACAGAATAGGGAATGGGTTTATTTACAGCGATGCATACACGCAGGGGTCTGAAAACCTGAGCTTCTCCTCGTTTAATCCTAGCCTCGCAAACTTTTACTACTTGGAGGCGAAGTTTGGTGACGTTGGCTTTATAAACTCTTACAGCGATGACTTGGTTGCTATCCAAAGCAATAAGTTTTCTTTGGTCCCAATCAATAAAAACATCATTGAATACGCAAGTGGTAGCGCAAACGTGACGGTATCTACTGATGTGTTCTCAAACGCTAGGTACTCGGCTGGGGACTTCGGATGCGGAAGCAATGGAGAGTCAGCCCTAGTAGTGGACAACGACGTAGCTTTCTACGACCCAAATAGACACAAGGCGCTATTGTTTTCAGGAGGGCAGCTTACTCCTATTTCTGATAAAGGAGTTTCGTCCTTCTTTACAGATGAATTTATTGCTGGATCTCCAAGTAATTTCATTACTGGTTATGACCCAGATTCAAATCTGTTGTATTTTACTGGCGCTCAAACAATAGGGTATAACCTTTCGGCTAGAAAGTGGCAGAGCAGGTATTCTTTTAGCCCTACCTTCTATGCTTATGTAGAAGACACAATGTGTGCTTTCTATGATGCTGGGGACAACGGTCACGTTTGGACTCACGACAATGAGACAACTAGGAACTCCGTGTTTGGCTCTAATGTTGACTCTATCGTAGAGGTTGTTTCTAAGTTGTCTCCTTCTAGGGTGAAGGTTTATAACGCACTCTCTTACGAAAGTAACTCAGGAAATTGGGACGTAGTTGGCGATACAGACGTAACCACGAACCTAGACCAAGAGACTGGAGGCGTCACGTCTTGGAGAGAAAACGAAGGCAGCTATTATGCGCCTATGCCAAGAGATAAATCCAGCAACAGCACTAGTCATAAAATCTTTGTTGGAACCCTAAGTACCACTGACGACATTACGTTTACATCTACTGTGAATCTAAGTCACTTGCCGATTCCGCTTGGCGTTAATGTCACTATCAATGGACAGACCGTAGAGGTAATTTCCGTAGGAAAGAATAAGCTTACTTTGCAAGCTGAAAATGCAAGCGTAGCGGGATCAGCGTTGTACTTAGATGCTCCAGACTCACACGGAGACCCAATCAGGGGTCACTACGCAAAAATTAAGCTTACGCTTCCTTTTGCTGATGCAGGAACAAAGCAAGAGCTATACTGTATAAACACTCACATTGCTGATTCTAAGCTTCATCACGCATTAGGCGATCAATAACTATATTTGTAAAATGGCAATAGATCCACTAACACTATCTCTATTAGCGAAAGGTGCTTCACAACTGATTGGCGCTGGGAGCGATATTATTACGGGCAGGAAAGACCAGAAAGAAGCCGAGGAAGAAATTGAAAGGCTTAAAGGTGAAGAGGCTGAACTTAAAAAGGCCAGAACGTATGGCGTTGGTGATACGTGGAATAAATACCTCGCGGCATCAAAGCAAGACAAAGCTTCTGATCTGCTTAGACAGCAAGAGAAGCAGCGCTTTGCTAGTAACGTGGGTGCTCTTAAGGCTGGTGGTGCAAAAGCTTTGCTTGGCGGACTTGGGCTCAGTCGCAACAGTCCATGATGCAACAGGCCCAGATTGAAGCTGGAGCCCAGCAAAGACAGCAAGCTGCCCTCGCTACATACGCTGGTGTAGAGCAAGCAGCTAAAGACGCTAATGTCGGTCTTGCCGCTCAAGACCTAGCTAGAACCCAAGGTTTATTGGATGCTCAAGAGAAGGCTAGACTAGCAGCAAGAGAAAAAAAGAGAGGCGGGATCACTTCAGGACTTCAAACAGGATCTTCTATTGTTGGTGATATAGCAGAGGACGAAGCTAAAGCGCAAGGTCTTATTGCGAAATACGGATCTAAAATTTATGCAGTAGAAGGAGACAAGGTGGAACTTTCTAGAAAAGAAGCCAGAAGAAAGGAAAAGCAAAAAAAGAGAGCTGAATACGAGGCCAACAAAGAGCCCAAGAGAACAGCTTCTGAGAAGAAGATGGATAGACTAAAGGCTAAAGAGAAGAGATACGATGATCGCGTTAAATATCATCAAAAGAAGAAGAAAGCAGCCCCTGGAATTTACGGAAGAAGAGAAAGAGCCCTTGATGTTTTGAACGAGTATAGAGACAGAGAGAGAAATCTTCGCACACTTGAAGCAATGAGAGGTACCCCTCGAACAGCTCAAGAACAAATCGATGCCATTAACCAACCTTCAGATGAAGGCCAGCAGGGATTATCAAATGCATTCTCAGGTCTCACTGGTAGTTTTACTGGAAATAGTCAGGGCATTTCTCTTATTAGCGACGAGGTAATGTCAATGTTCCAGCGGCCACTGCCAGGATTTGTGCCACGCCGAAAGTTCAAGGACGGAGGTGTGCAAAAAACCCCTGGTGAGTTCTCTCACGAAAAGAATCCAATTGACATAATGAAAGACGGAGCCAAGATTGGTGAGATGACTGGAGGTGAATACATCTTCAATCCTCGTCAAGCAAGCACCTTGCAGTCTTTGGCCTCTAAGGGTGGTTCCCCGCTACACAAGTATGTGCGAAACCTGCTCAAAGAATTTGACAAGCGATGAACGAAGCTTACGAAAACAAAAGAAGAGAGCTAATCAAGTCTATGGACGCTTCGATGTCTCAGACCATGTTTGAGATGCATCAGGCTATGTCTGCTGAGTGGGCTACAGCCCTGGCCGACAAGATTGATGAGTTCGCTGAGATGGGCAATAATGGTGTAGGTATGTTCACCGAGATGGCTACTCAACTTACGCAGTTCATCGACCAGAAAGAGAAGTTCTTCAAAGACAACTTCGGTTCATTTGAGTCAGCAACAGCCTCCTCCCCAACGTTTATGGGGCTATGCTACGATCTTTTGGCAACGCCCCTAACCCTCCAGAGTTCGAAGCTCAGGGCGTAAAGGATGGTAAGACTCAGCTGGACTACGAAAACGCCCTCAAAGCCGTTAATATGGGCTATAGATACGGTTCGTTGACTATCGAGCCTGATGGGGTGTTTATCGTATTTAAGGGGTTGCCATCTAATATCGCTGAAGTGCAGGACCCAGAGATGCCATTTGCGCCTAATCTGGTGGAGCTGCCTATCGTAACTGGTGACCAGTTCGCGCAGGAGAAAGCACCGCAGTCAGCTATGAAGTCTCAGGAGTCGCTGAAGTCCTGGATGGAAGGACAGCTTCAAAACAACCAAGAGGCTTTGACCAATGCTGTTAGATCATACGTAAAGTCCCAGGGAGAGGTTGGAAAGAAGCTCACTAATGAGGAGGTAATGGCTGATCAGCAGCATATGGAAGAGGCCAAAGATTTCTACATGCAGCAAGCCATGGGTGTTATCAAGGAGCAGAGATGCCACAACCACAGCCTACGGAAGAAGGGGCTATGGTGCCAATGGATGACGAAGAGGCTACAGCGCTGGCGTTTGCTGGTGGAGGCAAGTTTGAGTTTACCATGAAAGACGGGGGTAAAGTCCCAGCTCAAATCTTCAGAGACTTAAAGGACATGGACGGTCCCTCTAAAAGCATCTTCTCTCGATTCGAAGCAAAGTACGGAAGCGGCGCAGCAGAAACATGGGAATGGCGCTTGGCAAAGCTAATAACCGTTTTTGGTTATCTTTGCTGAAAACGCATTCGCATGAATCAAGAGCTTGAGCAAAGAGTAAATCAACTTGTTTTAGAGAATAATGGCATGTCTCATGCCGACGCCTTAAGGCAAGCGCAAACAGAGCTGGCAGAGGAAGAAGTAAAAAAAAAAGATTCATCGGCCTCAAATTCAGGATCTTCGGATGGAACATTCGAATATATAGGTGATGCGCCATTAGTCCCCTTAACCGAAAGGCAGCAAAGATTTATAGATTTAGGGGTAGACGAAGGCGTGGTAAGGACCATGAGATCAACCGCTTCTTCTCAAGAGGAGGCCGACGCCCTAAATTTTGAATACGAAGGGCTATTAGGAGAGTACAACGAAAAATACGAAAACCAACTTCAACAGCTTTCTCGTCAAATGCTCAGGTCTGAAGACCCCGATGCTGTCGTAGCTTCTTTTCAAGAGCAGTCAGGGGTTCAGCTGGATGATGAGACGCTTTCAAACCTTTACGGTTTCGTAGAAGATTCAAAGGAAGAGGAGCGTCAATTCCTGGAAGGATATGAGGCTGCTCAGATTGCTTCTCAAGAGTCTGGTACTTATGAGCCAATTCAGGACTTTTTAGAAGCTAGTGGGGTCAGTGAAGAGCAGATAGCCGCTGGATACAATCAATGGTCAGAGAATGGAGCCCTTCAGGTCACCATCCAGGATTTATTTGAGGGATCGGTAAGTCCAGAAAAATTTAACGAAGGTATTAACTCTTTAAGCATTGAAGAAAAGGACAAGCAGCAGTTCAGAAGCAGGTTTGAAGAAGCTTTTAAAAAACAAGGTGAAGACCTTTATAAGTCAATTAAAGGGAAGACCCTTGACACCTATAGGGACATCCGAGACTTAAACAAAAAAATAGAGGCGCTAAGAAATAACGGGGACATGGACCCCACAGAAAGGGACAGAAGGATCACAATTCTTGAGCAGCGAAGAGAGGGTCTTCAGAGCTATCTCGACAATAGCCGAGAGATAAATCAAACCTTAAGAGAAGCCAAACGACAGGTGCCTCAGTTTGAAACGGCCATGTCTTTGATTGCTCTCGCTAAATCTGAGGTTGTTTCTGGGCTTAGCGAAAGAGCTAAAGAGGCTTACTCTTCGGGTAGAATGAACCTGGAGCAAGCTTTGATCTTTTCCCATCAAGAGAGGGAATATGAAACTGGAGTCAGACAAGAAAGACCCACAGAACAAGAGGCTTATAACACGTACATACAACAAACAAGACCAGAGGCGATTGAAGCGCTTGTCGAGTCTGGAGAGTTTACAGATGACCCGCTTGATATTTTACCTGAAGTTGAAATTCAAGGAGAGGCTGATGTTAAATACATTCAGTCTGTTTCTGGAGACAAAATCAGCGGAACAGTAAATCAAGCTGTAGAAGGGGTTTTAGATGGGGTTGATGAAGTTTTGAAATCTAATCTCATTCCGTTAACTGAGGGAATGGATAAAGATCAAATCAAGGCTCTCGAAAATGCAGTAGAAATCGTTCATGGTCGAGCCCTTGATTTGGATGGTGACGGACTTGTAGGTACTGGAGAGACAACTCAAGCTTTTTTGATAACGGCTGGGGGGTTGATTGATCTGTTCGGATATGTGGCCTCTGCTCCAGAGCACCTCAAGCAGTGGGTTTTGTACAACGCAGAGAAAGCAGCCAAGAAGTCAACTGGAGCGACAGAAGATGAATTAAAATTTCTTGAGCAGTATTACGACGCTACTCATGATGAGATTGAATCTGTTTTTGAATTTGGATTGCAGGAGGCTGCAATGTCCACTCTCGTTAGTTTTGAAAACGACTGGAAAGAAGACCTGAATGGAGGCAACTATCTCAATGCCTGGTATCAGGCTGTGAATAAAACAGCTGAGATGGCTCCAGATACAATCCTCGCTATTGGTACATCACTCGTTGGAGGGCCTCTTGCCACATCAGCTTTGTTCTATACCAGTTCTATGGTTAGGACATTTAACGACAGCAGAAAAAACGAATGGTATAAAAACATGACTCCGTTTGAGAGAGCGGTATATCTAAACGGAGTGTCGGTAATGGAAGCTGGCTCTGAAGCATTGACGGGTGCTGTTGGTGCTAGGTTATTGTCGCCGTCTATGAGGCTTCTTGGTCAAAGTAGAGGTCAGTTCATTAGAAGTCAAGTTGGCAACTTCTTGCTCGATACGGGTCTTGAAAATATTGGCGAGATTGGAAATACAATTGGTCAAGCCGCCATGACCTACTACTACGGAGGTAGAGAGGATCTTAGCGACTTAGGGGATGAGATTGCTGATGTGGTAATGACTGGAAGTTTGCTTATGGGGGGCACCAGAGTGGTAGGAGGAGTTAACAATACGGTTCAAAGTGCTTTAAGTTCAGGTACGGACATAAACAGAATGGGTCTTGCCAATTACTTCCAAGCAAACCTGGCTCAGATTATGGCTGAGACCGAACCCAACTCACAGGCTAGGTCTATGGCGCTTGAGGCGCTAAACGAAGAAATGGGAATTCTTCCTCAGCTCCAGTCTGACTCTTATCAACTTCATCAGTTTATAAACGAGTCTAATTCCTCAGATGGTCAGAAGCTGGTTGAAAACAGCGCAAAAATGCTGGAGGTAATTAAGTCTATCGAAAGCTCTACTTCTCCCTCCGAGATAAAATCGCTTCGACTAGAGGCTGAAAACCTGGTAAAAGAAAGACAGCAGATCGAGTCGAACTATCTGTCCTCTTTTGCCACAAAGGAGGCGTTGGGGTCTATTGGCGAGAAATCAACCCAGCAGGTAATTGACAGCCTGAACTCAAAGGCTGAAATATTTGACGCTCAGGTATCCAAGCTTAGAGAGGCTGGCCTTACAGCACAAGCCGACTCTTTATCCGAGAGGTCAAACAGATTAAGAGAGCGAGCGAGGGTAGCTGAATCACATATGTATGTAGATTCTGTTCTGGCCGAAGGAGGGACTATTTCTTCGGAAAACAGAAAAGCAGAAGAGTTGGCTGAAATCATATCTTCAATGGGTATGAGCAACGCAACAGTAGATGCGGAAATCGCCAGTCAGCTTGAGGAGATGGGATACTCAGAGGTTAAGTATGATGGCTCTTCTGACTCGTCTAAGCTCATGGTTAAGGGGGCCAAGGGCGTTAATGTATCTGAAAACCAAACCAAAGAGCAAGCTCTTTCTGAAGCTAGGTTTATCATAGAGTCTAGAGGCGGAAACGTCAGCGACACGGTGGCTACAGACTACTTACTAAATAAGGCTAGAGAGTCAGAAAACGGAATCACTAGCTTTAATAAAGACTTGCTTAGTGAATCGGAAAGATCAGAGTGGGACAGACTAAACCTAGATAGAATATCCAACAGAAAAGCCGAGGATCTCAGCGCTGAAAATCAGTCTGATGTAGATTCTTCTAGCCTTTCCGAGGCTTCAAGAACGGTGTTCGATAACCTAGCAGGGTCTCTGAAGGTGGAAGGTTCCGTAAGGATTGTTACGGAAGAGCAATTATTTAGAGACGCCTACAATAACGCCGTTACCGCCGCTGAGAAAGAGGCTGTTCTTGAGCAGTATCTAAGAGGCGACCAGAGGGGCGGTTATTATCAAGATCGTCAAATCGTTGTTGCGGATACAGCTTCGGCCAAGGACATTATAGAAGAGTTTGCACACGCTGTTATACATCAAAGGCTTAACGGCATTGACAGAGCTAGCAAAACGTTTAAAGACTCTCTGAAAACCTTAATGCTTTCAGACCCTGCTATTGCTCATGCTGTTTCTCAAAAGATTTCCTACTACAGGACGCTTAGTGAGATAAGTGAAAGCCAACTTGAAGAGGAAGTGTTTGTTGAGATATTTGCTCAGTATGTGTCAAGATTTGCGGACGTTTCATCAAATACAAAGTCAAGGCTCGGGAGGTTTATTGACAGCATTGTGGGCGACAGATTCTCTAAATCAGGCGGGAGCACCTTATCGGTCATGGAAAAACTATCCAGGACTATTGCTAACGAGTACTCTAAATCGCAGACTATTTCTGATCAGTTCGAACAGATATTTACTCCCAGCAAAGAGCAGTCTGAATTGGATCAATCTAGTTTTGACGAAACAGGACAGGCTAATCTTTCGGCTTACAGGAGAAGACCCCCTACATTTCTTGACAACAAGACCGTAAAATACGCGGTTTTGAGCAAGAGTAGGTACACTGGCCTCTCAGAAATATCTCAATTAAGGGAGACTACATTCAATGATTACTTCCATTTTGTCAACTGGTACAGAAAGATGACAGGAAACGGAAGAAAGACTGGTATCGCCCACATGCAGTACGTGGACGACAATGGGAACGTGAAACGTCTTAATCCGCCAAAGCCTCTTTTAGATAAAGCTACAGGGGAGCCAGTGTACATGGAGGCCGCTTTGAAGTCCTACGATGAGATGCAGATTGAAAGAGGAATACAGGAGAATCGCCGTCAAGCCGAGCTAAGAAAGCTTGAGCACGAAGCAAACATGTCTATCTACGCCGTTAGAGACCAACTTCACCCCATCATAGAGGAGTCAATGTTAAGGTCAACGAGGGGCAAATGGGCGATGGGAAACACCACGCTCCTTATTAGGGAGTTAATGGATGACTACGTTCTTGGCGGGGTTGACGTAGAGGGAAAGGACGTCAAGGAAAAAGCCTTGGGTAGCCCTGAGTTTCATGAGGAGCTGTTAGTGAGAGTAAATGAATACTTAGATGACAACTACCCAGGATCTGCTGTGTTGTTCTCAGCTAGGAAAAGAGCTTCCATAGGTAACATGGATCTAATTCTTGGGCTGAACTCTAAGCAACTCACCCCAAAGAAGAAGCGAGAAAACATTGACGGCATAATCAAAGTCATTAAGGACACTAACGGTGAAAACTCACCTATCGTAAAAGAGGTTCTAGACTACGTAGACGGGCTTAAAAAAGGAACTATAGGTGGTGCTATGCCACGGCCTTTGGTTAACGCTTTGATAACTGCTTTAGACACAAAGTATCTTTCAGACACATACAAAACCACCAGAGAATCAGCGACGGAGGAACAGCTTTTAGACGCATTTGCAAATAGGTTGACCGCTATCAATGAATTCTTTGATTTTAGGGGGAGTAATTTCTTTGAGAATGCTCAGAGGTATGTGGACTTAGCATTAGATAACGCAGGATATAGAGTTGGGAGGGTAGGTGAAAGCGACAACTTTGAAATCCAACAAGACCCAGAGGTAAAAGAGTTTGCTCAGCAGCACAGGGACTTGTTGATTGGTATTATTGCTATCACCTCTAATGGCAATAAAGCTGACGTAAACTTTAGGGAAGCTTTGGCTTTCTTTAATATTGTCATGAACGACTTGTATACCGACCTGTCAAAGAAAAGACAAGAGAAAGGTTGGAACAAAAAGAAAGAAAGCGAGTGGCTTAAGAACTGGTACTCTGGACTAGGGACTCTTGCCAGGATCGAACAAGTGATTAATGCGGATATATTTGAAACTTCCTCTCAAACACCAAACAGGGCAGATAACGTTGGTCTGTCTCTTAAAAAAATTCTGGAGAGATACGATTTTAGCAACCCTGGAAGCTTTTCAAAACAGGTAAATGAGCCTGTTCAATCTAATGATATAGATATAGCCTCTCAAAGGGCTATTGCTGATGGGGGCTATGGACCTAAAATCGGTGCTTTCATGGCAAACCTGATGGGCAACTCAGATGTGTTCACTCAGGATGTCCACGTAGTCGAGAGTATGAACAGGGTGTTTAGGCCGCAAACCCAGAACAGCGTAAACATATCTAAGCTTCTCGCTTTTATGGAGGACTCTCTTGGTATGACCAAAGAACAGGTAAGAAAAATAGCACACAACCCGAAAACAGGTTGGCTGCTTTCTTACGAAACTGACTCAAGGGGGAGGAGAAAAGCGAACACGGAAGTTTACGATTCTAAAAAAGTTTTTGCTTGGCTAAAAAACGAAGCAGCAAAAAGAGACGGTGGTGTTTGCACTGGAAACGAAGCCGCTAGAGCTCTAAGAAAGTTTTATGAGGGTCATTTCTTACCAGAGACAACCCCTAAACCCAGAGATAGAAGGCAGAACAAAGACCTTGCTTCTAAACTAGCAGAAAGAATTAGAAGGAAGCCTGGCTACGAAAACGTATCGACAGCAGATGTGGGTCAAATGATATTTCTTGAAAACCACATTTTGCAAAACGCCCTTGGTGTTTCAAACAGGTCGTATGAAGATTTTTCTGGAGAGGCTGTAGCCGAGGCTATTAACGAATACAAGGAAAGAATTGTAGCGAATCCATCTGATCTTAGTTTCACATCAAAGACTCAGCATTTCGCAAAAATGGATCCATTCTCTCTTCTTGAGAATGAGACGTTTAATAAGATGTATCCCCACACAGCTTCTGTTATGGCTGTTCAGTTTGCCGCCAGACTTGGGATGAATGCTGACCTTAGTTCAATTCCATTCTTTTCTGCTAGAAAGAGAACTGGATTTCCAGCTATGAACCACCCTCAAGGAACCACATATGTGCCGTCAGAGCTGTTTAAGGGTCGTCAAGTGTCATCCATGTCAAACGTTAGATTAGCCACATCTCGCGTTCCGATTAATAAAATGCTAGAGGGTAGAGCAGCTGATATAGAAATGAAGTCTAAAGTGTCATCGTTTGGTAAAGCAGAAGACTTTGAGGGTGTCGTTGATGGGGTTTTATTTATGAGGAACCCTTTGTACTCTGAAGCTTTTGTTGATGTATACGGAAACAGGTTGAAATCAGCAGAAAAAGCAGTGATGTCTGGAGATATTATCATAGCTTCTGGGGACATCAAGATGCTGGATCCTTATACGCCCGCGCAAAGAGAAGACATAGATATTTCTTCTCCAGAGCATTTTGTAGCGTTTCAGAATTATGTGTCTATTATGAAGCAGAGAAACAACTCTCTGATGAATGCAGCGCCTGAGATGTTTGAAATGGCATATCAAAACATGACGGCAAAAGAAAGGGCTAGATTTGCAAATCTTACGGTTGATGAGCACGGAAACGTTATCAAAGGAAGAAGACTAAGGGGAACTTCCAAAAGGGTTGCTGGCTCTTCTGAGTTCGCCAAGTTCAAGAATGAAATCATTAACAACCCAAACAACTATATCGATCGTCAGAAGATTGCAGACGAAAAGAAGGCTCTTGAGGAGATGAGCCACAGGAGCTTGTGTCCTTGATGAGAGGTGATGCTCTGAATAACCTGGCAACACGTAACGACGACGTAGGTGTTCTTGCAGGAATCGAGCTAATCAATAGAATGCAGGCTGACGGAAACGACATCGGGATTGTTAGTGTGCTTGATCAGCTTGCCGCTGTAGGTACAACGGCTGGTCGTGTGCTTCGCCACATGGCTGAACTCAAGACTAGTAGCCCGCAGGGTATGGCTAGCGTCATCATTAAGAAGGCCGAGGGGCAAGGCAAGATTCTCTCAGAGGCTCAGAAGAAGGAGATTTTAGACGCCACAAAGGAGTACATGAGAGCTTACAGGATGGCCGAGAACTTCATGGAAAGAGGTATCGCAGGTGAAGACGTAGAGAATCTGTTTAAGAGGGCTCAGGAGGACCTATCTAATGCTGAGAGAGACCTTGACACCCTTGCAAACAAGTACGTAGAGAAGAGCTGGGCGGAGATTGGTCAGCAGCTCGTTCAGGGTAACCTGCTTACGATGATGTCGCAAGCCAGAAACGTGGTTTACAACGTGGCTAATATTATTCCAAAGACCATTGTTGACATTATGTCTATGCCTACTTCAAAGGCGTTTGAACTACTTGGCTTGCACAAAGAGCAACGCAAGCTTTCTCTTGCTGGCTACTTGTACGCTATGCGCAAGTTTGGCGCAGGTACGGTAGAGGCGATGGAGCAGGTTATCACGGGTAGAGAGAAGGACTTGTCCGAGTGGAGAATGAGTAGAGGCTTTATGCCTATCCGATCGCTCATGCATGCCATGTCAACGGACCTACCTGAAGGACAGACTATGCGTGACGAATTCAATCAACGCGCTAAGCTGTTGGTTCAGGGTACGTTTGGTATCCCAGCGGAAGCCATGTTTAGACTTCTTAGTTTGGGTGACGTTCCATTCAGAAGGTTTGCCGAGGGGCTTGAGCTTTACAACGTAGGCCGAGGAAAGGGATTGGAAGGTGAAGCTTTGGCTCAGTTCTTGAAGTTCCCAGACAAAGACAGCGCTGACTTAGCAGCCACAGAAGGTAGAAAGCTTACGTTCCAGGAGCCAATGGGACTGGCAAGAGGAAGCATGTGATCATTGACAATATCTCAAGAGGTATGGGTCAGGCGTTTAAGAATGTGAAAGGATTCAACGGAGAGGGATTCTTCAAGTTCCTGATTCGATTGAACGTCCCATACGTTAGCACTATTGCTAATTTCACGGAAGAGACGTTGACATATGCTTCGCCTGTGTTCGGTGGTGGCAAGATGGCTATCCAGATGGGTAACGGAGAGTACACAGAAGCTTCTAAGACCTTGACTAAGGTGATGGTCGGGCAAGCAGTGAGTACATCTGCTTTGTATCTCATCTCTCAGGGTTTGCTTAGCGGAAGCGTTGATTGGGAGGATGACGAAAAGACAAACCTGATGTACGACACCTTCCCTCCAAACAGCATCAACGTGAGCGGACTAAGAAGGTTGCTGAACGGAGAAGACCCTTCGCCACAAGCAGGCGATGAATTCAGGTCTTATCAGACGTTGGGTGTATTCGGAACTATCATGGGCGCTTACGCACACTCTACAACTCCAGAGGCAGCTAAGGAAATGGCAGAGCAGCCATTCAGCAGTAACAACGCTCTCAAGAAGCTGTTCGGTTTTGAAAATGTTTCCGTTGTTGCCTACATGATGGACCAGAGTTTCTTGCAGGGTCTCAACGGAATCACTAGCGTGATCGCTAGCACTAGCGACCCAGACGATTTTGAAAGAGCTTTCTTCAGATACGTAGAAACCATCTCTAAAGCATTCTCTTCTATGTTCCTTCCTAACGTCCTCAGCGGTGTGGATCAAGCAACTAGAGAGTTTTTGCCAGACAAGAGAGATAAAGATCTTGCGGACAGAATCAAGAACCACGTAAGAGAACGAACGTTCAACACGGGTGGTCTACCAGTGAAGGTGAACTGGAAGGGAGAGCGTATCGAGCAAGCACCCGTAGGTGGCAACCAGTTTGCATACTACATGTTCGATGCAACAAAGAAGAGAGAGGCTTCGCAGGATGAGGTTTCTTTGAACATTCTAACTTGTACTTAGATACTGGCGTTCTCACCAAGGCTGTTGGTACACCTTATTACGCTTCGTCTGTATACCGAAAGCTAAGACCACCATCTGTGTCTAGAGGAAAGGCTAAGAAGGCTTACGCTACGCTCGGTACAACCTATCAGTTATCGAGAATCCGCAAGAAGACTTCTTCGTAAGGCTCACAGCAGAGGAGATCAACAACGCGCTCGAAATGACTAACACGCTGAGATACAATGATATACAGGCGTTTATGCAGACCGAGGAATATCAGGGTATGACCAACAATGAAAAGATTGAAGCCCTGGATGACATCAACGACAGATACAAATCACTGCTTTCCTACAACCCTGACGGTTCGTTTATGGAGCACAGCAAGTACATCCTCGGAATTATGGAGCGCAGATACTTAGAACAATATGGACAAAATTAAAGACACCAAGTTGGGTGCTTGGCTTAAGAGCAAGGCCCCTAACGTACTAGAGACAGTCGGTGACCTCCTGCCAGATCAGGGGGGACTCGGCATTGTAAAGAACATGCTTAAGAAAGAGCCAGGCATTGACCCAGCAGAAGCAAAAGCTAAGATCGATGCTGAGGTTCAGTTCCAAAAGAACGTAACGGAGCGTTGGCAAGCCGACATGGGCAGCGATGTTAAGCTCGCAAAGCTTATCAGACCCGTTACTTTGATCGCGCTGATGGCTATGTTTATGGTGACGATGGTGCTCGACTCACTCGATGAGCTCCCATTTAACGTCAAAGATAGTTACGTATCTTTGTTGGAGATATTAATGCTAACAGCATTCGGTGCGTACTTCGCTGGAAGGACCATCGAAAAGGCAAAGAAGTAACATGTTAAGAGTATTGTTGTTTTTATTGTTTCCGCTTTGTGCGGTTGCGCAGCCTGGTTGGGTAAACGTATCCGTATTTACGGATCAGTATGGCGGCGAAACTAGCTGGGAGATATACGATCCCAACTTGCCAGCAGGACCAGCTGTAGTGGCTGCTTCGCCTGGTGGATACTTCGGCAACAATCTCTTTAACAGCATGGTGATTCTACCTCCTGGAGATTACGAGTTTGTAATCTACGATTCGTTTGGAGATGGAATCTGTTGTGGTTTTGGTGAGGGCTGGTTCAGCCTGACCAACAACTGCGGACTGGACACGGCTGTGTACGACTTCGGTGGGTCTGAGCTGACCATTCCGTTTACGCTCGTGCCTTGTGAGCTACCGATCCCTGGCTGTATGGATGAATCATCCGACAACTACAATCCTTGGGCCACAGAGGACAACGGCACATGCAATGTAAGCGAATGCCCAGAGGGTGAGGCGTTTGTATCAATGGAGCTGACGCTAGATAACTGGCCCAACGAAACTGGGTTTACGCTGGTTGACTTGGCTGTAGGTCAGCTCTACGAGCAGGTGCTTCCAGGTCAGTTCAACTTCGGGGATCAGCTAGCTACGTACACCTATGATTTCTGTGTGTCACTGGGCTTTGAGCTCATCCTTACGGATACATACGGTGATGGACTGAACGGGAGTTCAACTGGAGGTGTCGCCGATGGCGGCGTAGTCATAACGGCATGCAATGACTCTGTTGTGTGGGAGCTTGAGGATATCGCGTTTGCAGAGGGTGGCGGAACTGTGGCCTACTCAGGCGCCGTCTTTGTAGACCCTTGCCCTGTCGATCCTCCAGTAGTTGGATGCATGGACGATGATTACGTTGACTACAACCCAGACGCTACGGAGCCAGGAGACTGCATCACACTTCACACCTGGGGGTGCATGGACACAACAGCCTTCAACTACGATGCTGACGCTACCATCTCCGACCTGAACAGCCCCTGTGTGACAACGATTACGCTTGAGGACGATGCTGGTGACGGATGGGGTAACTCACACGTAGGCATCAAGCAGGGGGATCTGCAATGGATTTTCACTGTAGGGCCAGGCGAGTTCTCCCAGTCGTGGGACTTGGTGCTGGATTCTGACGAAGAGGTAGACGTATACTACTTCGAGATCGGCAGCCCACAACAGCCTCCACAAGAGACCGAGTTTCAGACGCTGCACAACTCTATTACTATAACCAACGAGGCTGGAGATACCCTGATGATCGAGGGGGACAATCCATTTTTTGATAACGGGCAGGGTGCTCTTCAGCCGTTCAGCGATCCAGAATGGAACGTGTACCACTTTACTCCGTACTGCGGAACTAGCTGTTTACCATACATTTACGGCTGCCTAGACGTAGATGCACAGAACTACAACGAGGAGGCAAACACGGATGACGAAAGCTGTTACTATGCAGCGGGTTGTACACAAGCTGGATACTTGGAGTACTACACCCAAGGTTACGAAGCAGACTTTGATGACGGCAGCTGCGAAGTGCTAGCGGTATTCGGTTGCACCGATCCCGAAGCCTTGAACTACAATGAAGAAGCGAATGTTGATAACGAGAGCTGCGTTCCTGTGATCGTAGGATGCACTGACATCAACGCCTTCAACTACGACGAAGAGGCAAACACACCAGACAACGAGTCCTGCCTGTATGACGCTGGATGTGTAGGGGAGCCTGGCGATCCGTACTGGGCAAACGACGAGTGCTACATGTGGGTGATTGACGTTGACCCGTACTGCTGCGAGTCTGAGTGGGACGACACCTGTGTGAATCTGTACACCTACTGCGAAGAAGGGACCGCGACATACATCCCTTACTTCGGTTCTGAAATCAAGGTGTTCCCGAACCCTGTGGCTAGAACCTTGACCGTAAGGTCTAGCAATCCTGTAACCATAGAGGTTTACAATTCTGTCGGGGCGCTTGTCGTTCCGCAAACTACTGATGATGAGGTTGATATGTCTGGAATGCCAGTGGGGTTATATCAAGTTGTTATCAGGCATGACGGTAGATCCATCGTAAAAAACATATCTAAACAATGAGACACTTAGTTCTCGCACTGGCTTTAATTTCTACCGCAGCCTCTGCCCAGCCAGACCTGATCGTAGATGATTTGTATACCGACAGTCTCTGCCTCGGACCTAACCCTTACTTTTCTGTACACTTCACGATTACGAACATCGGTGACGAAACGTGCGAGTACTTCTGCTACGAGAAGAATGGGATTGAGGTGTGCCCTGACACAACGCTGTTCGATTGGTCACTAGACCCTAATGAGTCTAGGTACTACTTGCTAGGTTGGTTGAATTACGACGGTTTCGGTGAGCCGTACACAATCGAGGTTGTCAATGCTGTAGGCGAGGTCAACACACTGAACAACGAATCAACAATGATCGTCCCAGACGCTCACATTTGCGAAGAGATGCTTAACGTTGATCTTGCGATTGACACCGTGCTTTACAACACAGGTTGTGACGAATACGGTCCGTACTTAGAGCCTAGCATATACATGACCAACCTTGGAACAGACGACATCACAGAGCTGTGCATCAAGTTTCAGGTCTTGGGTCAAACCAATGACACGGTTTGTTTTACTGGTCAGAGCTATCTCCCGCTTGAGTCTGGGGACAGCGCAGTGCAGGAATGGCCCAAGCTCTACGTAGACGGAGTGTTGAGTCTGCATTTACTGGATGTAAACGGACCATCACCTTTCTCTTGGCTGGACTTCGGCATAGACGAGTGGGCTTACAACAACACGTATGTGGAGGTCTTGCCCACCCTCTCCAGCTCATGGTGTGTCTCTGGATGCACAGACGAGACAGCATGTAACTACGTGGCAGAAGCCGCCTTGGATGACGGGGGATGTGAGTACCCAGAGTTGTACTACGACTGCGATGGGGAGTGCGAATACGATACAGACCAGGACGGAATCTGTGACCAGCTTGAGATCCCTGGCTGCACCGATCCGCTGGCAGACAACTACAACGAAGACGCCACGGATGACGATGGTACTTGTGAGTACACGACAAACTTTGTCACAGAAGTGTACAGCGTAAACGACCTGAACGTATACCCCAACCCATTCGATGACGTGATCTACGTATCCACTCTGCCTGGCTCCTTGTGTAGAGTGAGAGACCTGAACGGAAAGGTTGTAATCGAGAGAACTATGTCAGCCGTCATCGGCATGCACTCCTTGGAAAACGGTGTGTACTTGGTTGACTGGATGGTAGAGGGTAAGGTTATTCTGACTAAAAAGATTTTGAAGAGATGAGGTTGATTCTTGCTTTGGTTCTTTGTCTTTTGAGCTGCGAAGCACAAGCGCAGTTCTTGAAGAAGACATTTAAGTTTGCTACGTTCTACACAGCGTTCAGTGGAAACAACTCCGTGTCTGACGTAGACGTATACTCTGTAGCTAACGGACCATTGCAAGTGGATGTTATCGAGACGCCGTTCGACTACTCTCTCACAGCGGGCGTAAGAAAGATTGCTAGATTCTCATACGAGAACAGAGCCAACAACTTCTACAGCGGCAACGAGCAGTCATACAGCGATGCAGCCACGATCGGAAAGGTCAAGGGATTTGAGTTCTTGTTCCAGGGGTCGTACCAGAGACAGCAGGGTGTAGAGTTCCTCAATCAAGACCACTTCCTCAGATACGTAGCCAAGAACTGGATTGCCAAAGTAGAGTACTTGCAGGACGGCTTCGCAGACGTTAGCTACTTCGAGGGATCGCAGAGAGGCAGGCTGAACCTGGGTAAGAAGCTTTCGCTCAACCTCGGCGTAGTGCAAAGGCTGTCCGAGCCTTACGGGTACAACCCACTCGCAGACTGGACGCTAGCAAACAACAGCATTCACTACACGCAACTGGCTATCGAGGAGGGCTACAGCGTAGACTTTGACTCTGGCGAGTTCCTAAACCCTGACGGCGACGTAGTTGCAGAGAACGTACAGGTATGGGAGTCTGTGGTAATACCACAAGTTTTGAGCGACTACACAGCTCGCAAGCGAAACGAGCTGCCCAGCCAATGGAACTACTCCCTGATCGCAGGCTTTGACTTCTATCACTTTACGCAGGACTTCTGGCTGCACAGCTGGGCCAACGTATTGCCATATCACTTGGAATCAGATAGCGAATACTCTTATCAAAACTTCTTAGATGGCGACCAGTGGATCGATACTCAGGCGGATTGATATTCGGATGGAAACTAAACAAGAGCCTGGGGATGTTCCTCGAAGGCAGATACCATAAGTACTGGAACAGAGAGTGGCACAACTTCTCTGTCGGTGTGAACTACGTAATTATTTGATATGGCAAAAGAACTGAACGAGGATACTGGTTTTCACGTAAGCGTCAAGACGCTTGCAGGGATTGGCGCTGGCATGGCAGCCGTAATCAGCATGTGGTTCGTACTACAAGCGGACATCGCAGAGGCAAAGGAGTTGCCCATTCCGCCAGACCCAGAGATTACTCGAATGGAATTCGACATGAAGGACCAACTCATTCGACAAACGATTATGTCCACGCAAGAAGACGTGACTGAGATTAAGGAGGACATGAAGCGTATCGAGGAGAAAATAGATAAACTACGATGAAGAATGAAAACTCTTGCAACTGTATTATTTGCCTTATTGTCGGCCACTGCTTTTGTGGCTGTTGTGACGGCTGAGGAATCAGATATCTGTGAGTCTGGAATCTGTGTCGTAGAATTCAACGCAGCATTCAATGCACAGAATAGCGTAGAATGGATTGAAAAGCTTAGTGACTGCGAGGTTGCTAGGGTTGACATCCTTGAGCGCCCCGACATGCAGAAGGAACACAACATCGTTGTTGTACCTACCATCATCGTCTTCAACGAAGGCGAAGAAGAAAAGCGATTCCAAGCCAACATCATGATGACTGTCGATGCTACCAAGAAGGATGTTCAGGGCGTCATCGATGAGATTATCTTGAGCTCGTTCTAAACGAAGAAAGGGGCCGAAGCCCCTTCCCGTCTAGATAATACAGCTGGGATATCCAGCATTGGTCAAACCGTTTCATGTCAGAAGTTGTACAGGTGACACTCGCAGTTCTTTCTGCCACACTTGTAGCATCTGCCTTCACGATCCATCTTTTTCATGTATCTCGGCCATCCGAACTTGTCCATATACCAATCGAAGATGTCCTCGATGAGTAGCTTTATCTTACTGGGCATGCTCCTGTATCACAATCCATGATCTCTACCTCGTCCATGTCAATCTGTTCGAGGCTTGTGATCGGTGTTACATCTTTGCGCATCTCCAAGTAAGTACCCTCGTCGATCTCTTCGAGTGGCGCCTGCTTGAATCCGTGCTCGTTGTGGAGCAAGAAAGAAACAGACTTGACTTGCTTGTAGTTGAGTGCCAACCATTCCTTGATTGCATCCAGCTCCTCCTTACGGTAGTAGATGGTTACAGACACAGCGTTGTCCGACCACTCGGCCTGCAATCGCTTGATGACTTCGAGCTGGTCGATAGCCGTCATGTCCTGAGCAAACGTCGTACCCTTCGGGAACTTACAAGGGAAGCTGACTACGATGGTAGACTTGTCTTCGGTGCCGTCGAAGTTCAGCACGTACTCCACAGGGTACCCGTGCTTCCTGGCGGCATGTGCCAGACTGCTATCAGCTGACATGCGGATTCGTCTAATGTAGTATTCGCTGTATCCTGGGTGAGCTCCTGGTGTAACGCCAGCAAGTAGACTAAGCGTTCCAGAAGGCTTGACTGTTGTAAGTTTAATGGATGCTGGAAATCCTGCCAGTCTAGAGTATTCTTTGTCATAGTTTCGAATATAGTTGTAGCAACCGTCCAACCAGCTACGCTGCTCTTCGGTAGCCTGAAGATAACCAGTAACGCCGATACCCATACGCATGTTCTTGTGAACGATGTCCTCGGTCTCCTTGATCGCACACTTGATTGCAAGGCTGTGCTTGTTGATGCGGTACAAGTAGCGAGCCACCTTGAGCAACTCGTCGTAGCTATCGATGTTCGGGAGGTAAATCTCTGCAAGGCAGCATGTCTCGAAGTTGGCAAGCGACTGCTCAGCACACGGTTGAATCCCTGTACGTCAGGATCAGGGTACTCCACCTCGAAGGTACGACCCATACGGCGGGATGCATCCAAGTTGATGAGCCCGTAAGGTTCTCCGTTGCCGTTGTATCCCTCCCAAAACTCTTCGGGGAGTTCGGAGATATCAGAACAGATTACGGAGTTGTTGGACATAGCCCTCCAGTTCGGGATGCCACCGAGGTCCCATCGCTTGGCTCGCAAGTACTCGATATCGTCGCAGTCACCCAATGCAATCTGCGCTGATCGACGGACGTTACCAGCGACAACAATCTTGCCGATGATATTCATAATGTCCAGACAATCAATAGGTTGCAGGCGTTTACTTGAAGCTTTATTTAGGATGTTGTTGATCTCACCCATGCCCCATACGAGGTCTTCGGGACCAGATGCTGTTCCGCCAAAGCCTTTGATGGCTGACCCCTTGGAACGGATGAGGTGAGCAGCGTAAGTGAAGTCCTCACCTGTTACGAACGAAGCCTCCAGTACGCGGCGCAGCAACTCTACCCAACCCTCTCGGCTATCAGGCACGATGAAGTCTGCATCGTTCTCGTCTACACGCTCAATCTTCACGCGGTTCTTAACCTTCGGGAGCTGATATACATTTTCCCTCTGGATGTTGAAGCCTACGCCTGAGCCGAGCATAAGCATCTCGAATGCCCAGGTGAATGGACGAATGGGGTCATCGACCACCACGAACGCGCAGTTCTGAAGTGACGGCAGCCCCAAGCGGTCCACGGTCTTGGTACCTAGTTGCCAGAGGAATCGTCCTGCAACAGTACCCTTCAGCCCCATCATAATCTCTTTGAGCTCAGCCTCTTCGTGCTTCTCAAACCCCACGTTTAGTTGCTCTCGGCAAGAATCGATTACGCGGTCAACGGTCTGTTCCCACTCTTCGGTCTTACCGTTTTCTAGTTCTCTGGAATAGGTACGCTTATACACAGCATACCCTACCTCGCCCCAAGGGACAAGTGAAGGATCGTACATGATTTAATGTTTTATGGTTAAAAAAAAGGGACAGCTAAGATAGTCAAAACTCCTTAGAATAATCCCATACTCTGTATGAATCTAACAGCTTGATATCCAATAAGTTCAGCTTGGTTATCACGTCTGCTCGATCCTTGCGAGTGTACTTTTTCTTGTATGCGTCACGCTTGTTTGACACGAACACATCTTCGACTGTGCTCTCGCAATAATCTCTTAGGTCCTCGCGGTCTACCACGCTGAACCCACCCTCCTCTGGCATGTCGAAGGCAATGATTTTAGCGCCGCCATACATCCATCCTGGATTGCCTGCTACGTTCTTGAACTCACACCATATCTCGTCAGGGAGATTGTTACCCTTGACGTCTACACCCCAAGTGCTGTTACCGCTGTGTGCAAGCCAGTAATCGATGTGCAGGTGCATGTCGTCTTTTCGGCTACCCTTGGTTACTTGGAAGCCTAGCTTTTCTGCCGCTCGGATGAAGCGAACCTCAGCTACCCTCCCCGTCGCCGAAGAGTATTTCCGCCTGTTCTGACTGATCATAGTTGGCCTCGAAGTGTTGGTACGAAGCTCCTTGATTAAGTCGAGTTCGTGGTTAATGATTACTCTCGCTACTGTAATCATGTTAGCCACGATTCCAGGGTTAATGCACGGACCCCCATCTTCGTCGTGCAAATCCTCGTAAAACTCAGTGATGTAGTTGTGCAGGCGTAGGCATGCCATGCTGTAGCTATCACTTAGCTGCTCTTTTGTTAGATCTCTTTTTGCCATATCCTAGTTCTTTTAGTTTCGCTATCGCTTGCTCCACCTGGTGTTTGTTTTTGCAGATGAAGAGAGCTGGGACTGGTTCTCCTGAGTCTATCAAGTGACGAAGGAACAGCTTCCACCGCATCGGGAAATCATGATGCGATGGAGTGTACCCTTTGGTTTCGATTACCCACTCTCCGTTTGGTCCTACGAAGTCGGGTGTGTATTTGATTGGAAGGACTGTCGAATCTGTTCGGTCCGACAGGTCTTTCTTCTTGGCAGTCATCTTCCAGTATGGACCAGGGTATTTGAACTTATCTACGAGCATGTATTCATGTGTCTCGTAGGTAAATTTTAGCCCCGATTCAGCTAAAAGATCAGCGCATGTCTTCTCTAAACCGCTCTTGTACTTACCTAATGAACGTTTCTTAGCTGACTTACGCCGTGGAGTCCCCTTTGTTTGTCGCTTCACTAAAGCAAAGTTACAGCTTAATTCTGTAAAAACGACGTGTTAACGGGAAAGTTTATGTAATCCTGCTTACCACCCTCTAAATCAACAGATTCAAACAACATTTTCTGTGTCTTCCACACTCGGAAGGCTGTTCTTGATGTGTTCATTTCGAACCGAATTGGGTCGTCGAGTGATGTGGGCTCGCCACCCGTCTCTACATCACGCACCTTTCGGACGTGAAACTCAGTGACTTTACGCTGAGCGTGATCAGGGTGTTGAACCTTGCGGTGAATAGTGATGAAGCAGTCGGCACGGTTGACGAACTTACCGCCACCCTCCGTGTCCTCTGCATACGGAGCCACAGGTAAGCCGTCGTCACCCTTGCGGCGTTGCGCCTCGGTGACAGCATGCATGTTGAGCCACACAGCTACGTTGTTTGCGGTGGAGAACGTAAGGAACTCCGATGCAGCTTCGTAGTGGTAGTCGTGGGTGCCGATGTTGCTGTTACCCATGTCGAGCTTGAGGCTGTTGTATGGGTCTACAAATACAGCATCCACTTCTTGTTGCTTCAGAATCTTTTCGAGGAAGACGATGATGTCTGAGTAGCTGTACACCTGCTTGTTGCTGATCACGGTGAAGTGTTCGCCTACCCACTCGTATGCTCGCTTCCTCTCCATGTGGTTCATGGAAGAGATCGGTTTGTTCATGGCGAACTGAATCAGCGACATCTTCAGGGAAGCCGTGCGGTTCTCCGAAGAGTACACCACCCACTTCCATCCGTGGCGGATAGCTGCGTTTACCATGAGATACAGCACCATTGTGGTCTTACCCACGTTGCTGTGTCCATTGACGATGGTGAACTCCTTCTTGTATCGGAAGTACTTGTCCATCTCAGGGTCACCAGTATCCAGACCCACAGGTATGCGACCGTTTGCGTAGTCATCAATCCAACGGAAGTCCTCGTCATCGGAAGAGATAAAGGACATATCGCCGTCGTTGATGAGCAGCTCACGCTGTGCTTTGCGCTCGTCATCGATGGTGGTACGGATAGGGTCTTGCTTACCCTTCTCCATCGCCTCCTTGATCGTGCGAACAGCCTGTTGCTCGTCGTCTACGTCACGCTTGAGAATCTCACGGGTGAGTACACGGACCACCTCGTCCTCCTCCATACGCCCAGCAGCCACGTAGCCACCGCAAAGCTTTGCAGCCCGCAACAGCGTGTTGTGCTTCTCTCCGTCAGAGCACTGACGAATCATACGCGCAGCCAGGTTGAGCTTCAGGTAGTCTGTGAACTCTCCTGCCTTGGATACAGCCACCTGTGACTCGCTCTTCTCAGTAGCGAATGCACCGAAGGTTGCTGACTCCTCGTTTACGATGAGGTCAGGGTCGTATGACTCGAAGCATGCACGGGATTCGTTGATGCCCGACTCGTCTACTTCGAGGTCGTACTGCTTGTTGAAGTATGTGCGTAGCGCACGGAAGTGGTCACGGTGCCGTTCAGGGTTGCTTATCTTGACAAGCGCCTTAAGTCCGTCACCACTTGGAGAAACCCAACAGCTATATACATAAGGATCCGTGGATAGAAGCGCCTTGGATGCCGCAACATCAATGTGGTCGAAGTCAAGTACAATGAATTGGCTGTGCTTCGTAAGCGCCTCATCATTACGTGCTTCAAACTCCCCTGAGAAGAGGACGACAGGTAGCTTCTTTTTGAAATCTTTTGAGCCATTGCGTACCGCTTCAATCAATGTTTGAGACTTCCCCTCCTTGATTCTCTTCAGGGCAGTCGCTAACTGAATCACATGTGCATGTTCCTTGTTCTTTTTGAAGACATCTTGGAATATCGTGACTTTCATTGTAGTGGTATTCGAGTAGTAGGTTGAGATAATGGATTGCTTTTAGAACGTCTTCCTTCCCATTCTTGTGGGCGTGTCTGCACACGTATTTGATTACGTTCCCTTCGATGAACGGTATGCCATTGGCAGCTACGAATTCAGTGACCTGAATCTTCATATGCTTGTAATGCTCTCCGCCTATCTGTTTATCGCTGTGTTTGTTTGACATCTACAGTAGTTCCTATTTGTTTGATAGTCTCGACCTTATCGATGATGATGGTACGCTGCTTTGCCTTGGGGGTAAGCAGCTCCTGATCGAGCCTGTACATGGTGTGGTCATCGTGCTTCATGATATCCCTAGGGTTGTCATATGTGCTGACAATCCACACATCTCTTGTCTGTGGGTGCTTGTTCTTGATGAACGTAGCCTTCCCAGTCATGTAGTAAATCGGTTTGCCCATAGCTTGAGGGAAAGAAAAGGGGTGAGACTTGCGCCTGCACCCCTTCCCCACATGAATAACTCTTATACTAGAACGGGATAGTTTCGGTATCCTCTGTTTTAGCCGTGTTGTTTCGACGCTCCTGCGCCGCTTCGCTGTTCGGGTCCCACACGCTGAGGCATGCTTTGCCGCTCTTCGACATGAAGAGACGGAATCGAACGTTACCACCCTGACCATTAGCGTCACGCTTGGTGGTGTATTGGTCAATGCAATCCTTCAGCTCGTTGTCCTTGAGGCGGAAAGACCACCCCATCAAATCGCCGTTGTCATTGTAGCTAGGCTCATCTGCCCAGCCTACGAGAACACTCTCGTACTTCTTGTTTTGATCACTCATTGGATTAATGAATTAAAAATTAAAATAAAGGTTTGTAAAAATAAGGTGTAAATAGCTAGCGCAACAAGCGCAGAGCCAAACATTTTTGATAGTCGCTTAAACTTCATACTGCAAGTAGTCTTTTACTGGGTCGTAATCCTCTCGTAAAAACTGTCGGATACGGTTCACAGCATCGTTAAACTTCATCTCGCCAGTGAATAGCGTTTCGTCGCTACACTTTACGAGAGCGGGAAGATACGGGTAGGTTTTCTCCTGTACCACCCAATAGAAATCCTTCATGCCAAATACCTTGCAGTAGATGTATGCTTGGATGTCGTAGCAAAAGTCTCGCACTGCATAGCGGAACTTCTCTGCACTACGTGCTGACTTGCTGTCGCTGATGAAACCATCACCGAGGCAGTCGAGGAATCCCTTGACCTGAACGCCGTTCAGTTCCTCAAGGAATCCCACCTGGTAGTCTCCTGCCAGGTATGTATCCAGTAAGCCGCAGGTAGCGAGACGGTCGATCATGTCGTTCGCCATCTGCCAGTCATCACTAGAGACAATCGTCTTGCCTTCTTCGAGGGCCTCCGTCTTCATAGCCTGTACAACAGCCTTGTATTCAGAGGTCATCGATGGTTTCTTAGAGCTGCGTGCCTTGTCAGATAGACGCGATAACACCTCGGTGTCTGACATCACAACGTATTTTTCGAACGCTTGCTCACGTTCAAACAGCAGCATATCGTACAATGTTCCGAAGTCTAGCGCATCAGACTTGTACTTCAGCTCTCCCTTCATGTAGCGGTCGAACTGCGCCATGTCACCGAGCGCCTGCTTCAGTGAGGAGTACGACAGGTGTGACTTGCCGTACCGTTCTTGTAGTTGTTCAGATAAAGTCATCATCGTATACTGGTGTTCCGTCTTCGTGAGTGTATTCGTATGTCTCGATCTCCGCCCATTGTAACGGAGTCTCTGCCGTCATCCAAAACTTCTTGCCCTTCTTGTTGATGAAGAACTCAGCGATATCAAACTCCGTAGGGGAGTCTGGATGTTTGACGAAGAACAACCCCGAAAACTCAGGGTTGCCATCCATCTCTGTGTCCATCCAGTACTTGGGCAGCTTGGCATTGAGGCAGTGTCTACGAAACTCAGAGAACTGTTTATGGTTGGTGCGCCTGCGGTCTAGTTCAGTATACCAAGCCACACCGTTCCATCTCATCTTGGTCATCGTACAAACTTCTTGAGACCCGCCACTTGCTTCTCTGTGAGGGAAGACTCGTACTTGTCCATGATGCTGTTGAATGCTTTCTTCTTGTCGGTCTGCGACTTGATGTAAGCAACAGCCTTGTCCATGATGTTTACAGGCGGCTCCGTGTCGAGCTTCTCTTGTACCTGCTTGACCTTCTTGGACGTCGTGCTTTCTTGCTTGGCGATGGCGTCCGTGACTTCATTAGCTGACGCAATAGAAGTGTCGATTCCGATTCCAAGCATAGCGAGGGCTCGTCCGATCGCTGAAGTCTCGCAGTTCTCAACGTAGCTGGTCTTGTTGATGTTGGATGCACCTTGCACTTCGTGTGCATGTCCAGTGGCAATAACACGTCCAGAAGCATCTGCGATGGTTGCCTTGCAGACACATTGTTCTGAATCAAGGGCAGGGAACTCAGACATGATTGTCCAGTTCTTGTACTGCTCCTCTTGACGAAAGTACTTGATACGTTCGTTGACTTCGACATACTGCTTGCCACGGATGTTGGTTGTTTTGAATTTGTAGTTAGACATTTGTCCGTTGTTTTGATTGAATTGTTTCTTCTAGTTTTCGTTGCATACTTTTTAATCGGGCTATGCTTGCCTTCACAGAATGAAGCTTGGATTGCCAAGCCTTGTACCTTAGCGTCTCCCCACACAGTCGCACCGCAGCGATGTAGTTTTTCTCATAGCCAGGCCATGTAGCCATGTTAGCTTCATGCTTCTTGGTGTGGTGAATCACAGTACTGTGATCGGAGTCGAAAAGTTTTGCTATTGATGTCGTCGTCAGTTCGTTCTGACGCATGGCGGTCATCATCGCCGCTCGTGCTTTTACTTGTTCTTGCTTTCTTGATTTATCACGTTTGATTCCAAGTACATGGTAGTACTCTTTCAGTATTTGTTTTCCTTCGTTGTACATGTAAATGTAGGTTTTAAGTTTTAATAATCCAAAGAAGAGAGGGGCTTTGTTTCTCATCGCTCTCTAACAGGCGCGTTGCAGGATCTCCCTGCACACCATACGCCCCTCTCCCTGTCAGCGTTCTGACAGTGCTATGTGATACGATGTAAGTATCTCGTAGAACTTTACATAGTGATGCATAGATTCCGATACGTCACACAGTCCGTCAGCAAGCTTAGCCTTGGTGACCCCCTCTTCGATGAGGTCATTGGCTAGGTCTCTTGCAATGTCTGGGAACTGCATGAGGTATTGTGATACATCATTGTTGAGCCATGTGTCGATGTCATCAGTTACGATGTCATCCATGGCGTACATAGCGGCGAGCTGTTCAGGCTGCTCGCCTCCTTTGGCTTTTTCTTTAATCACTTGAATTGCTTTTTCGTTCGTCATCGCATTCATGGTTTCCTGTTAGTACAAATATGCTACGGTCATCGGTCACAAGGATTTCAAACTTCTCGTCGTTCATGATGTTGCTGTACCTGTCCGTCCAGTTGGGATTATTACGCGGGTTGAAGCGTACATAGAAGTCGTTCTCGCATGGCTTGATGAGGTCGGACTGACCCAGCACTTGAAACTCGTCACACTCCACCCAAGCACACACAGTCTTGCATGCACCGTCATGGATTTTCTTGGATGTGCCTAGCTGCACCTTGAGTTTAGCGTTGAACATAGCAATCTGTCGTTGCTCTGGTCGGAAGTATTCGACAGTACCGTCATCTGACTTGACCTGCCACTTCATAAAGTTGTCTCCTCGTGCGAGGTGGAATCTAATTTTGTACATGAGATTTTGAGTTTTAAGTTATTAGTTGAATCGGAAATAAACTTTATTCGCCTCTTGCTTTCTATGGTTGTAAAGCTCTTCGATCATTCGCATGTAGTCTTGTTTGCGGCTACACGAGTAGAACTTATGCTTGTACTTCTGCGCCTGACGCAAAAGCCGCTTTACATCAAAGTTGTCTTGCGTGTTCATCATTGACATCAACGTCTGAATAAATACTTCAGTCATGCATGAAGGAGTTATCTGAGCAAACATCATGAATGTGCTGAGGTTTTTACGCGCTTTATCTTCACTAAGGCGGAATTTCCAAGTACCTTTCTTTATATTAAACTTCTTTGTGTTTCGGTTTGGGTTAGCTAAGTTGCCCTGAGCCAAGTATGATACTGAGCGTATGGAGATGTTCTTTATATCTGGATGAGCAGCGGCTTGGTCTTGAGCTTCATTATAGAAATTCAATAGCTTAACGTAATCTGGATTACCGCCTTTAGCATAGGCTTTAATGTAATCAATAGTCTTCCACGGGCGTTGTTGGGAATTGATACGTGTGATGTCATTGAGCTGCATTTGACGTGTAGCAAATATGTATCGGATGGGCCGCTTCTTGTTTCGAAGAGCCACTAATCGATGTTGACCGTCAGGAACTTGAAGCTTCCCGTTTACTCGTTGTGGGTTTACGAGGATGGGCATCTGGATATCAAAGCCGCTTTCGATGTCGTTTTCAAGAGCTTTTACCTGTGCAGGTACGATATCACGATTGATTTCTGTCCAGTCGAATTCGTTATAGTCAACTGTCTCGAAGATTTGATTGTAATTCATTTGAATTGTTATTTAATTTTTTGTTGTAATTAATTTTCACTTGATTGTAGACGTGTTGCATCCACTCATTGAAGTCCTTAGCGGGATCTTCGTTCGCACTTGACCGTATGCATATCATCACATTTCATCGAAGACAATCATGCTGTCCTCTTCGGATGGTGTATTCTGCACGATAGTTTGTGCTTGTTCTCTTGTAAGATTCTCGATGAGAGTCTTGGGCTTCTTGTTCCAGTCGCGGAACACGCGGTATACTGCGTAGTTGTTCATGTTGTAATTGAATTAAGGATTTGATTTGCTTGTACTAAGCATACGTTTGCCGTTGTGTGTTGGTGCCTGAGCGTTGTGGCTTCGGCAGCTTGACATCCAAGGGGACTGTGAACTTGTCGTCCCCTCTCATTATTGCGTTTGCCATTCGTTGTTGTAATGTCATTGTTCTAAGTATTCGATGTAGTCAATGTATTCGAGACCGTACAGGTCTTGCAGTTGTTCGATTGTCATGATTTGAATTCTACGGGTTGAGATGGGAGATGCATTTTTGGCATCTTAAAGTAGTAGATGCAGATGTCGTCGGCATCGAACATGGCAGTGTTTCCGTACCATAGGTCGCGGACAAACTCGTGGAATACCTCGACATCGAAGGTGTCAGCAACAGCCTCTTGTCGTTCGCACAAGTCCTTGATTACAGCCATGTCGGTTGGCATATAGTCACCATCGTATGGGGCTTCACAGTTCATCTGGTCCCACACGAAGTACTCTCGGATGTCCTTGGACTCAGGCCATGTGGGTTTGAGTTCGATGATTTTGACAATCTCGTGTTCGCTGTTGTCGTCATCAATAATAACAATGTCTTGCATGCCGTCCGTACTGCTTACGATTTCCTCGTGTTCGGTTTCCATAAGACGTGCAAGAAGTGATTGCTTGGCATCCATAGCCTTGTCCAGGTCATTGAACCATCGGACTGTGGTGTCGGAGTAACCTTCGGCTAATCCGCAAACAGCGTGTAATAATGCATAGTATTTCATGAGAAAGAGATTTTGAAATTGTTCGACAAAGATACGATGAGGAATCCGTTATTCCAAATTTATTTTGCAATTGACTGATTATCAACCCTTAAGACGATGTGGTCAATGTAGTCATCCATCAACTCAGACAGCCCTTCGTCACGATCCCAATGCACGTATCCGAGTATCTTGGTCCTGAGCCTGTCCATATTCAGACCTGCAAACGCCTCGATGTCATCGAAGTATTCGTTCCACCATGGGTTGATTGAGTAATTCGTGTAGTACTCATCGTCCTCGTCCATCTCTTCTACTTGGTTCACGATATTACACGCGCCGTTGTTGAAGATGTCGTAGTTGATTTTAGCTATGGCTCGCATGGCGTTGCCTCTGCTGTGTCCGCCCGCCCGCTTTCGGGTACGAGGTTCTTCCAGTGTTTGTGAAATAGGTCTTGGTATTGACCCTCTCCGTTCCAGTATTTCATTGTTCTTGTTCTTTAAGTCGTCCGATAAGTTCTGAGTGGATAGCGTTGATAGCATCGGCTACCTTCTGCTTGCCACCCTTGAGTCCGAAGTATGCTTTCACATCTCCAATCTTCCACCCACGGTGGGGCTTGAGTCCATGTAGATAAAGGTTCACATCGCGCTTGGTCACCATCAGGTTGTACAAGCATCGGGGTACTGTGCTACCTTGGATTTGCATCGTCGGTGCATTCTCGTCGTGGAGTTCCTGCCAGAACTGGGCGGAACTGTCTACCTTCTGCATGAAGGCTTGTGCTTCTTTGTCTGTCATCATGTCCTGTAAGTTTAAGTCTTCGGTTATCATTGTTCGTTGTCTATTGTGTTATCAGGTCCGTCGAATGTCAGGAACGAGAGGGGATACAGCCGCTCAATCAGCATCTCTTGCGTCACGTCGCTTGCATCCTCTTTGTCATGGTCAATCGTAATCGCCACCGTGTAAACTGAATTGTATTTTTTCATAGTCGTGGTAAAAAGTGTTCGTCATTAGCCAAGATTCCTGCAATGTCATGCACGAGATCAATGGAGCGTATGTTCGTGTCAGTGTCGTTGGCTGTGTTAGCCACACGCTCTGCCCACTGACGGAGCAGTTCAAATTGTTCGTATGTCATGGTGTTGTTCATCATGTGTTAGAGATTGGTTGAATGTTGTCCCAATCGCGGTGTATCTCAATCGGGAGTGTGTAGTACGTATTGGTCACGGGGTCTACCCACGTTTCCATTTCACCTGCAAAGGTTTCTTCTACGTACTCAAGTCGGTTGCGGATGTATTGCTTCATGATTTGATGTATTCAGTTGGGATGAAGTACGCTTGCGATTCACCGATTGAATCGTAGTCGGCAAGGACAGCGTGGTCATCAAACCATGCCTCGTCCATGTATGTCTGTGATTCAGGCCACAGCACCAGAGTGTATGTATCCATGTGTTAGAGTTTTGAGTTAATACTTAGTGCCATAGACAGGATTCGAACCTGCTCCTCCACCTCTTGCAAAGTGGTGTGCTATCCATTTACACCATACGGCTTGCGGGCTACGCCCCTCGTGAGTAGCTTTCTCACGACATCCTCATGCGGGATGTGTCAATGCTATGTGTGTTCAGTAGAACATATTGAGCAGCGACTTGTAGTGCTCCTCGTTCCCCTTTACAGGCTTGAACGTCTTAGGTGCAGGAGTCAGGCTGTCCAAGTGTGCCCATCGTGCCTCAGCCATCTGCCGAGCCTCCTCGATAGACGTGGCGAACTCTGAGTTCCACCCGCCATTCTCGAAGTAGTAAAAGTATTCTTGCTTTTCCATGTGTTAAAGATTTAGATGATGTCGTTGTTGACACTACAAAGATAAGGCAGAGTTTTCGTTATTCCAAATTTATTTTGTAACTCACTGGTTTTCAGTAGGTTGGACAAGACCATCAACTTGGTAAGAGTAGCACCAATGCCCGTTGTTCAGGGTCAGTACGTAATGCTCATCCAAGCCCACAGCATCCACCTCATCCCCGTACTTCTCGTTCGGGCCTTGCGTCTGCTCGATTGCGATTACCTCTGCGATGCGCTGGCCGTCGCGCCCCCATGACCCACGGTATAGCACCTGTGAGCCTTTGCGAATGATTCGTGTGTTGAAGATTGATGTTTTCATTTCATTTGTCGTTTTCATATTCATATGCTCTATCTGCTTCCTCCATGATGTCGTACTCGTATACGTCATCATCGCTTGGGTAGTCGTACCCTTCTCTCCACATGGCTTCACTATTTAGTCAGGTCAAACCGTGTTCCCTTAAAGGCATCCTCCAGTAGCTTGGAGTTGCCACCATCGGCTTTCATATATGCGTCGATCAGCGCGGACTCGAACCCGCCTGCCGTCTTACGCCGTTCGTACAAGGCGTTGATTTGTTCTTGTGTTTTCATTATTGGTAGTTTACAAAGATTTCACGTTCAGTTTTGAGGTCGTAGATAGCCCGCTCCCCGCGCTTCGCAGCGATTTCGAGCGGGACTTTGAACGACTCCACGTTGTCGAAGAGGTCACACAAGTCGAAGACGATGCGCTGCCCGCTCTCCGTCTGCTCCACCCATGTACCCAAGACAACAGATTTGCCCTCTTTGGTGAGTCGCTCTGCCATTCCGTGCATATGCATGAAGACGTGCTTGAAAGCTGCTTCGTTGTTGGAATCGATTGACCGTTCAGGTACACGTCCGCCCACTACGAAGCCCGTGTTGGGCATCAGGTATTCGAGATGAGAACCGTTCTCCCACATAGTCAGGGAGCATCCACCCTTGAGCAAGGTGCGACCGTATACGAGGCACATAACCTCGAAAGCATTTAGGTTTTCCATTGAAAAAGATTTTGAAATTAGAGCGGCTCAGGGATTCGAACCCTGCGACACTGACCTCCACTCCCGTTCCCCGTGCACTGTACTTGGCAGGCAGCCGCTGTGCTGTTGTTTAGGCAGCAATTTGAATTTGACACAGACGCTTCGCAGCGTTTCGGCTATTCAAGCCTCATCAGTGTGCCTGACCCATGAGCCTGTCTGACCCATGAGCCTGTCCAACTCATCCCAAATCCATTGCTTTTGGGCGTCTGTGATTTCGCCGTACATCTTCGTCTGCCGAAGGACGAAGTAATCGACATTGTGCTCATTGCCCTTGTACAGGTGGTAGCAATCTTGGGCAGATAGCCGTTTTCGTATCCGTATTTGCTCATGTATGAACTGTTTTGAAGTTAGAGTTTGAATGATTCGTCAGCCACGTAGGTAGCGCCCATCACGAAGACGAGCATGAGGAAGTAGACGACCCAAGTCATTAGGCCGTAGCTACTAAGTCCTCCAATCGCATCTGCTCATCGCAGGAGAGCGTGTCCCACTCCGCTGTGTTGCGGATGCAGTCCATGCTGAGGAATTGAACATCGTTGAACAAGGCCGAAGCCATCTGCGCTTTCTTGCGCTGTTGTGTGCTGTGTAGCATCTGAGAGAGATTTAGAGTTTGGCTGAATTGCCGACTGCAAAGATAAGGCACAGAATCCTTAACTTCCAAATTTATTTTTTACCCTATAGGGTAGATTTCCATAGCTTCGTCGAAATCGTCGATGACTTCGAGCATCTGCACGTCTGCCCGTCCTCGCTCCAGCTCACGGCTGTATGCGATTCACAGGCAGGCTCGAACACGTAGTCCGCGCTCTCGCACTCCGCGAGGTAGCAGACCTCGCCCTGATTCAACATCGAGGCCGCCCACTCGCAGGCTGCCTCCTCGTCCACGAAGTTCCGCTTACAGCGAAACTCTCCACGTCCTTCCCCGAAGGGGAACACAAAAGCAAAAATTGGTTGATTCATAAATCTATAGATTTAAAGGATTAAACTTCTAACATCGGATTGCCAGAGGCAATCAACGCAAGGGCCTCCAGACGCTCTTGCTCCAAGCGAGCGGAGCGGAGTCGAGCCATTGCCTCCTCTGGCGACTCTCCTGGAAGGAGAGTCAGCTTCATTTGTTCTTTCTTTCGAACCTTCGGTTCGACGATCTGAACCTCTTTACGA
>FUIF01001133.1_pt1 | contig 59042 bp, 87 predicted proteins | sample 1003461 | NCBI WGS metagenome assembly FUIF01 (sample SAMEA80401918, study PRJEB19352) | marine metagenome
TTGACCTCGCCACTCGTTGGACATTCAGCCCAAGCGGCGGAGGCCACTTCACCTCTGAGCAACAGGCTGAACTCACCCGCCTGCTTGGAAGCACAGACGTGAGCACATACGAGGACGTCGTAGCTCTCACCCACTAATTCACTGACTCATGCCCTTCACAGACACACAAGCGCGGAAGCGCATACGCAAGAACCTCCGCCTTTGGTGGGGAGAATGCACCGCAGACGAGCGTGCCCATGGCCGCACATGGTACACGGAAGCGCAGGCATACGCACAAGAGCTCGCACGTGAGTTCGAGTGCACAACCGCCCGTGCCGCGCAAGTCATTTCAGCCCTTTCCCCCAACAATGTTTGGGACAGGAACAAGCAGGACGCGCACGCAGTCATGCAGGCAGTGCGCGATGGCGTGCCTGCGGAAGATGTCAAGTGTTGCACCTACGACGCCAACAAGCTGAAAGCCTTTGCCATTGCGCAGGGGCACAAAGAAATTGAGCCATCCTCACGCAAGACGTATGCGTTCGCTCGTAACGTGAGCGCACTCGATCCCGCGTATGTGACCGTGGACAAGTGGCACATGAGGGCCGTCCAAAGCGCCTCCAAACAGCCCAAGGAACTTCGCACACAGGTCACACCCCTGCAGTACGACGCGGTCGCGGAGGAAACGTGCAAGGTTGCGCAGGAACTGGGCGTGCAGGGATACGAGCTACAGGCAGCCGTATGGGTAGCCATCCGTCGTCGATGGGGCCGCTAACCCACTGAAAACCAACGGGAAACAAATTAGATTTGGATTCTCAACATTTTGTTCATACCTTTGCGGAGCCTTCCACAACGGGAGGTGACTCACTCAAAACACACACCACCATGCAGCACATCCGTATGCAAGCAATCGCCTCCATGTTCGAGGGGCTGACATTCGAGCAAGCCACCACCACACAAGCGTGGGACACACTCACCTGCGACGAGCAAATGCGCGTCGAAAATGAAATTTTCGCATAATGGAAACAATCCAAACCATCTTCACATGGGCCGCCTGCGGTATCTGCGGGGCCATCATTGTGCAACTCATCAGCGACTGGATGAACCTCAGAAACCCTTTCACATGAACAAGCGCATCTACGGGCTTGAGCGGCACGCTTATGCCCCTGAACTCAACACCCTGCACTACACGGACGGCACGGAAGTGCGTGTACCCCAGTGCACAACCATCGACGAAGCAGTGAACTACTTGAAAAACAAGCAGAAATGACACACAACGAACACGACACCTGCCACAAGTGCGGAGGCACAGGCATCTTCCTGGGCTCACAGGAGACAGGATGGAGCGCAGACGGCTGGGTGCGGCAGTGCCACGACTACGAATGCGAGGACTGCCAAGCCACATGGGACGTCACCATGGAAATCACCCCAGTTTCACGAGAAAACCACGACTCATGAACAACGAAAACATCGTACTCGACCCCGCAGAGCGGGCGTACACGGACTTCCTCACGCAAAGGAACGACCTCATCGAAGACACCAAACGCGCCATTAAGGTGCAGGCAGACATAGCACGGAAGGCAGATGCCGCAGTGGCACGCCTTGAACTCCAACTCGACAACCTCCTAAACTTCTCAAAATGAGCGACTACAGACAATTCCGTGCGTTCAAGGTCAAATTCCTTGGGCCCACAAACCACAAAGGCGCACGCATCACCATCACGGAGCCAAGCGCAACAAGATTCGATAGCATCAAGTCCCGCAAAACATTCAGCTACGACTACGCCTTGGGCGACGTGCTGAAGCAGGGCATGGAGGAGCTGTTCTGCATGGGCTTCAACGTGCAGGGATATGCACAGACGGAGACGGGCGACGCATACATCATCCTTTGCGACAATTGGGGCAAGGATTGGCTTGACCTCAACGGAAGTAAGGAGTACCAAGAACTCAAGCGCACACTCGATCGAGCATGAAGCGCACGCTCAAGTTCAACACATGGGACGGCAAGGTGTGGTATGTGACCCGTGAGTTCGAGGACGAGCGGCACCTGCACAACTACGCCGCATACATGAAACGCAACAAGCGGATGACGTTAGACGAGGTCTACGAAACCCGCTGACAACCAGTGACTTACCAATTAAATTTGGATTCTCGACAATTTGTTCATATCTTTGCAGAGCCAACGACGGCAACTCAAAACACACCAACATGCAGAACACACAGAACATGACGAACGGGGAGTTCATGGAACACCTCATGGAGGGCTACTCCAAGCACGGAGCCCTTGTACAGATGGTCGTACTCGACTGCCTGCAACGTGGCCTTGACCACTACATCTCACACAAGGAAGAAATTCTTGAAGAGCACAACAAGCCCCGTGAAGACGGACGCATCTCACTCATCAACATGAAAGCGTGGGTGGAGTGCTGTGAGGAAACCAAGCAACGAATCGACGAAAAATACAGCTAATCATGGCAACACGAGCAACCATCATTGTGGAGGGACAGCCTCCGTGAAAGTGTACAAGCACTGGGACGGTTACGAATATGCGACCCTTCCTTGGCTTGAGGAGTTCAACAAGACCTTCACAGAGGCACGGGGCGACGACCCTGACTACAAACTCGCACAACTCCTGCGGTCAAGCGCATTCGACGCACAGAAGTACAAACTTGACTCGTCACGGGACACAGGTGGGGTGTCGTCCCCATCGACGCAGAGGTGTGGGAGGAGTACGAGTATCACCTCCATGCAGACGGAAGCGTGTCCGTGAATACAGGCAAGGATATCAAGAGATGTACAACACCATTGCCAGTGACCTTGGGTGACGAGAATGGCATGAAACGCAAAGCAAACTGACATGAAATCCACAATCCAAGATTGCCTCGCCATGTTCGAGCGGCTCGACATCGACGCTGAACTCGAAGACGACGGCACCATCCTCGTCCAGACCCACAACCCAGACGTGTACGTTCAAATCTCCAAGCAGGAAATCATCTGGAGAGCAGACCAATACCTCGACATCAAAAAACAAGAAGCATGACATTCACACATTCATTCAAGCACACACTCCCCTTCGTATCAATGCGAACCGCCTACGACGTAGACATCGACAAGGCAGAGAACGTAGAGATGGACACAGAAATAGCCGTTGATGCCCTGCATCCGCAGGGAGGATGGTACGAGACCTACGACCTTGAGACAGGAGGCGACCGCTTCTATGCGGAGGGTGTCCTCGAAGTTGACTTCGACGGAGACAAGGCAACCCTGACAGGCTACGACGGATGCTACGAACTCCCTGACTACATCACCAAAGCCCTCGAAGCCAAGGGCGTAATCATCGACTTATGAGAGAGATTGACAACAAAGAACGGCAAGACATCAGGCAGTTCTGCTACGACCAAGTGAATGAAATGGACACTGCGGACATCATCGAGGCGCTTGTGCATCACATGGCAGAGTGGTACGAAGCCAACCCTGACCAAGCGAACATCGACATGATTAACTACTACACAACATGACACTATACGCAATCTCACACAAGACCACGGGCAACCCTGCGTCTGAAGACATCTTCAGTTCGTACACCTTCTTCGAGAGGGAGGGGCGTGCCCAAGCGGTACTCGACAGCTACAAGGAGGAGTACCAGAAGTTCTACGAAGTACGAGCATTTGAAATCACACCACAATCATGACACAGCACGAGAAACTTGAGCAACGACAGAAGACCTGCGGTGGGTTCATGTATCGCCTGATCGACACATGGTACCACGCAGACGGGAACAACAAGCGCATCCTCGAACAAGCATTCAAGGGCACGGCATTCGACCTGACCTAACGTATGAAAAAGGGAGCGCAGATGGTGCGTACATCGCTTTGTTCATTGTGCGATGGCAGTTGTGTTCGAGTCCCAACCTCCCTTCCAATTCACTTTCAATTCAACAACCATGAGTAACAAACAATTCAACCTCGTAAAAGAACTTGCAAACATGCAAGAGAAGGCACTCAAGAAGCACAACATTCACTTCGTGACCATGCCAAAACCCAAACCTAAACCCAAAAAGAAATGAGCGACGATGATATGCGCCTATTCAAAGACGGTCTGTGGAACCAAGATGGTTGGGCAGAAGAGTATGTGCTCTTCATGTCCAAGCAAGACCCAGAGGTTATCGCATCAGAACTACGAACCCTTCTTATCAACTGCTCCATGAAGGAGCTCAAACAAATTCGAGAGACATACGAGGACTTCTACCTCGACGGACTTTTTCTCACATAATCAACTCAAAAACACAACACTATGCTTTCATTCATCGACAACATCATCAGCCGCAAGGCCAAGCCAACCAACTCCATCTACACCCTCGACGCATACCGCCATGCAGGTATGTGGGTATTCGATGACGACTCCGTGGGACTCGTCAAAGAACCCTTCGTTGCAGGTGCTGACATCGTGTTCGACCACCTTGCGGGGCGACACCTCGACGGCACCAAGACCAATGTCTCCGTTGCATTCAGCACCACACCCATTCCAGGGCACGACGTACACGCTGTACTGACAGGTGCAGACGGCAACGACGGACACTTCTACAAGGTCGAGAAGTTCGAGGGTGACGACGACATGGTGGGGTTCCCGTTTTGGTTGTGCCCTGCACTGCTCAAGTACTACGACGGCGCACCATCAGACATCTACGTCAAGATCGCGCAATGACCACGTTCGACATCTACTGCCTGTCAGGACTATGCTTGTACCTGACGGCACTGGGAATCCTATGCATCATCAGATACATCCAAGACAAATGAGCAAATCAATGTACATACAGGTCGAGTACGACGAATACTACGATGGCGCAGTCATCGACGACATGGACGAGTACCTCCGCGAATGGAACGACATGATGCACACAGACTACAAGTCCATGGAGGACTTCAACGAAGGAGAAGAATGGAGAGCCATCTACAAAATCAACCTATGAATAAGCACGAAATCATCGAAGAACTCTGCCACAAGGTGGCGGACATTAAGCACGACCTGCAAGTGGTGCTCGACACCCTTTATCAACTCGAAAACGAATATCATGACGACAATCAATAAAATTAAAATCGCAGAGTCCTTCATGAGCATGATGGGCGAGTACCTAGACAAGCAGTACCACGACCCTGACTTCGACGTGAACGCAGGTCTTTACGACCTCTACGCTGACCTCACAAACCTTTACAACGACAACGTATGACGAAAGCTGAACTCATCGACGCCCTGCACGAATATCCAGACGACGTGCTCATCACATTGGATGTGCGTGGCGTGATCGTGACAGACGACACCTACGACTTCTTTGTGCAGAGCCTCCCGTTCTCCAACGAAGCACAACTCACAATAATCAACCACAACGCAGTAATTGACTGGTGATGCACACATACAAAGTAAACACAGGGCGTGAACTCACACTCGAAGGTGAGGTGGCACGACTCAAGGAGGAGAACGCACAACTCAGGTCTGACAGGTCTGGCATGCAAGACTGCATTCAGCTCCGCGAAAATCAGATTGGTGAACTCAAGGAGAAAGTTAGCGACTTGGAGTACGTGGAGGACGCCCTCTCTCAGGCGAACTGGGTCCAGAACGAGATGCGCAAAAGAGAGAAGGAACTCAAGACTCAACTCGTCGAATGGAGAGACAGGAGCATGGGGTACACCAAGGAGATTGGTGAACTCAAGAGCGAACTCGAAGAGTTGTCCAAAGCATACAAGGACTCCACCCGCGAGGAGGTCACCATGAAGAAAGCATGGCGTGAGCAACGGGAACTCGTAGCCCTGCGTGACGACCAGATTGCCATGCTTGAGCGACGACTCGCCAAACGCGCAAGTGAAAATGACTAACGAGTACCTCGATCAGAAGTGGGCAGAGATAGAGGCCCGCATGAGGCGATTTGAATTGACCGCATCCCCGCAAGACAAGATGATGCTCGACTGCATGGTGCGCGACTGGGAAGCAAAAATGAAACTAAAACTACAAGATGAAGAATCCAAAGAGATACCGCGTTCGCTTCCACCTAGCTAATGGTGAGAACTACATGAAGTGGCAGGTGTTCGACAAGAAGCGAGGCACCAAGGAATACTTAGACCCTGAAAGCAATTCAGTAATCATGTTCAACTGTGAGCTTGGGAATCGCGAAGGCAGGGCAAGAAAGATATTCGAGGGTGCAAACAAGAATGTATGCGCATGGGTGGCGTGCGAGGATGTCGAGGTCAGAGACAGAGACAAGGTTGTCCCGCCCCTTGTCAACGGCATGACGCAGTACAAGTACAACCCTCGCAAGAATCCGCACTGGTTTACAGACACGCACGACAACATGGACGGCAAGAAGTTCAGTGTCATGATGACTCACGACAGAAAAATTTACGCATGAATTACGGAGACAAACTAACGCCAGGGGCATGGGTCTATGTTGGCCTTCATGAGGGCAAGAAGTACAGGGTGAAGCAACGAGCTGAACAGCAAACAGACATCCCAAACATTGCGATGCGAGCAGTTTGCAACTCGTTTGACGTAGACCTAGACGAGATGAAAAGCAAGTCGCGGTTGCAGACACTGGCCTTTGCACGCCACGCATACTGCTCCATGGTCAGGAAGTTCACACGCCTTACGCTCAAGGAGATTGGGCAGACGCTTGGTGGGCGTGACCATGCGACAGTTGTGAATAGCTGTCGCGTATCTGACAACCTGCTTGAGTACGATGACGTGTACAGGCAGATGTACGAGGAGGCCTTAGACTTGCTCATCAGTGAATGTGGAATGCTTGCACACATGGCGCGATGAAGAAAGACGACAACTCAGAGAAGTTTCTCAAGCACCTGCTTGGGAACAGGAACGAACACTCTCCACGCGCGAGGCGCAGGAAGATGGAGAGAGCACTAAAGAAATTCAAAAAGAAAAATGATGACTGAACAAGAATGGCAGGACGAGATGTCGTCCTACGACCTCGATGTAAACACAAGGAATGCGGTAGAAAAGCTGAGGCCGTACATGAACAGCGACATGAGACATGTAGCTAGTGCGACAGACATGGCCGTGGCTGATCTCATCGAGAACGGATATGACAAATGGTGTCAGTGGGATAGCGACAGAGTCGTGGAGTCAGTACGCCTTGTGTCAGAGAAGTTCACCCAAGAAGTGCTCGACGACACCAAGAGCATCCTTGAGATGGAACTGATGCTTGACGGCATGGTGGACAGCGAGAATGCGCTGATCCTATGCAAGGATTTGCACTCCGCACTACAGATCATGCGCAACGGGATGCTGGACATGATGTCCGTGGCAGAACACTACCTAATCCTGCACGAAGAAGTCGTTGCGGCTTGCTCTTTCGAGGAGTAAATCGTAACTTTCCACACCCAATTTAATTTATTGACAATGTCAAATTACAAGTTCAAGACCACGAACATTCGTGGCAAGCAGTACGTTGAAGTCAACGAACGCATCAAGTTCTTCCGCCAAGAAGAGCAGTACAAAAACTGGACACTTATGTCTGAGTTCACGCACCTCGACGCTGACGTCGCCGTGTGCAAGGCCACCATCGCGGATGACAAGGGTCGTGTAGTCAGCACAGGCCACGCCCATGAGGAACGCGGATCAAGCAACATCAACAAGACCAGCTTTGTAGAGAACTGCGAAACATCAGCGATTGGACGTGCCCTTGCCATGTTGGGTATTGGTATCGACACATCCATCGCTTCAGCCAACGAGGTTGAGGAGCTATCGCCAAGCAACAGGAAATGATTGACGACCCCAAGGTTCAGAAGTTGAGCAAGGCTCTCGACGCACCTGTGGAGAACATCATGGACAAGGCCGTGGGTTATATCAAAGGCCAGACGGACAAGAAGAAAGCGTATGATAGTATCATCAAGAAGTATGGTGATCAACTCACGGACAAGCAGCAGGCAGGCCTCAAGAAGTTCGTGCGATGAACATGCGCGAACAGCTGGCAGAGCGGTTCGACAAGGGCCACCTGTCCTACTCAAGCATCAAGCATGCGCTTGGTGACATGAAGGTGTGGGAGATGTACATGAAGGGTGAACTCTACAAAGAGAGCGAAGCCTTGCGCTTTGGCACCTTGTACGACATGCTCTTGTTTGAGCGGGAGAAAGCGATGAACCACTACAGGGTGCTGAATGACGAGGACCTTGCGCGGGGCATCAACTCCTCACGACCCAAGCTTACGACCAAGTACAAGGAACGCTTGGCTGCTGCAACTGCAGAGGCCTTGGAGGCGGGGCAGGAAGTTGTCACGGGTGAGGATTGGAAGAAGGCCGCCGCCATGATCGACAGGCTTGGCATCTGCGGACTCAGGTCAGAGTTGTTAAGCGGTCAGTTCCAAGTGGAGTTCAACGAAGACATCGAAGGCATCCCAGTCAAGGGCTTCCTCGACTGCTTGAATGAAGACAACATCGTAGACTCCAAGTCATCGAGGGGTATCGACAAGTTCAAGTACGATGTGCGTTCGTTCAGCTACGACATCCAGGCATACATTTACACCAAGGTGTTTGGCATCAAGGATTTTTACTGGGTGGTGCAAGAAAAGACGTACCCCTATCTTCCCGCCAAGGTGAAGTGCTCTGACGAGACCTTGTTCTCAGGAGAGATGAAGTTCCACCAGGGTGTAGAGAACATCAAGAACTGGCTCGATGGAAACTCCAGCACAGAGACTTACTATGCAGATTTTATCGTCTAAAGAAGAGATTGCTTTCGCAACCATTTGTTTTATAATCATTTTAATTATCTAATCTATACGTCATGAGTGACAAAAAGTATGATTCCGTACTCGTTGGGTACGCAGAAGAGCCCGTCTACTACGAGGGCGAGTTGTCCCGTTGGTCTGGTCGATTCAAGGACCATGAACTGAAGGAGATGATTGACAAGTACGCCACCTCTCGAAACGACGAGGGCCAGGGCGGCAACATCTACATCACCTTCTTCATGTCCAAGAACGGCAAGCCTTGCATCCGTGTGTTCGATCCAAACAGCGAAGCTGCAAAGGAGAAACGCGCAGAGAAGAAGAAGGCGCAGCCACAGAAGGAGGATGACCTCCCCTTCTGATAAGGCAACTATCTATCACATGACCGCTCGTGTAGCCTTCAAAAAACAGAAGAGGGTGCACGAGCGTGTTGTGTGGATAGTATCCGTGTACGACAACCCAAACGACATTCGCAACTACGACGGCAAGACCATGTCGAGACTGGGCCAAGAGCTCTACGGAAAGAATGCGAAGTCAGAAAAGATGATCATCATCAGGGAGATACTTGACAAGAACCCCATCGCCAAATCCAACCTGACTCTTGAAGAACACAAACGCCAACAGCACCTTGCAACAACATGAAAGTCACGATATTTAAGAATGTCTTTGACAAGACTCAACCACACTACCTTGACCTACACAAAGCGCTCGAAAGGATACAGAGCGGGAGGTCGAGCGGCATTGTAGACAAAGTAAGAGAGGGGAACAAAGAGAAAAAGCTAGAGCTGCCTGTCGTTTGTTTCAGCGGAGAGTTTGCGTCCCGCTCAGACGATGCCTTGTTTGAACACTCTGGGTTCATTGTGCTTGACTTCGACCACGTCGATGTGGACGCAACCAAGAAGGCGTTGGGCACGGACGACTTCATCTACTCGTGTTGGACATCCCCCAGCGGAAACGGTGTGAAGGCCTTGGTTCAGATCACCAACCCAGAGCGGCACCGCGATCACTTCCGTGCGTTGATCAAGTACTTCGAAAGAACTCACGGGCTGGAGCTTGACGAGTCAGGCATCAACGAATCACGCGCCTGCTTTGAGTCATACGACCCAGACCTCATTGTCAAGGAGGACTACAAGAAGTTTGGGCACTTTACCACGGAGCACGCTGAGGCGCAGACCCCCACCAACGAGGCCTACGACTACACAGACTATATGAAGCTCAACCTTGCGTGTCGTATGATTCGACTGGCCAAGGACGGGGAGAAGTGGATTACACTGAATCGAGCAGCCATCTTGTGCGGGGGATACATCTCCGCAGGCAGGATGGAAGAGGAGGAAGTAGTGAGGGTTCTTTTTCGTGAGATCGCCAAGCGCGACCTGGACAACGAAGAGCACGCAAAGCAGACCATCATCGCTGGCATTGAGAAGGGCAAGCAGATGCCCATCCGTGACATCATCGACGAGGAGAAGTCAGCGCAGCGTGAGATGCTGCTCAACGACGGGGACATGTCCTTCATCTCATCAGATGACGAGGACTTCCGTTGGATTGACGACTACTCCCAAGGTAAGATTCCTATTGGTCTAGACACAGGAGACCCCAAGCTTGATGACTACTTCAGATACAAGAAGGAGTTCCTAATCATCAACGGCCACTCCAATGTGGGCAAGACTACCACGGCGCTGTACCTCATGGTGAACTCCGCAATCAGGCACGGGTGGCGATGGGTTATATACTCAAGCGAGAACCGCACAGCATCAGTAAAGATGTCGCTCATGCAGTTCGCTATGGACATGCCCGTTGGCAGCATGAACTACGCGCAAAAGAAGCAGGCATACAAGTGGGTGCAGGACCACTTCATTGTGATCAGCAACAAGCAGGTCTACAGCTACAGCGACATCATCCTGTTCATCGAGAAGGTGATGAGGCAAACGCCCATTGATGCGGTGTTTGTGGATCCATACAACTCACTGAAGCTGGACATGAAGAACAGCAGCATAGGTGTGCACGACTACCACTACGAGGCAGCGTCAGAGTTCCTGACGTTCAGCAAAGCGCACGACGTAGCGGTGTGGCTGAACATGCACGCTGTTACAGAGGCGCAACGACGCAAAGGCCCAGATGGATTGCCCGTGGCACCATACGCTGAGGACACGGAAGGTGGGGGTAAGTTCGTGAACAGGGCAGATTGCTTCGTTACTCTTCATCGAAAGGTTCAGTCAAGCGACCCATGATTCGTAAGATGAGCGAGTTGCATGTGCGTAAGGTGCGAGAAGTGGAGACTGGCGGCCAGCCAACACCGTTGGAGGATCCGTACTGCATCGTCATGAATCTTTCCCACACAGGGTTTACAACTCGAATTGGACAACGAGCTTTGTTCCAACCAATTAGGGAGAAGATTGAGAAGCCCATGCCCATCAACTTTAGCTTCCCACTTGAATCCCAAAAAAGGAGACGTAACTTCACATACGTGAGGAAGAAAAGAACGAGGACTCGCAAGTCCTCAAAAAAAAAATCAAACGGGAAGTTTGCGTCCTCTCTAGAAAAGTATTGTTCAGAACAACTACGTGCTTCGCGGGTGGATCATGTCTATGAGGGACACCAGTTCACCCTCCTCGAATCCTTTCGATATGAGAATAGGTACATGAGGATGACACCCAAGAAGAAAGAGATGATTGACAAGACGGGGAAGGTGGTGCTGCCTATCAAGTACACCCCTGACTTTGTGGCCAAGGACATGTCGTGGATCATTGAGACAAAAGGATTCCTTCCTTCTCATCATGACTTCAACATGCGATGGAAGCTCTTCCTGAATTACCTCGTTGAAAACGAAATAGATTGTGATGTTTATATACCAAGAAACAGAGGTCAAGTTGACCAAGCCATTCAAGACATTTTAAAAAACCATTACTGACTCATGACACAACCACGAAAAGTAACCAAGCAACGAAAGAACCACACAAGAGACACTGACTGGAGGGCAGTGAAGCGATACAAAAAGGTCTGGCCTGACGCTAAAAAATCCACAGATCAAGAGGACATGTTTGACCACGTTGACTTTTGGCATGTCAGAGACGGCGAGAAGTTTGGTGTTGACCTCAAAGGAAACAAGTGCCCTGATCAGCTTTGGGTTGAGTTCAAGAACGTCAACGGAGACAAAGGGTGGATTGACGGCAAGGCCAAGTGGATTGTATACGAGATCCCAGAGATGGGTGGGTTTGCAGGTGTAGAGCGCATCAAGCTTCGCGAATGGTGCGTAGAAAATGTAGACCCAAAGCGCGTCGAACACAGACGAGATGCGTACAAAGCGATCTACTCACGAAGTGCTTGGGCAAAAGGAAACGGAGAACCTCAGGAGGATTTGATAACCTACATTACCATACATGACCTCAAGGAGATTGAAACGTATTGGTTTCAGCCGTACAAAAGAAAGTACCGCCATCCAATAAAAAAGGTTTCAATTAGTTTTTGATTACCTTTGAAGAATCAGTTGCTGCTACAGTGATTGTGTTTTGAGTCGAGGAGAGGGGGGTGGTGCCCCCTCTCTTTATTTTTTGACTCTCATGCCGTAGGCCCCTTTCTTTTTCTTCATCTTAAACTTAGGCATTGCGAGGTACGCCCCTTTTTCTGCGCGTATTTTTTTCATGCGCGGGGTTGGGACAAGAAAGTTATCATTTACCATGTCGTATTTAGCCTGCGGCAGCGCAATCCATGAGTTGGGAACGAGCATATTCCCTCCGTTTAAAATCTCTATCTCAGCTGCCGCAAGGGTGCGGTTATATTTCTCAGAGTACGCCTTGACAATACGGTCAAACCCATCTTGGTTTGCTTTGTAGATCTGTTTATTTATGTGATCCGCAAATATGTTTCCAACCTCCTCTTGCAATGCATCATCGACCCCCAGAATTTTCCCCTCAGTGACTCTGAACATTCTTTTCGTAAGCGCAAATTGATTTGCAGCCGTGAGGTTTTTGGCGGTGCGCTCTTTTCCTTCCAAAAACAGATCAACTTCAATCTTAAATTGTCTATCAAAGTTTGGATCGACCGCCCTTACTCGATCAACAGTATCGCCAAAGTCACTAGCCTTGAGCCTTTTGAATAGGGTATTGTTAGCCCCCATGCCATTTAGGCTAGACATCTTGACTCCGTTCTCAAAAAACTCGTTACCAATAACCGCTTCTAATCCACCCACTGGCGCTATCGTCTGGTACTTAGCGCCGCTAATTCCTTGAAGCATGAGAGGGTAGGAGTCCGTGCTGTAGCTGCTGGTCTTAATGTTCTGGCCCACTGGAACTTCGCCATACATTCTCCTAAGCCCCTCATTTATAGCGGAGTCCATCTCTTTGCTGGCCTTTATTGTGGCGGACTCCATGCTAAGGCCTTCGTTCTCAAGGTCTCTAACCCTCCGTTGAAACTTTGTGCTACTTTTTGCTCCTCTGGAGTTCAAGTAAAAGTCATGGTCAATCAGTCCGTCTCTCTCTCTGTGAGCGGTAAGAGTTATGGCCACATTAGAATCGCCTTGAGAAGCAGGCTGCGTTCGCATTCTGGTTATCGTTGACCCAGGTAGGTCCCCAGGATCTGCTCTATTGATGTTATAGGTGTTTACTGTGATGTCACCCAACTTCCCAAGTTTCACCTCCTCTACAGTTGGCTTTCCCTGAGGTGCTTGAGCTGCACCAATACCGCTAGACGCTGGTCTGCTTCTGGTTGTTGTTATAGCAGCAGGATCGTTAGGGTTCTGAACGGATCGCGTTCTCCTATACGGCCTTGGACACTTGTAAGACGAGTCTGTCCAACAGGGGGTAGATCAAGACCAATAGCATCAATGATCCCTTGATAGTAATCAATCTGGTCAGTGTTTAGTGCGTTGTTTCTGTTCATATTGGTGAGATGCCTATTAAGGATATCTCTGACTTGCTCAAGAGAGCTGTCGCTTACATTGGTTCCGCTTTCGCCAAGAACGTGACCCAGAGACCTTCCAGCTTGATAGGGCTGATCAGCCGCTGTGCCAGCGGGGGCGAAGGCTGGGTTTGTAGAGTATGGCCTGTCAACAAAGTCCCTCATGTACATCGTTTCTCCAATTCTAGGTTCTGTCCAAACCCTTTGTCCTCCGCCCAGGGAACTTGACCTGGTGTTTCCAAAGCTAATTTGTCCTGGAGTGGCCACCTCCTGGATATATTCAATGATGTCTGGAACTTGCTCCTCGACGAACCCTTGCCTCGCATTTTGGAGGGCCATTGTCCTGAGCATGTCGTCAGAAATGAGATCCGTTTGAACGCGACCAGGAAAGAATATTGACGCAGTTGCAAGCCCGCCTCCCAGCACACCTCCAGCAACGTTACCCTGAAGCACCTGACCAGCAGCCTCAGCCAGCGCCAGCACGTCACCTGCAGGACTCAAGAACTCCATGACAGGTGCGACAGATCTGATCGCATCAGATTCACGGTTAAGTGGGTCTGCATTATATGCAGCAAGGTGTTGCCGTGCAGCCTCCTCCGTAAAGCCTTGATCTACAAGCGATTGGATCTGAGCCTCTGATTTTCTCATCTCTGACCTGAGCATATTCATACCCCTGACATACTCTTGCGACGGGCGGCCAGGTTGGTTGATACTGCAGGTATACCCTCCCTGTTCAGCATCTCAGCTTCAATATTGCTAGTAACCTGCGCTGGAAGAAGCTGGTTGGCCAAGAAGTTGAGTTGCGGGGACGACACAGCTGTGTTGTCAGAGGCCATGACCTCTGTACCAGGGGGCCAGTTATGAATGCCGCCGTGGTTGTATTTCTTTTTTACTTGCATCAGAAGTCGCTCATCATGATTTCATCAACTGCCTCTTGGACATCGTCCTTACTGGCCTCCATCGTCATCATGATGTTGGCCTGAAACCTTTTCACTTCCTCGCCCTCGCTGAATACAACGATGGTTGGAACCACGACAATCTTGTGCTCCTTCTGGAGGGCGGGTGCAGACGCAATGTCTACACGGCTTGTTTTGCAATCGTTCAGTTTCTCTATCCATTCCACACTGTTTTGGGAATTGAAAGATGCGTTGAACTCTACTACGCAGATGCCGCTGTCACATATTTTGTCATCCACTACATCTGCCACAGAGGCAGGTGCCAAGGATAGAACAGAGAATGCAAACAGGAGAGGTAAGGTCTTCATGTCTCATCTTAGTTGATCTATTTTTTCTTCAATACGTTTGATATCCTCCTTCATCTCAGTGATATCTTCTTGTGTACTCATGATTGTCTGACGGACAAGCTGGTCCTTCATGTCAAACTCCATGCGTGTGATGTCTGGTGATGGGGGGATAGGCAGTTCCTTTGCTTCAGCGATGTCTGCCTGCAGGGCAAACCACATACTTATCAATGCGCCCAGTCCTGTAGCCGCAAGACCTATTGTCTTTAGGTCTAACGTAATCTTAGTATCCTCCCCAATCTGCTGAGCCATATTAAATAATTACATAGTTGATTCCCAGAGAGAAGTCATGCCACGACCTGTCCCAGTACTTGTGGTACTTACCCTCTGCGAATACACCAAAACTTTTGTTGAATCTTTTACCAAATATAAGGCCTCCAGAATAGTCGAGCCATTGTCCGCTGTTCACGAACCTGTGGTAGGAATACTCACCGTCTGTGTCCAAGTGGTAGGGGATCAAATTTGCCCAACTATGCACCCAAAATGTCTTAGTGAAGTGATAGTAGTCAAAGCCAACTACCACAGAATGAACCCATTGATTGGCCAACTCCCCACGCTTTTTGTCTACGTAATCTTCAAGGGCTTGAGGGATGACAACTTCCTCCCACACCTCGTAGCTGCTGGCCACGAGCGTTCCGTCTGGGCTGAAGAACTCACCCGTGTTTACATCAATGTTATACCCCTCCTGCAGAGCGAGTGAAGTAAAGTGAAGTTGATTGTTGTCTAGCAACCACTCGTTCAATGGGTCGTATCCGTATGGCTCTGACAGACGCTGCATAAGCCCAGCGTTGAGCGAGAGTTTGCCAAGCTTGGCTCTTCCCCTCTGTGATGCCTCGAAGTATCTTACATCTGCGAAACCATCTTGCAAGAACTCTACCTTGGCGATCCACTTGTCTGCCACATACCTGAGGAAGTAGTCCTGGTCCAGGTAGTTGACGCCTTGCTGCCTTCTGTAGTCACCCTCAAACAGGAACTCAAAGCCGCTCACCTTTCCAATGGTGGCGGCATCCCCGTATGACTTCTCTGTTCCGTTGTAGAATGTGTTGGCTCTGTTCTCGTATCCAAAGCGAGCAATCTTACGAACACCTGCAGTCAAGGAGTAATCGAAAGGCGTTTGGATCAGATCTGTTTCAAGACCATTTGCAACAGAGAACACCTCCCTGTCTGACAATGAGTTACCTCCGCTAAACGCTGTGTAGAAGGTAGCAAACTTAAATGCCTTCTTGAGGGCTTGGCCTGATGCGTTAAAGCATATCAGCAGCAGCAGTGTGGTTACGGTATATCTCATTGCTTTACGATTCTTTCAACCCTCACCCTACCCTTGTAGTGTATCACAATCTCATACAGGCCATTGCGGAGCGATGTAAGGTCTATCTCTCTGCTACCCTGCCATGACATTACAAGTTGTCCAGAGTGGCTGTAAACGTCTGCAAATGCCTCCGCAGGTGCTTGGAAGTTGAACACACCAGATGTTGGGTTAGGCCATATCTGAATTGAGTTATAGCCAAGAGCCTCCACACTGGTCACACCTTGACTGCAGTATTCATACATCTCGATGCACACAGCATCCCACCCAACCTCACAACAGTAGGGATCAACCTCGATCACCCAAGAGTAGCAGTAGTCGTTGGCCCAGTATGGTTCGCCAGGACCAGTGATGCAGCCCGCATCGTACAGGCATTCCTCGTTAGCAGGCACGTTGGCGTATACATTGTAGTTGGCAGCGTCAGGATCCATGCAACCAGGCATTGGAAGCTCGCAGCTTCCGTTGTTGGTGTTGGCCATGGGGTCGTAGTTGATGGCCTCTGGAATCGTGCATCCGTAGATGAATGGGATGCAGCTGTTGTTCTCTGTGTTGGCCAGCTCGTTGTAGTTGAACATGGTTGGGTCAGTGCATCCAAACACAACCTCCTCGCAATCTGCTGGATCAGTAGCTGCCTCGTTGTAGTTGTAAGCTGTTGGGTCCTGACATCCAACCACCTCTAGCTCATCGCACACCCCGTCCGCATCTGCATCATTGATACACTCATTGTCGCAACCGTAGTATTCGATGGGGAATGTGCAGCTGCCAGGGACATTGGCCAATGAATCGTAGTTGCAAGCAAAGTCTATCGTGCACCCCACAATGGCTGCCTCACAGAAGTCTCCACACACAGGGACGCCTTCGTATTTGAATGGGAACTTCTTGATGGCGTCAGACCAGGGGTTAGTCCCTCCCTCCATGAACACCCCGTTGGGTCCATCGAAGTAGAACCACACTGGTTGGCTGTGGTCTCTGCGTTCCCCTGCGTAAAGAACATCACCCTTACACCTTCACCAGAGTACAGGGGGATCTGAATCTCTTTCTCAAAGCCATCGTTGGGGTGCATCGTAATGGGACCCCAGATCTCGTCACCTTGTTGTACTCCAATCCAGCTCCCAAACCAACCGTCACCTGCCCCATCCGTAAGTGTCAGAGTAAAGTCACAGCTGTCTTCTGTCTCCAGTGTGTTGGCATCTTCGTTGAAGTTGATTGCACCTGGATCAGTACATCCCAAGATAACTTCTGTTTCGCAGCTCCCGTCGTCGATCAGTGCGGTTGGGTCGTACTCTGTAAACCACTCGTCAGTGCATCCTTGTTGAACGTTTGGGACACATTGTTCAACAAAAATAATGTCGCTTCCAATACTCTCGTACTGAGTGGTGTCACCAACATAGTAAAGCTCATCGCCACACAGGTTGGACACAAGTATATTCCCATCGACGCTCCGTAGCAGCTACCGCACATGCCGTCACCAAAGGTGTCATATACATTGACCTTAAACTCTGACCCAACAGGAAGGCATACAGCCTCCATCACGGGAGCGCCTACAACAGAGTAGCCTGACCCCTCTGCGACGATCTCACCATCTGGGAACGTCATCAGGTCCCAGCTGATCTCAGCTGCATAAGTGTCAGGCGTAACTGTGATAAGGACGTTGTTGTATCCTTCTTCGCATGGCGCTGGCGGGAAGTCGCAAGGGGCAGGGGCGTTGGCCCAAGGGTGATAGTTGATTGCACCCACCTGCATGCACCCAAAGATTGGTGGGGGACAGGCAAGTACCTCGAAGGGGATGGTTTGTTCTGACGTGCTGAAGTCGTACACCGTGGTGTCTAACTCACAGGTGTTGATCGAGAACCAACCCTCTCCATACCCACAGCAAATGCCATCACCAAACGAATCGTAGATGGTAAAGGTGTATTCACCTACAGGAAGTGGGAGAAAGGCCTCAACGTAAGGGTACTCACCCTGAAGGGGAGCAGACCCCGCGACAACGGCGTCGCTGGAGTCTCGAACTAGCCATGTGGTTTCGTTGCCGTATGCATCACCCTGTATAGAGATAGAGACCCAGCCTGTCTGAGCAGTAGCAAACAGGGGTAAAAACAACAGCAACAAAAATCTCATTTCTTAGCTTTCTCAATGGTTCTACCAGCGAAGTATGCACCAAATGCTGTTAGCATTAGTATTTGCAACAAATCTACGTATGAATCCTTTACGTTAAATGGCCAGTTGTCCATGCTGTCCGCCACCATAGTAACCATGAACATGCTCATCAAGGCGATCAAAGTCACTGGTCTGATGAGCTTTGCAAGCTTTACATCGCTGCCCATGTCAGCCTTCCAGCGCTCAGTCACGTTGTTTTGAAACTGGATCTCTGCGTCCACAGCAGCAACGCCTTCGTCTGTGTTGACGTCTGGATCTTTTTCAATCAGGTTCTTGACAATGCCCAATCCACCCTGGTCTGGGAGAAGGTCGCCTACTACATCGAGCACGTTGGGTGCTTTTGACTTCAGCCATTTCCCAAGCCCTGTGTCTTTAATTTTTTTGTTCTGTTCCATAGTTATCTTGATTTTACAACAATAGCAGGAGGTAGAGTTCTGATTATAAATCTATCGTCGTTGTTAATTCTAGCTTTTTGCATCGACTCTATGAGCGATTCTGATGAAATACCTAGGCGAACAGCAGACATGTAGTCATCTGATAATTTTTTAATCGCCTCATCATACTTCTGTTTATTCCCCTCATTTGTCCAGGTGTTAGTCTCTTTGTCGTAGCCAAGGCGCTTGGCGTCGCTGATTATTTTCCCAGCATCATAGGCCTTGTACCTAACTGCTCGTTAAAATCAACCTTGTAAGGACGCTGGCCAATCGACATGAGTATTCCAGTCACAATCTTATTGTCTGCTTTAGCGAGCGTTTCCATAGATGTGATTCCGCCAGGCTTAAACAAATCGTACACCTCATTAATTATAGCCTCTCCCTTTTCAGCATCACTCATGCCTTCTGTGTACAAGGGCGCACCGCTAGACTTCTTTCCGTTGTACAAATTGTTTCCTGTTTGAGCAACCATTTCTGGGTCAGAAAACGGAGCAACAGTTTGCATCAAAGCATCAATTAATCCGTCCTGCAAATTTTCTCCATTAAGAAAAGCGTTTTTTATTCTATCAATATTTCCAAATGGATCTGCAGCATTCGCATCAATGTATGTCATTGAACCTGGCTCTATGTTAGTCCAATACACATCTGAATTTTCTGACCAGAAGGGAAGGAACCTCCTAAGGTCTGCTTCTTTTTGTTCTATTTCTTCTCTCTTTGCATCATCACCAAAGCCTGCATACCCTAATCCAACCATCAGAGCAGTCCCCTCTATCATGCTGCGACGGAACAAATTGTATCCCATAGCTCCAGCAAGCCTTGTGGTTCCTGCATTCACCATCTCTTGATTGTTTGTCCTCTTTCCCTCTGCTATTTCTTTACCCGCAAGGGCAAAAATGTTGTACTGTGTTCTGTACGCCTCCGCTTGAAATGTTACAAAGTTTCCAATAGGGGCAAACCTAAGAGACTTAATTAGTTCAGGCGCTCTCCCATAGTTGGCGTAGGTGTTTTTTACATTCTCAACAGCAGTGTCCATGACTCTGTCAAGCTCTGCATCTGTAAGTTGATCAGGCGACTTGCCGTAATAAATTTTAGCGTACCTGTTAATCTCATTGTTGACCCCATAAACTTTCCAAACATCATCTTCCATTTGGTACGCCTTCTCAGGGACGGCTTTGCCTTTCGCAATGGCGTTAGAGACCTTTTGTCTAGCTGTTATATTGGATGCAGAAGCTCTACTTTCAAGAAGGGCCTGAACATTTCCGTCTTCAAACAGCGACTTTATTTCATTCAGCGCAGGAGATTGCGAGATCAAACCTCTTTTAACAAGTTCATCAAAGTAACTTACTAGCTTGGCGTCATCTACAAGGTTAATGTCTGCTCCAAGAACTTTAAATGGGCTGGGTCCTGAGGTATCAAAGTGACCGTTTGAAACAGCAAATGCAACGTTTCCAAAAAGGTTTACGCTGTGAGTAACAGGAGACAAAATGGTCTTTGAATATTTAGCTGATGCCACCAGGGTTCTGTAGGTCTTATTTAAAGTGCCGTACTGCTGCTGTGCCTTTTCCAAAGCTGCACCAATTTCTGGTGTGGTATACATGCCGCCCAATGGATCAAGAGTCTTAGTGGCATCGCCAGCCAACTTGTAAGAAAATTGCTGAGACCTGTTTGGATCGTTGGCCTCAAACATCCATCCGTTGGCTGTGCCAGCCTCATACATCTCATTCAAAAACCTGGTGTTGGTAACAACGTTACTAAGAGTTTGAATAGTTCTGGCGTAGTTAAGTGTTGGGTCAGTGTACAGCCCCATAAACGCCTGAATATCTGGGTCTATATCCTTCTTGGATTGAAAGCTTCCAATGTCCTTACTTCCAAACTTACCTTTCCCTTGAGCTGACGACTGCTGCTCTGTAGCAATAATGTCTGCAAGGCGTGTGTCAATCATGCGATCAATGACTGCCTCGACATCTTCCCCAGTTCTTTGGGATAGATTCTGAGCAGCCCCTTCTACTTGACCCCTAAGAACAAGCCTAGCTCTTTCTCTGATAAAATCGTTTGGCTTATAGTTTGGATCATCAAACATGCGGTAAGACACTCGCATATACTCGCCAATGTTTCCTTCAATCGTTTCCGCGAGTTCCTTGGGGAGGCCGCCTAAAGCAAGAAGCTCACGAGAAAGCCCATCTATTTGAGCCCTCATCTCTACTGCAAGAGCCTTAAGCTCAGGAGTAAGCGGCTGATTCATATCGCCTCTAACGGCTGCGTCGAACGCCTCATTTAGCTCAGCTACTTGCTCTTTGCTCAGACCCTTGCTAGCTTTGTTAAAGGCTTTGTTTACCTTACGTACAGTCCTGTCAACCAAGTTGTTGTAGTAAGACATGTGGCCCTCTTGTTTTTCCATCAAGTCTCTAAATGACCTGGTGCGGAAGGATCTGCTGCTAAAGCCTTTTCTTCTAATGAAGTTGCCAAAGTCCTTGAAGCTGCTTACTGGGATGCCAAACACAGTTCTTCCGCCTTCCTTAGGTAGGAATACGTCGTCTTCTTTCTGGCGCTTAGCAGCTCCTCACGAGTTATTGGTCTGGGTTCGAGGGGCTCGACTGGCCTTGGCTCGATGGGCTCTGGGGTTGGCTCTGGTTCAACAGATGCTTCTTCAGATACTTCATCTGCAACGGGCGTGGCAGCTCCAGGAGTTTCTCCATCGAGCTCTTTTTGTTTGCGGTTGACATATTGGTCATGGTCTCTTTGAAATTCTTCGTCTTGATCTAACTCTTGGTTTACTCTCTCGATCTGCGATTCAGTCTGGGCTTGCTGCAACAAGATCTGATATGCAAGGTCTTCAGCAACATCCCCCTCAAACTGCTTGGGCTGGCCATTGGCTCGCTTTACGCTCACGTTTTTGACGTTGCCGCTTTCGTCGTATTCTATACCTAGCGTTGGCAGCTCTGACTGAGAGCTAAACACATCACCCTGCACAACGAACTCACCGTCAGGAGTGACCGTTACTTCTGACTTAATCGCTGTAATATTTAGGTCAGACACAGGCTTGTCCATCAGGTCCTGGGCATTGCCCAAATCCATAATTTGATTCTCTGTTTCAAAGACTATCCTGTCTCCGTACTCCTTGTCTCTTCTGATAATACCCTTAGTACCATCTTGCATAGTTGCCTGAGAATCAAGGGCATCTCCAAAGGTGGGGACAACCTGGTCTGCTGGTGCAATCTCTGGGTCAGCATCGTACTTGTTTTGAATCGCCTCAATCTTGGCGTCAATCTGACCAAGCTTCCGCTTCGCGCTACGCAAGGGGGACCCAGCGTACTTAGCTCGCTCTTTCTCAAGGGCCACAAGCCTTGCTCTATCCTCACCCTGAATCTCTGGGTCAATGCCCCTTTGAATCTCTGCACTTCTAACAATATCATCTACAAGTCCAGCAGTTTGATCGTCGTTTGCTACAGACAGCGACATGTTTTGGATTTCGTCTGGGCTCATTTTCTGGACCATGTCCACAAACATATCCTTGTCCATCTGCTCCCCATCTATGGAATACACAGGTGTGTCAGGACCAATGGGATTCTTGGGGAGATTCACAGCTGGCCCGTCTATATTTCTCTGGCGCATCTGGTCCATCCTCGCAGAGGCGATGGTTACAGGGGTGCCCGTCTGACCTGCGAAGGCCTCGAAGCCAACATCTGCGGCGCTATACTCCATGCCCGCAAGCTCAGAGCCAGCAACCTCTCCAACTCCTCCACCTACACTTTCTGTGGTGGCGGCAACCAACGGTGACGCAACCTTTCTCCCCTGCTTCTGTAAGCGCTGAAACGCCCCAATGCCAACCTTGGCCGTGAAGGCGTCAATAGCACCAATCGTGTAACCCTTTGTCTTTGCCCTGCGAACAATATTGCCATACTTCTCCTCGTTGTTAAGGACGTTGTAGACGTTTTCCGCGTTGAACTCGTTATCACCAAGCTCTTGTTGAACCAGCTCTGTAAACGCAGCCGCAATCTCCAGCTGTGATCCCGCAGCGGCAAAGGCAAATGGAAGAGAAGCAACGGCACCCGCACCAGCGCCCGCAGGGCCACCAGCGGCAGCCCCGCCTGCCGTTCCCCCAACCAGTGTAGCGAGAAAGGCCTCACCAGACTGCTGATTGAGCATAGATGCTCCGCTTTCAAGAAACACTTCTGGAAGAAGACTTGGGTTAGCTGCGATGCCCTGAACAAACCCCCATGCATTGGGATCTTCCGCGTAGATAGCCTCGAACTCAAGCATTTCTTTGCTCTTGCCTATCTCAGCAACCTGGTCCTGATACTTTTGAACAGACTCAACGTAGGATGTAATGTCATCCATGTTGAAGTTCCCGTTTTTTGTAATCAGATTGTGAGCCTCTGTAATGGACTCCCTTCTTTTACTACCCTTAGAAACAGATCTAAAGGAATCGTCAATCAGGTCTCCAATAATAGGTATGCCGTTGACCATGTCTCCAAACGTCCCCGTCAAAAAGTTGGGTTCTTCTGGAGTCTGAACCACTTCTGGAAGAGGTAGACCCATGGGCCCAGGAGTGATCTGAGTTTCAAACGCTGCTACTGGAGTCTCTGTAGAAACCGCATCTCCACTCTGTGGTTGATCCTGCGGAACTGTACCTGAGGTAGGCACCGTAGAATCCATCCCCAAAACTGAATCCTGCTGCGAAGCTGCGTCTTTTTTTTTTACACCCATGAGGGTGCTGAAGTCCTCGAACCCTTTGCTGTACCCTGTTTCAGTAAACAAAGTGTAGGCATCCTGGAGGGCCTCGTCATTTGTGTTTATAAGAGTTACAAACTCATCAAAAGACTTTGTATATCCACCCTGCTGAAACAGAGTATAGGCGTCTTGTAGTGCCTCTTCATTCATTCTGCTAAGGTATTAGTATCTTGATGTATCTGGCCTGCCTGTTTGAGCGGGAGGAGCTCCCTGGCCTGCGTTGCCTGCTCGTTCTGCCTCTTTGTATCCGTCAAACTTCCCTTGAGCGTGCTCAACAAGTTGGTTTAGATCAAGCAGATACTCATAGTTTTCTTTGATGGCGAAGTCCAGGCTCTTCAGGGTGTCTTGATCTTGTTCGCTGTCCAAAACCAGCTGAGTAAATGGCGTACCATCCACGCTGATCTTATCAATAATTAAAGCATATTGCCCATCAGAAGATGGCACAACAACAATTTGAGATGGAGTAATCTCAATCGTAGCAGGAACGTCTGGGTAAACGGGTTCGCCAGCGGCGTTTAAGGTGGGCTTATATGCTGGATTCTCAACTGTTATTGGAATCCCTCCTGTGCCTAGGCGATTGAGGCTGTAGTGCTCCCCAAACGGAGTTTCGCCCTGCCTTCTCAACGCCTCTGTTGCACCATACATTACTTCGCTGTCTCCTGAGACCATCTTAAACGATGCTGGTGTAGAGTCAAAAACCCCATCAAGAATCCTGTCTTTTTCCTCTTGGGTAACAGCGTTGCCTTCCGTGTCTTCTTCCTCTTCTTCAGGCTTAAATGACTTCTGAGCCAGAAACTCAATCATCTTTGATTCTTCCTCAAAAATTGCTTGTTGATAGCTCTTAGAGGTTAGACCAACAAAGTTGCCCTCTGTGTCTCTTTCGTTGGCCAAATACTCTGTAATCAGGTCCTTGTTGTCCAGCATGTCTGGGCCAAAGGCCTCAGCAACGAGAGTCATTCTTGTCTGCAACCCCAGCTCTGAAGGGTTGAGCTTGAGAAGGTTTGCAGCATACTCCTGGCCTTGCTCATGTCATGGACACCATTTACCATGCATTTTCCCTAACCCAAGAAGTGGCGATTTCCAAGGATGTTTTGGTCGCCTTGGTGCCAAGGTAAGGGGAGGTGTCATAGGTGCCGTCTTGACCTTTCCAGGCCCCCATTTGTGTGATGGGCATTTCGCCTTGCTCATCTTCATTTGCGGACAGGCCATATACAACACCATTTTCTCCTAGTCGCAAAGTGCCTGGCTGATAGAAGCCAGTCAGGTGACGAGACTCTGCTTGTATAAAATCATCCAAATCCAAATTCAGCTGAGAAATAGGAGAGATGGCAGCCGCAAAGTCTTCTTTCTTTTCAGGACTAGTAGCCAAGTCTCTCATCTCCTCCCTTGTTGCCTGTACTGTGGGATCTTGGGTGTGAGCAGAGTAAGTGACATAAAAGTCTTCAATGTTTTTGATTACTTGCTCTTGAGCAGCAAGGTCGCCTGACATGAAATAGTTTACACTTTCTTTCTGCTGCCTCACATATTCAGCAAATAAAGGCCTAACCTCAGGAAGAAGCTTGGCGGAGTCATAACCGTCTGTTCTTTTGAGAGCTGAGGCAGCCTGTTTTTGTGCATTGGAAAGCAGCGTGGCATTTGTTCGCTGTTGATTGGCCTTTATAGCCGCATCTCTTTCCAGCGCCCTTTGAAGCCTGTTGGTTCTGGCGTCAAGGGATTCGTTGATGTCTGCAAAAGATCCGTCCTGACCAGCAGTTGGCGTGGTGTACAGAAACTTAGCCATTTTGCTGTTCCATTTCTGCCTTCATAGCCTCGTGCTGCAGTTGCTCTTCTTTCTTCTTCATAAAGAAGTTTTTGAAGAACTCAAAAAGGCCTTCTTTGTCCCCTTTTTCAACGAGCTCCTCCATAGATACCGCAGTGTTGGGATCAATAACGACAACGCCTTCGTCCTCCCCCTTGTCTGTGACAATAATCTCTTCACCAGTAACCTCAGCAATATCCTCGCCCCGCTTGTTTTCAAAGATCATCTTCCCTTCCTCTGCCCTGACATTTTGAGGGTTGGTTTCGTGGCTGAACTCGCCTGGAGTTACAAAGGCAGCACCTGCCTTGGCTCTTACAACACCCCCTGTCTCCTTGTTAAACAGATCCTTAATAGTATCTCCAATACCAAGACCATCAGGGAATGCTTCTGCAAGCTTAGATGTGGAGAGCAAGGCATCTGGGATAGTGCTTTGGCGAACAGCTGCGACATCAGCAAGTTGTTGTCTACCTGCCTCTGCTGAAGCAGCGGCTCTTTCCATCCCCGTTCCGTAAATAAACTTCTCCATGTCAAACAACCTGTTGAAGTTGTCTTGATCAACAGCTTGCTCTTGAGCCAAAGTGTTGGCCTGAGCTGCAATGTCGCTTTGATAGGTGTCTTGGATGGCGGCATCTGTCCCTCTACCAAGGTTGGTGAGCAGCTCAGTAACATTGGCTGCAGACCTTGGGTTGGCGCCTGCGGCGCGAACAACAGACGCTTCGACCTGTTGGCTTGGTCTTGGGCACGGTCTCGTGCCGCTTCGTTAATTCCTCTGATGGTGTTTTCAAGATCGTAAACGCCTGATCTACCTTTTGTTCTTGGGCACCAAGATCGAGAAGCTTTTGAGTGTATTCGTCAAATTGCTTTTCGCCTTGACGCATCATCCTCTTTGCTTCTTTTTTTCTACCCCTAGTGCCAAGAAGATTGGTCAAGGCCTGTGCCGCGATTGAAGCCGCAGCCAACCCCCCTGCGCCAAATGTGATGACGTCTTCAGGGCCCCATAAAAGGAGTTGTAAAAAATCGTATATATCAAGCGTCATAGCTACAAATTTAATCATTTGTTATTTATCGTGAGACAGCTTTACAGGCTCATACTCAAAGTTCATGGCGTTAAGCTCAAAATAGCCCGCAGTTAACGGCACTGTGATTTTGCACTCAGCAAATGTCCCCCTTACATCATCCCCTACAAAAGACTCATGAGCCAGGCCTACGAGATAAAGTGACTGAGGAATGTCTGAGGTTGCTATAATATCAGCCTGTGCATTTATCGCAGAAGCAAGGGATGCATCAGGAGAAACAAAATTGAAAGTAGATCTTAGGGGATCTATTGCATCGTACTCTACGTTCCAGCCCTCAGGCCCTAAGCTCCTGTTCACCGCATGTGAGCTTGCACTAATGTCAGCATACGATTTCCCTTCTAGATCAATCGCATTAAACAGTACTTGAGAATCAAAACGATATTGAGCTCCAATAGGATTAGCTGTCAAAAACCCTATTTTCATTGGAAACTGCTGGTTGTGAAAAACAGAAGGAGTAATTCCAGCGCTGGGGTCTAGTGTGACTTGATAGAACGAAGGGTGAGCCCCGTAATTGTTTGCGGGTATGAACTTTACAGCCGTGCCCGTATCGTGACCTTGTATTATTGCGCCAAGAACCATGAGGTTCTTTCCAAAAACCAAGTCTCGATCTCTTCCAATCCCCCCATACATGACGCCGTTGACGTTTTTAATTAAGGATATCGAAACCTGAGTGTCTACGGTGTTGTCAATGTGGTTGTTTGTCTTAAAGATGCTAAACGAATTGACAAGGTTTTTTGTGCCCTCAACAGAAAAGCTTTTAAATATCTTGTTCGTAGACGAGTCCTTGTTAAAGGTCACAGTCATGGAGCTAGGCACTACTGATGTATAAAAACTATTATACGAATCACCCGTGTTATGCTCCCATATTGGACTGTTGAACTGAGCATTAAGAGAAGGAGAGCTGGGAGAAGAGAAAAACTTCCCGTTTACAGAGCTGAAATTTGAAGCAGCGTAACTGTACCTGGAGTTCCAGGTGTTTGTCTTATTACTAAATCCTATTGTTGGCATGATCAGATAAAATCAGGTGGTGGCGCATCATCAAGGTCCAGGAGGTAAGGATTACCCACTCCAGAAGGAGCAACAAGTGTTGTGTTCAATCTTTGAAGAGCGACTGTGGCGTTGTCATCAAGAACAAATGCAATATCATCTGGCACTAACTGACCAAAGTTTGGAAGAAACAACAGTAGGTCTGCACTACTAACAAATCCATCTCCATCCAAGTCGCCAAATGCTGCGGATGTCTGAGACTGAGAGATCTGGTCTTGAGGAGCAAGAATATTTGACCGTACAAACTCTGCAAACCCTGGGTTATAGTACTGAGGTGAGTTTGGATTAATGACATTTCTAACAATAGATGAAACCTCTTCGCCAGAGTAAGTTCCTATCTGGTAAGAACTAACCAGATCGTTGTTTACGTCTCCTGGCATAATAGCCTTAGGTTTTGGTGAGGAGCAGGGTAGCTTGCAAAAATGGATTGCAATGGGGATCCATCTAGGCTTCTAATAAACGGACCCAGGAGTTCAGGATTTGCAGTAAGTTGCTTAATGCTTTCGTTAACCCTTGACAAAACAGTAGACAACCCATAAAATCCACTCTGAATTATCGTAGGACCACTTACGGTAAATTGAGTTTGGTCTGTTGGGTTTACTTCTATGCTTTGTCCTGAAAGGACGTTCTTTGGCCTAACGGTATTCAGGCCATAGGCGGTAAACGACTCAGGGATATTAGATGGGGGGCCAATAGTAGCCTCTGAACCGTTTTCCTTAATGCTTAAATTAAGGTTTACGGATGCACTTCGATCTGCGGCAAAAAGATTTTGAAAATCTTGAAGCAACTGGATCGCTTCTCCCAAGTCTGAAGCTGTTGCCTGAGCCACATCGTTCCAAGTTTTTGTATAAATGGAGTTTCTTAAATCATCAACAAAATTGGGGCTGTTGATAGAATACGATGAGTTGTATCCACCTGCATTGAGAATGAAGGACATGGACTCAAACTTCTCTTTAAGTTGCGTAAATATTCCAATCAAATCACCCCTGTTTGAATCTGTTCCGTCACTAATTCTTCGAGAAACAGTGTCTGCAATTGATTCGATATAATCCACATTGCCATCCGCCCACTGAGGCGCTGTCATAGCAGTCCTGATTGTATCAAGAAGGCCAATTCCCTCAAGGTCAAAGCCTTGATCTACATCAACTAATGTCTGATTCTCCAGGCCCATTGCTGAAGAAAGATCCAAAACATCATCAATAAGTTTTTCAAAAATGCCAGAGAGAGCGCTCCAAGCACCAGGACCAGAATCGTCTGATTCGCCGCCAAGGTAGGTGTTAAACAACTGCGCAAAACCTTGTTCGATCGCCAAAAGCTCTCCATTTAAAAGGACCTCATCAATTGATATTTGCTGATCGTTGTTGGAGTCAAGCTGCTGCCTTAGGGCCTCGTAAGCTGCGGATGGTGAGGCCCCATAATTTGAAGCAAGAACTTGAGCAAGCTCAGGGCTTACACCAGCATCAACAAAAACAGAGAGCATTTGACCGTCAGACACGCCCTGAAGAGATGATGTAATGCTAGTTAAATAATAAGCCAGGGCGTTTCTTACCGCAACCTGTTGCTCAACAAACTCAGGGAAGGCCTGAAGTCTATCAACGGCTGGCTTAATAGCTGAATTAAGTATGCCTTTCTCGATGAGGTTTCAACACCAAATTGGGTGAAGCTTTGCTCCTTGAGCAAATCCTCAACCAGCTGCATTCCTCCTGGCTCATTGTGAAGATCCTGGATTTCTTTGGCCAAATTGTAGGACTCTTTTGCTGCAGAAAAAATAGTGTTGCCCAGTAGAACCCCATCCGCAACAGCGGAAGATCTTATTTGGGTATAGTCTACAGTATTAGAGTTTTCAATCGCATTGGGGTTGAATGTTTCAATTTCTTCAAGGTCTGGATGTTCAATATCAGGTACACTTGTGTTCATTATGCCCTTTGATAGGGCCACAATTTGATCCAGGAGGTTGTTTTTGAAGTCTTCAAGACCAGACTGTTGAGACGTTACAATACTTACAGTGTCAAGAACAAAGCTGTTAAGGAACCCGTCAATTGAAGGCAAAAAATTGTTCGCTACAAGATTGTAAAGCGCAGGGATTGCTATTGTGGTTTGTTCATCCGCATCTCCAGAAAGGCCGTCAATAAAGTCGTCAGTGCTCCCTTCCTCGTCAAACCCAAAATAAATGACAGAGTCTACCTGTAATTCTGGAACACCAATAATTGCCAAATCAACATCCCCAGCCCCAGCATCAAACAGCAACTGAGCACCTACTAATGAATCATCAGGCGGGTTAGGACCTGCTCCGTAACCCACAGTATATGCGATAGCTATTTCAGGGGGAAGGGTTCCTGGAATTGTTCCTTCAGGGATTTCATCCAACAAAGGACTGTATAGAGGGAAATACGCAATTGTATCATCGTAAGCTTGAATTATTTTTTCAAGGTTTGTAATGTCCCTTGCGATTGCAATCGAAAGTGTGGCGCCGTTAAGTCCTTCTTGAGACCCATAAGTATACACATTCGCCAGTGGGTTTATAAGGGTTTCAATATTGAAGAAATCTAAAATAGCGGCTCCTTGCTCATTGAAACCTTGAAACGTATATCCAAACAACCCAATAGCTTCGATAGCGTCTTCCTGAAGCCTCTTTGCAGAGTTTAAAATTCTTAAATGTTCTTGTTCTTGTCTTTCCAAATCAGCTCTGACAGTTTCGTCAATAATTTGAACATCTGCTTGAAGTTCAGAAAGCTGATCTAAAAGATCTTGTATAGAGTCAGGAACAGTAGTGTTGTCATTATTAGAAGTTGCTGATGAAATGGTTGAAAGCAACTCCAATATTTGACCATTTAAAGCCTGTATGAGATCTTGATTTTGAGCCAGCTGAGACTGAAGTTCTTCAACCTGAATGACCAATGCTTCCTCCTGCTCTGTTGTAAGGTCTCCAATGGTGTCTGTAAGATCAACAAATTCGTCTCCCTCTAGATCTGAAATAGGCACGATATCTTGGTCTACACTGACGTCTGGTGTAAAATCAAAAAGCTCTTCATTGTAGGCAGACAAAACGTATTCGTCGTGAATTAAATCATATCCTCCTACGACTCGAACTTTTGTTCTAAACTGATTAAGAGCAACCCTATTTAATTCCTCAAACATATTCCTGAAGTAGGTCTTCATGCCTGCATCAGAAATTTTTTGAACACCCCTTGAAGGAGTAAACCTGTATACCTCCCCTTTCTTTTTGTTTGCCCAAAAAACAGTGTTGCCATAAAGGGCAACTGACTCAGGGTTGGTGTCGCACCCGCTTTCTCCCGCATAATATCTTTGAGTTCCAAGAACCTTGCTTGTAGCAATAATTAGCTCAGATCCTGAAGCCTCTGAAACTATAGTTCTATTGACAGGAATAGAGCTTGCCTTGGTTTGTTGAAGAACAAAAAGGCCTTCATTAAAATCAATCAGGCAGGATATGTTTCCGTAGCTGTTTGGAATGTCCTTATAAGGCTGCTTAGTTGCATCAAAAGAATTAAGCCTAAGAATCGCATCCGTGTAGTCGTCTTGATCTGAAAAAATTATGCTAGAATATCTTCTGATTTCTGAAGCATTAGGAGACACGACTTTAATCCTACCATAGTTGTGCTGATCCGCGCCTAGAACCCTGTCGTTAAACGTTGATGACTCAAGGTAGTAGTTGTAAAACCCAGGGGTTGACGCATCAGTCTCATTGATAAGATTGACAAATCCATTAGGACCATTAGATGCAAAGTTTACTGCATGACGCCTGAAGTATACATCTCCGTCTTTTATTCTTATGGGGTTGTACTCGTGCTCCCTAGTATATCCATTGGGGTTGGCGGGGTTGCTTACTCGAACAACTCTATATGATTCACCAATCTCCCTATATGGCCTATCCTCTATGTCTCCAACTGTTGATGGCGTAGAGATTTCAATTATGCACCTGTTGTTCCATAGAGAAAATTGGTTTGTCTGCCCATTACCTCCACCCTGAACAATTGAAGCTGCATCAAATCCTGCTGCTGAAGGATTGTTTCTAAGTATTACAAAACTTCCTTGAAGGTGCTTAGGAACGGCAGTTCCAAGAGATGCGGGGTGCAATGGGTTATCATCATTGTCTCCCAAAATAGCGGTGCCAACAACGTCAAAAATTATGTTGTTTGCAAAAAATCTTTGACCTCCCTCATAGTAAGAAATAACTCGCAGCCTATCGCCTGGCCTGTATTCGTAAAACACATCTGATCCATCAGGAGTACGAGCCCCAAAGGCCTTTGCATAGGAAACATCTGAATTGTGCTGAAGATAATTTAAGGACACGTAGATGTTGCCCTCTGCTTGCTGTCCAAGTACAGAGAGAACAGGGGTGTCTATCTGCTCTGGCACAAACCCACCTCCTGCTGAGTACTGAATAAACCTGTCGTATGAGCAATTTCCTCCGTATACAATTTGATACGAGTGCGCCCAAGTGGGAGGTTCATGATCTAATCGTATCGCAATATCAACGGCACCGCCTTGAATGTCTTGCTGAAGCTCGTATGGAGGAACAAAAGTGCTACCTAATGGATATACCGTACTCTGCCTACCATAAAAATCTGAGTAAACAATTCCAAAAGCGTGAGTTGCATTTGTCTTGAAAGATTTTCTATCTGCTTGATCGCCTGAAATCTGTATAAAAGAAATCTGACTTGATATTTCTACGTGAGGAATAAGCTGTCTATACCAAGCATTTATATTGGTTAGTCTATAAATATTGCTTTGGAAAATGCTGTCCAAAGCAACATCGCTTGCATAGAACTCAGCGTAGTTTACGTTATCCGCTCCATGGTTTAAAACATACTTTTCTGTTTGACCATCATAGATGTCAATCTGTTGATTCCATGGAAACTCTTGAAAGCTGTCAACCTGAAAAGACCCATTCCCATAGGTGGTCCCCGTAATACCTTGAGCAGCGTTAATGTAGGAATCCTCAGCATAAGCCATGTAGTACTCAAAAGGGTTACAGAAAAACCCTGTTCTAATACCCTGAGTTAATTGACCAGCAGTTGGAAATTGAACTTCAGGGGTGTCATGGCGTTGGCCTCTTCCAATAAACTGACCCACAGCATTTGTGTCTCCCGTAGTAATTGATCGAGGAACAGTAACAGCAGGAAGACCATAAAACTCTGCGTTTAATGGATAGTATTCGTATCCAGGGGCCAATTGGGCAAACGCAGTAGGATCGTGTTCATTATAATACGAACCGTCAGTTTGCTCAATAGTTGAAATTTGCCTTTGGTCTGCAAATCCAGCGCCATACGTGTAGTAAAGAATTCCGTCTCTAATGGTTGTAGAGTTAACGGAACCAACCTTTGTATTGGACCCAGGACCCGCCTCTCCATCAACAAGGGTAAAGCCTAACACACCTGATAGGAGGTTTTGTCCAGATGAAACTTCGCTGAAGTTGCCTTCAAACTGACTGTTGATTTCCTCAATAATTCTGCGGCGTGTGGGCACAAGGCTCCCCAAGCCTCCTGTGCTCGTTGGCTCAAAGGGTCTTCCTTCGTCACTAGTAATTGGGTCGTTAGGATCGCCTTCAGACCTCCCAGGAAGGTTTAAATACCCAACAAGACATCTAAGTTGTTGGATGATAATAGGAGACGTTCCAGTTACAAATGCAGGGTTGTTTGTGGTAAAAGCGCTTTCTACGAGAGTTCCTTGTGTGACTTGGTTTGGGTTGGTTAGTAGAAATCCTTCATTAGCAAACCATTGCATAACTGCTGACATTGAACCTACTACAGCAAGGTCCGTCTGAAGAAAATTCTGATAAGCTATAACGAAGTCAGGGTCAGACACAAAGTGCACTAAATCAAGAGGAACTATAGGGAAATCGTCATAATTGTGATTTCCTTCTGGATCGCTTTGGGTGGTCAGCAAAGAGTACTCAAATCCAGGATCAAACTCTGTCTCATCGAGTTGAAAAAACCTGTCAGTGTAATGTTTAAATTGTCCGCCTAAAAAATTTCCATTAGCAATTCTCTGAAGGTCTTCTCTTGTCGCCTCAGATGTAATTCCTGAAATTTTATTTGGCAATTGGCCAGGGTTGTTGTGGACAGAGCCTACACTCCCTCTGCTCAAAACTGTCCATCCCTTTACAATGTGCGCAGAACGCTCAATGTTTGATTTTATCTCATCCTTTGAAAACTCATAAATATTATTTGCCTCCACGTGCACCTGGTTTAGCAGGTGTGGGGCTTGAGCCGTGTAAAGCAAATCTGTGTGATCATGAATTGCAGTTGCCACTCCAACATTGCCAGAGGGTTGGTATCCCCCATCTATGTCAGGCAAGCAAGTCATCACCTGGGGGTTGCTTACACTTAAAAGATCAAGAGCAAAGAAGATATCATCAGTCTGAAGTTCAGCTGCAGACCCATCCTCTCCCCCTGCAAATGTGTTTGCACCATACTTTCTATTTGGATCAAAAATGTTAGGTGCAGTAACGTTGATCAACCCAAACTCTAAATCAGCCTTATTGACTATAAAGTATCCGCAAGGTGGGATTCCTTTGGGGTTGGTCTCTGCAAAACCTCTATCAACAACAAAGCAAACTCTTCTTGAGTTGCTGTCTGATAAGGAAATATACGACTCATCATTAAGTCCACAATCAACTTGATATTCTGACGTTGCTTTAACATCTATGAGGCTGATGCTTGTAGATATAAATTCGTCAAGACCAGGAACAACACCATCTCTGGGGACGGTTAAGGTTTTACCAGAAAGAACTGCTGCAATACAATCAGATACATGAGACCTAGGGGTAGCGCTGTTTATATCCAGCCTAACATAAAAACTAATCTGCTTACCCTGAAGAATCAAAGGATTAGAAGCAGAGGTGCCATAGGCAACCTCTTTACTTTCACCATTGCCAAATTTCCACACAGCAGAAGCTTGGTTTTGGGTGGTTTCATCCGCGCTAGCAATAGGATCAAATCCCAAATCTGCTTTTTGCATGTTCAATCCACCAAACGCAACGTCTGATAAGAAACCTGGCCAAAAGCCTGTGCCGTAGGAGAAAAAAGCAATGAGCTCTGCAACGTTTCAAGATCTTCATCTTCAAGCCCCCTAACCTTATCTCTCAAGAGCGTGGTGTCTGAGGGGTCGTTAAAGGTGACAAAAGAGCTAGAGTGAAAGCTGTCTTTAGACTGGTAAAGGTGAAAGTTATTGTCTGGGTTAACAACAATGCTCAAATTAAGTGTGGAGTTTGCTTCAAATGTTTCAGGAGCATTGTGCATTGAAACTCTATATCCCGCGACCCTGTTGTTGCACCCAGGCTGCTGAGTAATGACTCTTACCTCTGGCTTGACAACAAGATCCAAAGTAGAAAAGTCATCTGGCCTCTCAATGGGGACGTAGGTTAGACTAGCGTCTATTTCAGGCTTATCAAATCCTTCAACATAGTTCCCCATAAACACCCTGTCGTTTGAAATAGCGATGGCCTCTGCAAGCTTTGGAACGCTATCAAACTGCTTAAACGTAATGTCCTCAGGGACGTAGGAAATCACTGAGTCGTTGTAAAATCTAAAGGCATTATAAAAGAAAGGGACTGCTGGCTCTCCATTAATTTCCGCATAAAAACCTTGGTAGGGGCCAGTCCAGTTAGTTTCAGCGGCAACATCACCCTGTCTAAAATCATCAATATAAAACCAAGCACCGTCATTCCCTTCTCTTGCGTAAAGCTTTATAGAGCTGACGTTTTTGTTTTGTACTGGTATTCTTACACTTATATAATTGTATACGTCTAGCTCTGCGCTAGATGAAGCCCCCTGCGTCAGGTACCCAGGGTTTACTGCAAGCTTTGAGTATACAGAAAAAGCACTAACGGTACCGTTGTTGTAAACGTTTTGATACGCAAACTGAAGACCTCTATTATTTATAAAGTTGCTTGTAGGCCTAAGAGCGTCATATCCCACTGGCATTGGATGGGCTGCGTGGGAGCGATAGGGCACATAGAGATAAACTGCTGAACCTCAGAGTCTGTATATCCAAGAGCGTCACCTCTTAAACAAGCAATAACATCCAGACAACGAGGCTCATTGTGGTTATCAGTAAAGTACAAGAACGTTTTTTCTCCTATCCCCTGACCGTATGCAGAGCTAGAAACATGAGCGACCTCGCCTTGGACGACAGATCCGTAACGGAAGTTGAAAAGGGAGCTTCTGTAAACAAGTTGTATTGACCCCAATTCGTCACTGTACATGTATACGGAGTGAAGATCAGAGTTGATGTGGTACATAAAATAGTAAACATGCCCTCTAGCTTCATCAGAGACACTACCAATAACTGAATAAGACCTATCGCCTCCTTGGCCGCCAAGGTCGCTTTCAATTACTTCAACAAGATTGTTGCCCAATACAGGCTTTATTACCCCGCCATTCCCAGAATCGTCAATGGAGTTTTCAATATCTCCAGAAGAAATAAAGGCGTCAAGAGTCTCAGAAGCCTTACGTTAAGGGCATCAACCATCTCTGTCTTCTTTCTAAATCTAGCGTCTTTAGACTTAGAAAGGGTGCGGGGGAAAATTTTGTTTACCGCCATTAGTACTTAGGTGCCTGCTTAAAGTTCTTTCTAATAACTCCAAGGATATCATCCTTACTAATAGAGTTAATCCTTGCTTTTGCTTTTCTTCGCTCGTTATAATACTCCGCTCTAGCCCTGGCTTTTTCAGATGCTGGAACATTCCTTTTTCGCTCGCAGATTTTGTAATAAATGTAAGACCTGAGCGCCTCCTCTGCGTAAACGTGGATCAAGGGGTTTGTGCTTCTTGCCTCATCTGACACATACTCCATCACCACTTCAGTCGTATTGGAGTTGGTTGCAATCTCTAGCCTAAACTGATCGAGATTCAGCCTGTATTCCCCCACCCCAACGCCTCCTCCAAGTCCATACAGGGCGCCAAGGGTGTTTTCATACAGGTAGTTTCTAAATACATCTTCTCTTAATTCATCAGAGCTGCTGCCTGTTTGTCCTGCTGTAGCAGACTTGCTAAACTCTTTGTTTTGAATTAGGTCTGCGTTTTGCTGAATCAGCAAGGGCGGATCAACATCACGGCTACCGCCGTCAACATACCCCTCTGAGTCTTGCTTGCCAACGGACCTGTCGTCTACAATCTTCATAGAGTGGTTGATGTTCTTGTTCTGACGCATCACTCTAATGATGCCATCAGTATCAACAACCCCAACCTTAATCAGCCTACAAAATCTTCAGGGAGAGTGACGGTGTCATTAGTTGAGTCAATGGTCCTTTTTACTGACTTAACCCTTGAGGTCACATCAAATCCAAACTCTCTAATTCCTCTAAGAGCAAAGTTTCTTACTGTTACATCAGATGCGTTAGATGTATAATCATCGTCATCTATCGACAAAAGAAAGTCATCTACGATTTGACGTAGAGGCACGTATGCCATTCCTCTTTCAGAATAGTCTATGTATCCAGTGCTGGCCATTACTTAACAACTTTGGGAGCCACCTTAATCAAAAGGGGGTCTCTAAGGGTGACGCCTACCATTGAGATTATCTCCTCCATAAGCTCAGGAACCATGTCAGAAGGTAAATCAAAGTTTCTGCTTGTTCTAAAGTCTACAGCGGTAGCATCTGTAATCTGACCAATTACAGAAATTCTTGGGCTACCCACCTTGTCTATAGATCCTGCGGGCAAGGTTCCAGAGACAATTGTTCTAGAGGAGGGCTCTCTGTAGTAAACTAGTTTAATTGTATCTGATACTGCAGCAGAGTCAGGGAATATCTCAATATTACTGGATATTAAAGCAACAGGAAACTCAGCTGTAGGCGCAGAAAGATTGCTCCTAAGGATTCTTGCCATGTCACGAGTGTTGTGCACAAGCTCAAAATTTTTAAACCCTGTGTCTGCGTCTCCATCAATGACAGATATTACAGAATAACAATCCGCTGGCTTTCTAATTGGCTCTGTTTCAACAGCATCGCCAGCAGCAAAAACACTCTCTTCAGAAATAGCCTGTCCCTGCGAAATATTTACGCTTTTCTCGTAATTGGACATGAAGTTTTTATACTTCACAAGCACTGAATCAGATTCTGAAAGGTCAATCCCTCTCATCCTCGCATTTTTTGCTGCAACCATTTTGTCCGCAATCTTTGCGAATACATTTCTCTGAGCAACAGCAGCAAAGGAGTTGAAGACCTGCGGAGTGACGAATCCTTTTTGATCCTGGTTTGCCATGTCACGCACAGCATTATACACTTCTACTACAGATATCATGTAGCAAATATACAAAAACAAAAGAGGCCCCTAAGGGCCTCTCTTTTAAAGCTTTGCAAGCTCGTCTTTTATGCGCTCATAGACTAGTGAGCCTTTTTCTGTAAGACAGAATCTAGTCATCACATCGTACCCATCCATGCCTGCTGGAATAGAAACAATAAGTGTGTTGCTGTCAGTCCAGTACACTCCGTCAGACTTGACCTTAATGATGTCAAAGTCATCAGCTTGCTGGATGTGAGCCCTTGCTTGAACCTGAGGGGAATCAAACGATTCGATAAACGCTTGAGGGTCACGCTTTGCAACGCGAAGAAGATTGTGACGGATCTCACTAGATTTAGCGTCAACGTTAATCCCAAAGTAAATTGCTACAGGAACCAAGTCTAAAATGTCAGTGTCTCTAACCAAAGAAACTACCTCTGCAGACTTAAATTCTGACTCCAGCTTTTCAGAGATATTTTTCTCAGGATCCTTTAATTTAAAAGTGTTGCCTCCGTTGGCTACGTTACCAGGATGTGCGCGAAGAAAGGCCTTTAGGTTGGCTGATTACCTCTTACAATAAGCCTGCCATCTCGAAAAACAACTGCCCCCAACTGGGCAAACTCACTTTGCTCCTCTGTGTAAATAGAGTTTTCATTGGGGCAGTATCTGATAGATCTAATCCTGTTTTGCTCTGGGTCAAAAAAAGTGACGTTTTTTTGCTTAATAATTAGAGCAATAGGAATTTTCTTGCCATTAACGATCCACTCTTCTGCGCTAAACTCATCAGTTTTTTTCTCCTCCCACTTAATTGTAGGTGCAGACTTCTTTTTAGGAGCAGGAGCTTCGAGGACAGTTGTCTCTTCAGCCTGTGGTGCCTGGGCTTTTTTAGGTCTTCCAGGAGACCGCCTTGTTTGTTGGGCCATAATTAAATAGAATTAAGAAATTGGTTTATAAAGACTATGTAGATCCTGAGCCAGAGACGCAGCGGCCTCTGTTCCTATATCTCTTTTGATAACGCCAAAGCGGGCTATGTGACCGCTGAACTTTGCTTGAGGTGAGCTTGGTGCGCCACCAAAGTTTTTGATAGCCAAGACACCATCTGTCCTGCCTGAAGCATTTATGGATGTTGAATTAACAGATGTCTCAAACACTATGGAACCTCCGTAAGTCGTGCTCGTTTGCGCTTGATTTACAACAGTTTGTGAAACTCCAGAAGGAGGGTCTATTTGAGAGATAATGGCCCCTGAAGCGTCATGAATAAAGATGATGTTTTCTGCTGTTCTTCTAATAATGACAACAAACATTGTATTGACGTCGTCCTCTTGAGTCACTTGCTGAGCTACGTTGCCAGTACCCTGTGCTGGGCCACCAGTAAACGTATTGAATCTGATAGAAAAAAGGTTATTTGATGCATCTGATTCAAGGCCTTCAAAGCCAAAAGATGTCCCATCGTCGCTGCCAAAAAAGTTTCCTTTTGTAACTCTACCTGCATTTAGGTTGAGTATGTCGCTTGGCGTGTTTGACAAAACAGCGTACATAGTAAAATCTTCTCCAACCAAAAGCTCTGTACCTAAGATAAAGTATTGGGTGGTGGTTACATCTGCAGCCACAGTGGCTACACCACTACCTTCTCTGCCAACAGTTGTAAGCTTTGTTGGGGTGCCGCTTGTAGTAGCATCGTAAGTACTGGATCCTGTTCCAGCGTTTGTCCAAGCGTTTATACTGGTGCCAGAGCTTACCCCAATGTTGCCCTCGTGAAAGTCAACAATAGGTTTGTTTTCAGTCGATCCAAAGTCGATGCCTTGTATAGTGTTAGGCGTTCCAAACGCTGTCCCTGCAGTTCCGCTAATAAAGGTCTTCGTTGACTTCTTTCCCGTTGTCCTTTCAACTGGGCTCTTGCGGACTTGAGAAACAATATCAGAAACAGAAGATAAGTCTACGCCGCTTCGCATGTTTGAGAAAGAACTTACGGCATCAAACTTCATTACGTTTTCTCTGCCATCCCTCCCCATGAATGCCATGATGTTTTCAATGACGTCCATTTCTTTGCCCATCTCACAAGAGATCATCACAGAAGTTTTCTGCATAGAGTCTCCGTCTACAAGGTTGTTGTCCTCGTAAGGGGTGGCATCATTAAATACAAGCTTGACTGCGCCTTCTTCAGCAGTCATGAAGGAAAGCAAGTCTGCGACAACCCCAAAGATGTCTACGCCTTCGCCTGTGTCAGACGCAAAGGTGCTGGCCTTGCTTACTTCTTTTCTTCTAAATAGGAAGAACTTTTTCATTGCATTTTATTCCTTACAAATATAGTAAAAAGAAAAAGGCCCCGTAGGGCCTGTTTCCAATATGCAATAAGGATTACTCTGTACCGTAAAGCTCAATCAAAAGCTTTCCAGCAGTGTAATCTGCATCTGTGGTGGCTCCTGCAGTCAGGTACAAAAACTCATTAGCAGCAGGAAATGCTGTCAACGACTTGAACGCATCTGCAGCGTGGTCACCTGCGTTAATCAACAAAGTCTCAGTCAAAGTGCTGATTGCTGTGTCTTCAGCTCCAGTACCCTCTGTTGCAGAGTGAATGTTGATATCTGGGTCACCCCCATCTGGTGTTTCAAGACACGCAACTGTACCAGCAAAAATAGTTCCGCTTGTAGCGGCTACGATTTGACCAATGTGACATGCGTCTGACGTTCCGTCAACACCAATGATGTCTCCAGCAGCTGTTGAACGCAGCCCCGTCAAATCAATGTAGATAGACGTTTTGATTACGTCCCCGTTCTTTTCAACCCAGCTGTGATAAACAGTTCCTGTTCCGCCAGTAATACCAGCGCCAGCAGACAAGCCATTTGAGTTGTCACCAGAAGAGTCGATGCTAATAGCAGTAAAAGAACTGCTAGTCTTACTTGTCTTGTCCCAGATATGCTCAACATCCACTGAACTCGCTACAGCCTCCATAAGAGTCTTAAGAGCTTCGCCTTCTGAGCCAGCATCAACCGTCAGATCAACTGTCGTCACGGACCCAGCTGTACCATCCTTGTGCTCAAACTTCATAATGATGCTTGTGGAATCCGTTTGGTCCACAGCAAGGAGGCGATCCACTGGGAAGCTGATGCTGTCGTCGCTATCGTTATGAAAAATCAAAAATTTTGCCATGATATTTTCTGTTATGAAAAAGGGCAGGGGGGAGAAAATCCCCCCTCTACCCCTCTTCAGATTTTAATCGAGATTACTTAGTAATCAAGACGTGTTGGTTACGAGCGCGAGTGCACAAAGCAACTTCAGAACGGTAGTGGAACGTCATGATGTCCTGACCGTTGTCTCCGTTGGTGTGACCCATGATTCCGCCACCAGTCACCCAGTGCTCCAATTCTCTGCTGTAGCCATTAGAAGCCTTGTACTTCATCTCCAGGGCAGGAGAAGCAACACCAGTGCGAGCGTCAGCAACTGTAGTCAAGGGGCACATAACACCCTTGAAGTGGTTGGCTGATGCAGCACCCAACAAAGTGGGGTCATTCAACAACTTCCAATCATGCTTGTGGAAGGTGTAGCCACCGCGAGAGAAGCTCTTGAATCCCAACTGCAAAGCCATGTCTGCGTTGTTGTCAAAAGCACCGTATCCAGCGCCTCCACCGTAATCACCCTTAGAAGCGATTGCATCGTCAAGCTTCAAAGACTGAACTCTGTCAACATACATAGCGTACTCAGAAGGAGCGCCGTTGGCGTCAAGCTCAGCAATAATGGTGTCCATATCACCAATGTCATCAACACCATTAGCGTCAGACCACTTGATACCTCCATCTTCGAGAGCAGTAATGTAACCTTCTGTGCCAGCAAAGTTGCCGTTTACACCAGTAGTAGAAGCAGACAGCTGCAAACCGCCGTCGTTCAACTCACCAAACAACAAGATCATTTCACGACGATCCTCAAAGCGCTTACGAGCTTCTTGCTCACCGTACATGAACCATCTGTAGTCACCGTTGCCAATGTTGATGTATCCAACGTTAGTGGCTTGTGAGCCATTCACTTGGAAACGATCCTTTACGATAGCGTAGGTGTTGATCTTACGATCCACATCTGGGTTAGTGAAGTTGTCTGGCTGATCAGTACCCTGGGCGTAAACATTTCCAATGTGGATCAAAGTGCCACCAGAAGAAACATCAGCGTCTGAGCCTGAAGCGGTTGTACCATCCATCTTGAAGAATGTGAAGTCCCCAGACGCAGTCGTGTTGTAGTCTCTAAAGACGAAACGCACGCCGCTTTCAGAGTCAATGAACACATCGCCTGCCTCCAAGTCGCTAGTGCCAATCGCACCGCCCTCACCGTTTCCGTGAGTCAAGTTAGCTGCTGGGATGTTCAACTCATCCTTAGAGTACGTGCTGTTTGTCACATAGCTTGCATGATTAGTGTAGTCATACGTCTTGTGACGACGGCCTTCTTCATACCATTCGAGTTGGTCTGAAGCGCCAGCTGAAGAAACAGCACCAGTCATCTTCAAGAATCCAGTGATACCTTGATCACCGTAGGTTTTAACGAGAAGCTCAGAAACATCTGGCTTACCGTGAACGTCGCTGCCTGCAGCAGCTGCATTCAACAAATCGCCAATCGCAGAATATTTGTCTGGAGAGGCTTGAATATCAAAGGGAGCTACGTCCCTGGTTGCGGTTGTAATACTCATAAGAGTTTAGTTTTTTAGATTTTAAAAGTCATTTTGCCTGCCTGACCTTTCATAATATTTTTGAGGCCAGCAACAAGCGGTGAAACTTCTTGACCCGTACTTCCTGTCTGAGGAGTAGAAGCGGAGACGTTGGCTGCCGTCGTGACGACATTACGCTGTCCATCACTCATGCCTTGCTTGTACGCAGACTGAATAATCGTGTCTACGTTGTCAATCAAAGCTCTGTGAGAAGACAGAGTATCGTAATCCCAACTCCCATCTTCACGGACGTAAGGGTCAAAGAATTGCTCTAGACGAGCGTTTTTGCTCTTGAGTTCTGACTTGTAAGAATCGTCAAGAGAAAAAGTAAAGGACTTGTCGTTACCCAGGTCGAACTCCAACCCAGTAAGACTATCCACTTCTCTTTCCATCTTGCTGATCCATTCATCGTCAATGAAGCCTTCCATGTCTGGCTCTGCTGGCTCTTGAGCTTGCGGTGCAGCGTAACCATCGCGAAGAGTGCTAATACCCTTCTTGGCCTCTGCTCCGTCAATTTTGAGCTGCAGTTGAGACATGCGGACCTCATCATCTGAGTACATGTCAGAATCGAGCTTGTATTTGCTTTGCACCAACAAGCCTACTTCCTCTTGCGTGAGGTTGGGGTACTGAGAAGCCATATTGATTCTAACAGCGGTCAAATCGTCCATCTCAGACGGATTCAACTGCTGGTAAGCAAACCAATCTTCTGGTCTTCTGCCAGTTTCCTCAACGAACTTCGCAATCGCTTCGACACGTTCGTCCAAAACACGTTGCGGCTCCGCCTGATACGTCAAGTCGTCGAAAGACGATACATCTCTACCCAGCCTCTCGCTGAGAAATGAGAAGACAGCGCCTTCGATTTCTTGATCTGAATACTGCGGCGAAGCAGCGGGGGTTTCTTGTACAGGTGCAGGCTCTGGATCTACGTAAGGTGTAGACTCCATTGGCTGCTCAGGCTCTGGGGCCTGTGGTTGGTTATCAGGGGTGGGCTCAGGTTGAGGAACAGCTGGCGGGACGTTGTCCTGCGCTGGTGCAGCCTCTTGAACTGGTGCATTAGCCTCTGATGCCATAGACTGTTGCAGCGCCTCTGGGCTGTCAACAATCTCAAACCTTGAAATATTTTCCATTTAAATTAAATTTTGTTTATTCCGTTTTACAGCTGCTCGAACCCAAGGACAATTTCTGTCCCTGAAGTTGTTGAAACCATACTCGCTTGGCAAACAGCGCCTACAAAAATTGAAGCACTAGCTTCTTCAGCCTGAACAACCAAGTCTACACCCGTCTGGGTATAAATTCTAGAAAGAATCATGTCTCCAATAGCGCCATCCGCAACTCCAGACAGTTGAACTCTCCCCAAAGACTTATTGGCAACGAGCTCAGCATCAGTAATGTCTATCACCCCTCCCAGTCCCCAGATCATTAGTGCTTAGTTGAAAAAAGTACAAATCTAAAGCCATGTTTGAATTGTCATCATAATCAATAACACTAACTGACTTTAGCAATGAGGCGCCGCAAGATGGAAAGCAGCACCTTTTATTTCTGTAGGGTTGAAGATTACTTCGTCAGCGGCGCCTGTGGTACCATTAAACGATGTTGGCGTAACCCTTACTGTTTTAAACTTCTTCGACATGTCTTATATATTATCCAAGGGTTGTATCAGGATCATCTTCTCCAAAGACCACAAACTCAATAAGTTGATTGACCTTAGTACCATATGCCTTGAAGGTTTTATCGTGAGGAACTGGGATGTAACAAAATTCACCACCCCCAATCTTGGCTACCGCACCTGTGTCAGTGGAGTTGTGGATATAGATGTAATCTTCCAGTTCAGTCGCGAGATTTCTGACGTATATATACGCTGCTATTTTTTTGTCGTCAGCCTTGTAAACGGTCAAATCATTGGATCCAGCTGCAGTTCCCTTGACTTTAGCCCGCATCATAATGCCAGCGTTTGCAGACAAGTTTTTAGCAGCAGAAACGTTTACCGCAGTAGTAAACACATCTTGACTAGAAACAGAAATGGTTGACCTTACAGTTCCCATTACGCTTCATAAATCAAAAGAAACTCAACAACCATGTTGCGTCGCTTGCAGAAACTTTCAAGTCAGCGCTGCCTTCCCATGGAGTGAAAATAAAGTCTCCTCCAAAAAGCTTACCAATGTCTTGAGATCCAATGGTAATTGTAATGCTCTCAGATGCACTGCTGCTAATGTTTCTCACAAAAACTTTGTGCGCTTTGTTGCTGGTAAAATCAGCAGCCAGAAGCAAGTTTGTAACAGATGTTGTAGTAAGAACTTTACGGGCGACACCAGTAGTCTGATCAAGACCCGTAGACACCCCTGCTTTTTTCAGCTGGGTGCTTGTGCTCAGCGAAAGAGCGTCACCAGTCAAGTCTCCACTAGAAATGGTGATGGATGCAGTTGTAGTTGCCATTTTAGTTTGTTTGTTTGGACAAATATACTAATTATTACTTCTTTTTCTTTTTACCTTTTCCAGCCCTAATCTTAGCTGCCTCTCGTTTTCCAAAGGCAGATCTAACACGAGCCATTGCCCACGCGTGCTGAGACACCTTGGGGCGATTGCCTGAACTCATGTACGCAGCCAACCCTCTTTTATAAACTTGCTTTTGGGCAGGGCTTAGGCTGGCATATCCCTTGCCCTTGCCTTTTTTCTTTGAGCTCTTTTTTCTTCTAACGCGGGCGCCTCGCTTTGCCTCTTGGACAATATCACCACCTTTTGTGATTCTAATTGTCACATCGCCCTCTCCGCCTTCTCCGCCACCTCTTAGGGCATCTAGCTCTGCCTCACGCATTTCTTCGTTCGCCCCCTTGCCGTAAAGCAAACGGTTTACACCAGCGGTAGCCAGTTGCCCCAACGCATCTCCTGCAACACTAGACAAAACCGCTCCTAAAAAAGCTTTCTTCTTGGGGATCATATCTTATCTCTTTGAGCCATTAGCTTTTTAATCTAGCTTGAACGGCAGGTGGAAATCCTTTCTTTTTTCTTTTGGCTTTGGTGCCCTATACTTTTTGTATATGGCGGCTATCTGCGCCATTAACTTTTTCCTCTTAGCAACGTTAGAGCTCCCCCTAGTGTATTTGGGGTTAAATTTTTTAGCCTTTGCCATGGCTAGCTAGTTTGAACTCAGCTTGTTTTACGGCACCTGGATGAGGCTGATAATCGCCCTCCATTAAATAGTATCTGCCATTTTCAAGCATCCAATGGAATCCTTGAGGGGGGTCTACTTTTCTAGACCTAGAAGAGATGTTCAACTTGCCGCCTCTGTTTGTTTTTACTGTGTTCATTCTGTTTTTTACTGCGCGACTAGCTACGTTAGGATTTTTAGTAAGATTTCTCTGACGCCTTCTAGCGGCGTTGGGGCCTCTAGAGTACCCAGATGAAGATCCTCCAGAAGATCGAGATCTGCTGCCACTAGTATGATAACCCATTACCACTTAGATTTATTTGCCCAGTAAGCTGCACTCATCTTACCCTTGGCAATGTTTCGTCTATGCCTCGCCTTGAAGCTAGCTCTTTTCTTTTTCATACGATCACTCTCCCTGCCTTTGGCTTACCTGCAGTCTTGGCTCCCTGTTCTCCGTATCGAATAAGCTTAACCTTGTTCCCATCCTTCGCTAAAACAATATGCGACTTCTTGGGATGGTTGGGTGTACGCTTAGGTTTGTTCACACCAGAAAGCCCATGCTTTTTTAGCATGCGTTTAATTCTGGCTCTAAGTGCTTCTTTACTCACAATACAAATATATCAAATATCAACAGAGTACTCCATGAGGTTCCCATGCTCCAAGTCATCAAGCTTGTCTGCATCTGATATGCTGTTGTCAGTGTAGAAATCTACAGAAGGGATGTTACCTGCCTTGGCCCACGCCAACGCGCCTGACTGAGTTTCAAAGTATTCTTCAATACCAACCATTCTAATCACATACCCCTCAGTGATCGTATTACCTGTATCTGTTGCGGTCTTTGCCATTAGAAAACAGAATAGTGTGTGTTCATATCTGTCATAACATCGTTCTGCGTTGGAAGTGATGCAGCAGACCACATTACAACTTCTGAAAGAAATCCAGTGTATTGTGCAGCTCCATTGTCAGACCTTCGACCTATAGCTACGAGAATGTTTCCATTGTTGATAAGACCAGCTCCAGAGCTGCCAGGAAAACCTGTATCTGTATCAGCGGTATCGCCATTAACGTCCAAATCTCCTGAAGCATGATCTAAAGATCCAACCACAAGATATTCTGTGTTGACGGCGACTTGGGCATTGGTTTGACATCTTCCAAGATGTTTTGATCCTGTGCCAAATCTTGCAGCAAGTCTTAGGTCCTGGACTGCGCCCAAAATGTTGATTTGAAAAACCTGCGTAGACTGAGATGAACTCCACTGATTGAATATAGATTGACCAGCAGTAACTGATCTAAACTCAGCCATAAGAGACAGCATCAATCTGTCACTGTTATTGCTCACAAAAGTGTCTTCTAGCCACCGTGCTGTAGAGCTGAAATAAAAGTCAAGAGCTGGTATCGAGCTGTCTGTTGTTGTAATTAAGTTCCCAGATGCATCAACGATGTAGGGTCTTGAGGTGGCAGTAGACTGCTCCATGTGATTTGAGTTTCCACTCTGATCCCACCATTTTGAAACTCGACCATAGTTGCTTCCACAGTGCGTAGCAAGAGCTGAAGTGTCCAGTCCCCCAGCCGCCGTAAATCCAATGTCTGCTGTTGCTCCTGATGAGTTCTCTACAGTAATTGCATAGGTGGCAGTAGAAGACAACTGCCTTAATGAATAAGCACAAACTGAGCCAGCATGATCATCTAAAAAGTAAGAGGGTACTATCCCTTTCACCTTTGCTACACCAGACTTTGTTACACCAGAAATCTTACTGATAGAGCTGTAAGTAACTCCAGAAAGCTTGCTTATGCTCATGACAACTCAACCCAGTCTTTTGACGGATCAAAATAAATTTCCCTGTTAGTTCCGTCCGTGCAGTACCCAACAATTCTAACAATGTCGCCACTACCAGTGGGTGCAGTTTTTGTGATTCCCGCCGCAGTCCCTGACACATACAATACGTCACCAGTTGTAAATCCTGCAAAGGTTGAATGTCTTGCCAATCCTTTTACAAGAAATCTTGCGCTATCATCAACAATGGCCAGGGCAAGCATGCCTGTGGCTGAAGCTGCTGCGTCTGCGTCAGCCTCTTCCCACTGCTGCGACGAGTCTAAATAGTACAGCTTACCCTGTTCTATGTCCCCATCAGAACCAGAAGGCCCACTTCCAAACTGCACCGTATCTCCATAAAATTGCCCAGCACCTGTTGGTGAAGCTATTTTTCTCTGACCTGTAATCGTTAGAGTGTTGCCATCAAATGCCAGGTTGCTTTCAGCGGTAATGGCGCTAGTTCCTGTGCCAGTAAGAACACTATTGCTTGCAAGGGTAGTGGCCCCTGTGCCACCTTTAGATACAGGCACGGTGTCAGACAAAGTAGATCCTGCAGCAGTGACTGTAATAGCTGCGGTACCATCAAAGTTTACCCCATTGATTGCTCTGGCTGTAGCCAGGGCTGTGGCGGTAGCTGCATTACCAGTAGTGCTCTGGTTAAGAGTGGGGACGTTGTTTGCGTGGATTGTGCCAGCGCCATCAGAAGTAAGGTCTACAGGTATCGCGTCAACAACCAAATCAATAGTGCCGTCACTGTCCTCGTATGTTGCAGAAATCCTAGTTTCAGTGTTTCCGCTAAACATAGCACCCACGATGTCCTGCACCTGCTCAGTTGAAAGCTGAGTATCAGCCGTCATATCATCTACAACAAAGTCAATCGTACCGTCACTATCTTCATAAGTGACTGAGATGCGGGTCTCTGTATTGCCAGTAAGCATGGCTCCCACAATATCTTGAACTTGTTCTGTGGTAAGCTGCGTATCAGCGGTCATGTCATCAACCACCAGGTCAATGGTGCCATCAGAGTCCTCGTATGTAGCAGATATGCGTGTTTCTGTATTGCCAGTAAACATAGCGCCCACGATGTCCTGAACCTGCTCAGAGGTCAAAACTGTATCAGTATCTGTTACGGTGTTGGTGAATGTGATCTTATCACCAGATCTAGCAATAGAAAGCCCAGTTCCTGCCTCCAGAACTACATCATCCGTTGTCCCATCATTGTCTGTAAGTCTAATCTTCTCCTCATCACTGTTGTCACCGTCAACACATGATATAGTGTAAGACTTTCCGTCAGCCCCAGCTGGACCTGTAGCGCCTGTAGGTCCTTGGGGACCCGTGGCACCAGTGTCTCCCTTGGGCCCTTTTTCTGTGACAGAAATAGAGCTTGGGGTAGAACTTGTTACGGCAACAGATGAAGACGTCGATGTGAAAGAAATCGACGGACCATTGTTTACTGTTACGCTGACAGAGTTTGCCGCAGTTGTATTTACGGTTACACTCATTATCTTATTGGCGGAAGCGTAGGTGCAACGGGCGAAGACTGAAGTGGAGTAGCATCAGAAACATCTTCGTTTACCTTAAAGGATCCCCTCAATATCGTTGTATGCTCGTCAACACCAGTAGTTGTGTTTGGCTTAATTTGCTGTATATCATACACATAGGATCCAGCAGGAACGCTTCGCATTGTTTCAGCGGTTGCGCTAATGGTGAGGTTGCCGCTATTGTCAAGAACAAACTCTTCAAAAGCTCTTTCAGTCCCATCACTTTTCCTAGCCTTGGGGCCAACGTCAACCGTGGAAAGAACAAGGCCTACTGTACCCTTAGATCGAGCGGCCCTCACGTCTGTTCTAACCTGCATCACAAATGAATAGTTGTCTGTAACTAAAGGCAAGGCGGTGCCTGACGAGTCCTTCAGTGTCAACGTCATGGAGAAAGAATCTCCTCTTCTGCACGTAATGTCAAGTCGTTCGCTGACATCAAAATTTACTTTTTTAGCCATATTAAAGCAGGTCTCCTAGGTTAATTGCTTGGTCTTGGTCTTCAGGAAGTTCAGATCTTTGACCCCTTCTCTGAGAGATAAGTTTGCTTTGCTCGACAGCTTGTTTTTTAACGCGCTTGTCTTTTCTATCCTCCTTAAGGACTTCTAGTTTTTCTTTAAATTCTTGATCGTCAGTCTTGAATCCAAGTGTTGCTTGAGCTCTAATAATTTCAATCTCTTTGCGGAACTGATGCTTAACCTGTTCTAGCTGAGCTTCCAGTTGGTTTTTAAGCTGCATCTCCTGAGCTTTCATCTGAGCTTCTAGTTGCATCTCTTGCATTCGACCCTGAGACGCTGCTTGCGCCGCAGCCTGTGCTTGTTGAGCCTGCATCTGCGCATTTTCAGCTGCTTGTTTTTGGATTCGCTCAATTCGTTTTTTGCGTCGAAGCACCAAAAGACGCTCTGCTTGAGTAATGTCTTTAATGTTTCTGATTGCGATAGCATCCTCAAGGTCTATTTCTTTTTGAGCTAGTGACTGCTGGATGCTTTGCTCAAGATAGATTTTATCTTGATCCTCCATTTCCTTGACAACCTTTACTCCAAAGTTGTACATAGGCAAGTCGCTAAACGATGAAAGGACGCTCATGTTGGTTTTGCCAATCGCATTTTCGTAAGTCTTAAAAATGACAGACTCTGCAGGCAAAATCTGCAGGCACTTTACTACATCCTCACAAGTCTTTTTGAAGAGAATCATAGCGGCATTCGTGATGTCGTAGATCGCATTGTTGCCAGCTGCGATAGCGTTTTGCTGAACCCCAACCAAGGTGTCTCCTTTAGGAGTAGATGCGTCCATCATTTCATTAATCCCCGTGGTGTCACGGATCATACGCAAGTAGTGGTTATACAGACCAACAAGTTCATTAATGTTTCTAATGCTGTTGCCAATCTCGCGAACAGGAGGGTTTTGGAATCCACCCTCTGGATTTTTGCTCCTGTAGTAGAAGACACCCGTCTGCTCGTAAATATCGTGCAGCTCTAGCGGTTGAAGTTCGCCACCATTTCCTAGCTGTACATTTTCCAACCCCTCAATATCAATGATCAACCCATCAGGCTTTGCTTTTGCAATGGCCTGTTGGATTTTCAAGTGAGTGAGCTGCAGCATGTCAGCAAAGCCAATGCAGCTATTCACCATAGACTTTGGAATCATACGGCGAATGTTAGTAGAAACAGCAGAATAGGACATCTTGCATCTGCTGATGTCGTGCACGTTTCTAGGTACATTGTTCATCATGCCGTAGTTGAACATGAGATCCGTGCCCATAATGTAGCTACCTCCGTAAACGGTGGATATTTCCATCTTGTGAGGAGTTCTTTCAAACACCCCACCAGTTCTTTCTTTATATGAATACCCTTGATGAAAAAAACCAGTATTACCGTGGCGATTTTCTTTTTCCTCGTAGTAAATACAATCGACTGATATAAACTCAAAGTCAAGCACTTCGACCATGTAGTCATCGTATTCGTACTTCATGCGATTCAAGGATGAGTCGTAGTATCCCTTGTTGCTAGATCCTTGATTGTATCGAGAAGATTTTTTTGCAATCTTCTCATAATCCTTTTCGTCAAACTGGCTACCCGCCAATCGCTTCAATTCAGAAATAGAAATTCTTTTTACGTGACCTGCATAAATCAGGTCATTCATTCCTGGATCTTCCGTGTAGCTGTGAATAAAGTTTGATGGATCAACGTAGTCGATCTTTATGCCGTAGTTGGGGTCGTTGCTTCTTTTCACAACCGCCATACCCAAAGACGTTAAATCAACAACAGCTCTTCTGTAGGTGCTGTCATTAAAATCGTTCCAGCTTAGAGTTAGATTTGTCGCAACTTGGGCGGACACCTCTGCATCAGTCTTGACGTTTGTGTCCAACAAAATTTCTGCCTCCTCAACTGTGTCTGGAAGCTTTTCAGGATCTTCGTCCAAAACCAGGCCCCCAGTAACCTCTTTAAGCTGCATGAGTCGCTCCTTGAGAAGGACTTGATTTTTAAGACGAGTCTTTTCATTGTTCTTCTCAGATGAGGAAAGCGGGTCAATTGCCTCTAGGTTGGGGTATGGATTCCTAGAAAGTATTTTGTTTGAAACGATTTTTGCAAACTTGGGGAGAATAGGAACTGGGGTGTAGTCCAAATTCACAAGAGATCCATCCGCATTGTTTGGATCAAGAGAGTTAAGAAGCTGCTTGTAAATGGTGGTGTCTTGAGTACCATTCGCATACTCTCTATTTTTCTCAAATATCTTGTTTCGTTTTTTGTATAGCGACTCAGAGTTTGCAAAGTCCCCCCACTGATTCTCAATGGCCTTTGCGTACTTCAGTCCGTATTCTTTTGACGCCTTTGTTTCTTGAGCTGCTAGCGGATCAGGAAATGAGTGCGCGTTTTTATTTTTGCTATACATTTAAACGAACTTGTGTATTTGTGCAAATATAAGAAAGTCGTCATTCTGAGTGAATTGGCTTGTATCTCCTAAAGAATTTCTTTTCTGAGAAGTCTGACTCTTTCTTTTTTTGTTTAGTTTTTTGAGCAGCCAAAAGGCAAAGACCAGAACTAATTGTTAAGTCAAACTTGGTTCTGTTGTCAATCTTAAATCCTATCCAATCCTCTAGGGTTTCGTTAAAATACATCTTGCCAGCTTCACCTGTTTCAGAGTTATATCCAACGTAATGGTGAATATAAGACTCAATAGCTTGAGCGTGAGCTTGTATTACTTCTTGCGAGTTTGACGGTATCCCTTTTGTCTTCACGTTCACCTTAGCGTTAGGGGCAGAAAGGTGCCTTGGCCTTGCCATTAAGTATCCGTCGTAACCTCTTGATTCAAAGTATCTTGCAATACCGTACTTATTGTTTTCAATTAAGATTGGGTATCCAAAATATACAGCAGCCATCAGCACGTCTTCGTAGAAGATTTTAGCCAAAGGCGGGCGGGACGCATACTCAACAACAAACATGTTCGCAGGATGCTCCATGTGAAACTTGTTGTAAAGGTGTAGCGCCCCCTTCGACCCCCGTCCATCGACGGTGGCGTCAAGGTCGTAGGAGTCAACCCCGCCTACCCCCAGCTCTGCATTAGGTGCAATAAGTTTACCTCTCTCATATAACTTTTTGTTTCTCAGCTTTTTAGGCGGCAGCCATGAAACATTAAATTTACCTCTAGGGTCAGGGGAAAATATTACTTCTGTGTCCTGCACCCCATCCTTCCATATAAAGTTTCCAGTAACGACAGGGTCTGGATACAGCTCTTCGTTGTGGTCCATCTGCTCGTAGATCTTACCTACGTTAAATATGCTTCCATCAATGCTGTCTCTAAATGCTTCGTCTTCGCTAAATGGAAATTGTCGAACCACTTCGTTTAGCTCAGAAGCATCATGCTTGAGGCTGTCTCTTTCATTTTTAAGATAGACTTTGGATCCCTGATAGATCATCTCGCCATCAATGCCTTCTATGGCTGATTCAGGTTGATCGACAACGGGATTTCCGTAAACATCAAAGAACCCCTCTAGAGATTCATACGCAGGAATAAACAACCTATACAACCCAGATCTGGTGCGACCGTTTGCGTTTCTATCAAAGGGGTTGGAGTCAGACCAGAGGTCTTTGTACTCTTTGCCACCCTTGTCCATAGGATTTACTGTGCTCCCTACCAGGGCCTTCCCCACAATTTTTCTACCCACGATAAGGCATGTTCGCTGAATCCTCCAGGCATCACGAATATCTGTGGGCTTCTCCCACTTGCCCGCCTCATCCAGATAGAGGATGTGAAGCTTCTCTCCGTCGTAAGCGTTGTTGGTGGTATTCTTCCAGTTGATTACCGTATTAAGAGCCTCGCCCTTCTGCGCAGTCTTATTGTTCTTCGTGATTCTCTTAGAGGGCTCGCGAAAAGCCAGCTCCATGCGTGGGTTTGTGGTACCATCCTGAATAGGTTTAAAGAAGAAGGGGTAATGCCTAAACATCTGCACAACCTTCTTCATGAATATATTCTCCTGCGCGTCCTTACCAGTCTTAGACTGTATACCCAGAAGCTTGTCTTTAACTTGCGTGGCTTCGTCAAGAAGGACAGCAGAGCAGATATTGGTATACCCGCTCCGCCTGCATTTGGTATACAACTGACCTATGCATCTAGGGTCCGCCTCACACGCAGCTAAATGTAAGAATATTTCTCTTTGGAAGTTAAGGTAGCTAGGATAGCCTATATCCATCCTAGTCCACTGCAGCATCATATAGTGCCTACCCGTAATATACGTAGGGACACCGTTGTTATAGAACCAAAAGCCCTCACGCCTACGTCTAAACTCCTCCTCGATATACGGAGAAAACTTTTGTCTGAACTCCCTTGGCATTTCGAGCCACTCATCCATAGAACGAACCCTAGACAGTTCCTGAGGCATATCGTTCCTCTGCCACATCTGCAAGCGCTTTGCGCCTCCATATCCCGCAATTTCTTTTTTGGGTGGCTGAGCGGGAAGAACAATGACCAGGCCACCAAGTTCAAGACTTTCACCTTGCGTACCGTTGGGACAAATCTTGATGCCTGGCTCATCGTACTCTTCTATATCTACTAGAACGTTCATCGTCCCTGAGAGGCATAACGCTTCTTGTAGTTTTTAGAGTTCTTGTTCTTAGACTGTTTTGTCTTTGCGTGCACGCCCTTTCTTCTAACGCGACGCTTCTCGTAAACTGGAGTTAGTTGTTTTGCCATTGTATTTAATTTCGTACCCCTGTCAGGACTCGAACCTGAAACCTACGCATTAGAAGTGCGTTGCTCTATCCTGTTGAGCTACAGGGGCGTGGTACAAATTTAATTAAAGTCCGCGAGGTGGGGCTTGAACCCACATGTAACCAATTACTCTTTCAACAAGGTATAAGCTTGAGGAGATACTCGCGGTTATTTGTTTCTTCGTTCGTGTGTTTTTTTTCTGTGACAATTAGAACATCTTATCTCACACTTCCTGATCTCCTCTTTAATAGAGGATATGGCGTAAGACCCATTCACCATGTCTGAGATATTGTGAGACTTGTCCCCATGCACATGATCAAAGTCAAGAACTATGGGGTTGCTTTCACCACAATCTACGCAAGACGACATGCCCTTGACCCTCGCCACATAGGCTCGTGCCCAGCGTCTCTGAGACTTGTTGTGCCTTGCAGCTTTTTTCTTGTAAGCCTCAGCGTGATCTAGGTAGTACCTTCTGTGATACTCCCTTTGATATGCGCGCCTTTTTTCTGGGTCTTTGTACGGCATCAGTCCTCGAACTCTTCATTCCAAGACTCCTCCCAAAATTTATAGTCTACCTTGTTTTTCTGCCAAACTATTGCCTTCCAATCATTTAGAGAACTTTTCAGCGAAACCTCCGCTGTAGTCTTTGACTTCTTCGATTGATCCATTGTTTGTAAGGTCTTTGATCATTTGCTCTAGTCTCTGTCTTTCTACAATTAATTCTTTGCAATCTGTGGCGGTCTGCTTGATCGACTGCAGTTCTGCCTTCCGTGCACTCCCATTGATCTCAGGATCAACGGGTTTTTTGATTTCATCAATCATATTGTCGATTGCGGCCTCCATGCTCGACATCAGTCGTTTGGCCGCCTCAATCGTCGTGAACTTCTTCTTTGACAAACCTCATGTATTTAGGGGTTTTCTCTCCTACGTATGCGCCAAACACATTGTACTCTAGATACTCCATGGCATCCATCCAATCCAACCCCTCTTCCATCAGGATGCCAACCATAAGATCAACATCGTATACAGCCACTACGTTAGCCTCATAGGTACATCCCACCAATGCTTTGTCAAATCCATCAGCAGTAAGACACTCCTCTTCTGCGAGGATTTCCATCATCTCTTCACGACTCATGGCTCAACGATAACGTAGTCCACCATCTCCTTCGACACGCGGATGTATTCCTTACCATCAATCTTAAATGGATAGGCAATCCCCTCCTTGAAAGCTACAATCTCTTTAAGATCAATGCCAAGCTCCTTGCTGCCCTCGCTCTCAAATGCCAAGCGGCCTTTTGACACTTTCTTTTCCTTCAGGTCAACCTCCTCAATGACTGTGGATCGCTGGACCTTTTCAGGGTGGTGGGGCTCCATGATGATCCAGCCGCCACAAACATTAATGTCGTCTGTATCTTTCTTCTTATATGCAATAGCCTGGTTGGCCATGATGTTTTCTGGATCGTACATGCAGATGTAGTTCTTATCATCATAGTCCTCTCCAAAAAGCTTTTGACCGCCCTGAATGACGACATGGTGGTGAAAGTAAAGGGTGTCCCCAGCATCCACTCCCGTATCGTGCTTTGCGGGAGACGATACCACAACACCTTCGTTGACGCGGTTGTTAAACTCACCCATCTCAAAGCGGGTGTCAATAAACAGTTCTTTACCACCCACATTGATGGTATCGTTGATGAGCTTATCTAGCTCAACAATAAACACATTAAGTGCCCTCATGAATTAAAAATTTAAGTCGTATTCAATTATACAAGGCATACCATCTACAGCTTTCCATAGCATGGTTCCGTTGTCCGTCTCAATATAGATCAGATATCTTGTCTGCCCGTACTTGTGTTGATATCTGTCATCTGGTGCGATGGCACTGACGTGCCCCTTTCCTGCACGCATACCAACATAATACGCCATAGCGTCTTTGGGATCGCGACCAATCACGATCTTCCTAATAAGTCCGTACTCCATTCTAGTTTAGTGAAATGCCCAGGTCGTTTAGCATGTTGTTCAGATCGTCGTCGTCGTCACCGCCTGGGTTGTATGTGTCTTTTATGAAATCAAGTATGTCTTCAAGAACCTCTCTGTCAGGGACGTTGTAGCCAAAAATAGCTTTTAGGTTGTCCTGATCATCCTCTTCTATCATTACGCCACACAGGTTTATGGATATGACAGAATCTTGAAACCCATACTTTTGTACAGCAGTATCCATTTGAAGCTGCAACTTCTGAATCTCCAAGAGAAAAGAAGTAAGGTTGTCTTGTTCTTCGTAATTCATTTAAATGCCTAGGAGTAAAGTTCTACAAAAGAAGATGTTTCGAGAGTTCTCGAAGCTTAATCAAAGTTACGTCAAAAGAAATCACCTGAAGTACTTGCGAACGACGCTCAGCGAGTTCTGCAAAAAGCAAGACATCTTTGAAAAAGAGCTGCACTTTATGCTCTGGGCTTACGATCTGGAGTTCTGGACTCTGAAGCACGCCGCCAAAGACTTCAACTTCTCTGATCGTAAGATAGGGGATAGAATCGTATACCCTCTGATGAAAGAGGGCTTGGTTTACAAACACTTTGACAAGCTTACTCCAAGCCAAACAAGAGAAGACCATCTCTTTCGCGAAGAGACCAAGTACAATTATAGGGTGAGATATGCGCTAACGCAAAAGGCCCGCTTGTTAGTGCAGGCCTTTTACAGAGAGTTAGAGAGGTAATTACAGGGATTTGCCAAACATCACTTCGTAGTAGACCTTTCCTTTATCGTCTCGAAGAGCCTTGAGGCACCTGCCACGATTAACGCCATCGTAAACGTAAGACACGTGCACCCAATCAGGATTATCTTCATCACCAAACTCCCAAATGAGCTGATCAAATTGTAGATTCTCTCGTATGTAGTTGAATATGCTACTGTTCGACACACGTCCAAATACATCTGCGTCAAGGTCGAGTGCTCTACCCTCCACATGCTGACTACGTTTTGAACCACCAATCGCCTTGTTGAGTTCCGCTGAACGATAGCCGCTCGACACGAATATAGGACACTTGAAATGGTCGCGCACAGGTTGAAAAATGTTGATCGCAACTTGTCTGAGATTTTCTGTAACCCACTCATCTGGTGTATTGTCTATACCACGTCGTTTGGCCGTGATGCTTTTTGTAACCTCTTCTAGAGATAAATTTTTAGATAGCTTCATTTAGCAATTACCCTTTACCCTACAGTTGTAATCTTTCTGCCTAGTATCAAACTTGCCAAAGAACCCAGTGTTTAGGCCCTTGCTCCTGCCTCCGCCATACTGAGTTTTTCCAGCCCCGCGCATTCTTGGATCAGGCATTATATCTCGCAAGAACTCAAGGACTCCCCTGCGAAACTTTGGGGATCTAGAAAACTCTTCCTCAAAAATGCCAGGATCCATTGATGGAGTGAAAGGATCACCGTCATCTAGCAGCTCTTGAATCTTGTCGTACAGCTCCTGTTGCCTAGAGTAAATAGGCTTTTGGTAGGTTCCACCCATCATACGAGGGTTGCTGTACGTATTGGCTGACTCGTAACCAACGGGAGCCTCGCCACGAGCTTGCGCACGCTCACCTGAACGAGCTGCCCTTCGCTCAAGGCGTTGGATTCTATCTTCTCTAACAGTTCTCATTATCCTGGCTCCCCTCCAAAAAGAATCTGAAACAACTGACCTCCAGGGCCTCCGCGTACAGTTCCATCAACAGCCTGACCACGCGCGGCCCTTCTGCGTCGCTGCTCCAACTCGTATGCAAGCTTAGCAAGCAGGCCCATGGCACCCATAGTACCACGGCCTTTCCAGCAATGTCTCTATCCTTGAGTTTATAGTAGTCGTCAAGGTTCTCCATCAAACCCTCAACATCGTCAGCCCCGCGCCCAACAATTCGAGCATCTCTTTCAGCTCTGCTTCGTGCACGCTCGTTTTGCCTGAACTGCCTATTGGTTAGCGGCTCATTAGGTTGAAGCCCACCGTTCACATATTTCTTAAGAGGCTTCATCTTTTTATACCCATTATGTTTCTGTAGTCGATCGCTGCTTGATAGCTGTCTGAGATAGCTTTTCTCCTGGCAGGATCCATGCCCATGCCTCCAAACGCCCCTTGAGCTCGCTTCAGCCTTTCAGGGTCCGCAAACTTCATCAGCTCCGTTGTTGGGCTATCAAGGTTTGCCGTGCGCTTAATGGCCTCCATAGCCATTTCTGGGTTTCCGTCGTAAAGATCAATAACGTTTTGAGGGATTTCAAAGTCACCACCACCCTTGACGGCACGCATACCAGACTTAAATCCAAAGTTGCCAAGCTTGTTGGCACCCTTAATAGCTCCCTGCTTAAGAAGCTGAATGAGACCTTGAGCCACCTTAGGGCCATACTTGGCTGCGAGGCCACCCAGCTCCAACGCTCCTGCGCCAGTCTCAAGGGTCAAGCCTGCTTCAAGAACGGGTAGCATGAAATCTTCTGCAAACTGATCGCGTCCACCACGGACTGCCCCTTTCATTTCGCGGAGGGCCATGACGCCTTTTACCCCAAGGTTGTCGTAGATTTTTTTCTCGTCTTCGTCCTGGGGTTCAAAATCACCAACCACCTCAGCGGTTGGAAGCATTGATACACCCTCAACAGGCAGATCGTCACCAGGCCAAGCGGCCCTCCGTTTTGGTAAAGGCGTTTTTTAGCGGCTCTCATTCTGACAAAATTTTCTTGGCCACGGCCCTTTGTTCTGGATCTTCAAGGATGGCCTCAAGCATAGCGCCCTTAGCGGCGTACACCTTTCCCCCGTACATGTACATGGGCTTTTTCATGTGCCCACCACCAGGCATTTTTTTACGTGCTTCATAATTACGATTGCGCGATTAATACTTCAAGAGATGCGCCATCGCCTGCAGAGCAGATGGCTTTTATAACGTCGAGCTGGCTACCAGAGAAAGCGCCTCCAAGACCTGAGGAGGTTGACTCAGCGTCAATA